>Ga0209514_10004936_pt1 | contig 17520 bp, 19 predicted proteins | sample Subgrocontami58m_FD_187452 | JGI IMG/M metagenome (GOLD analysis project Ga0209514, IMG submission 187452) | Subsurface groundwater microbial communities from S. Glens Falls, New York, USA - GMW37 contaminated, 5.8 m (SPAdes) (version 3) | ecosystem: Environmental > Aquatic > Deep subsurface >...
CTACCCGTTCTTCTTGCGGCGCGTCCGTCGCGCCCGGCTCTTCGCGATCAGGTCCCGCACGGCCGGAACCACCTCCGTCGGGACGATCATCACCGTCTGTCGCGCTGCCGCGTGCGCCGCCTCGTCTTCCGCGACGGCTTCGGCGTCGGTCTGGCGCTCGTAGTGTTGCATCACGCGCCGTACGCGAGCCTCGTCCCAGCCCCTGGGTAATCGCCGCCGCTTCATGCAGACAGACTACCCGAAGAAGGAATCCGGCGCGAGCCTGCGTCGCCTTGCGTAGGAGCGCTCCGTTGCCGCTCCGTCGCCCGCTTCGCGGGCTCGGTCGCTGTGCCGCGGCCCGAAGATCCTGGGGCTTGCGCCCCAGGCAACTGCCTTCCGCCCGCTTCGCGGGCTACATCGTCTCGACCGCCTCGCGCGTCATCATCCAGCCCGCGAAGCGGGCGGCAGGGAGTAGCTGCGGGCGACAGCCCGCAGACGCAATCGGTCGCCGGAGAAAGGCAGCCCGCGAAGCGGGCGAAAGAGCACGTTGTGCCGACTCCGGCCTACTTCTGCGCAGCGAGCGCCTCGAGGAGCGCCTTGCCGAAGGCCTCCGCGGAGGGGGGGCCGTCGGCGGTGATGATCAGGCCGTCCTTCGCGACGCCCGTTGTCGAGAGCTTCGCCCCCTTCGCCTGGAGCTGCGCGCGCGCGGACTCCCAGACCGTGGCGGACTTCCCCGCGAGGAGCCCCGCGTTCGCGAGCGTGACCGGCGCGAGGCAGATCGCGCTCGTCACCTTCCCCGCCCCCGCGAACTCCCTCGCGAGACGCTGCGCGGTCGGGTCCTCCCAGTACTCCGTCGAGCCCATCCCGCCGACGTAGACGACCGCGTCGTAGTCGGCGGACTTCGCCTGCGAGAGGAGCAGGTCGGGCTTCACCTTCATCCCGAGCATCCCCGTCGACTCGGCGAGCGAGGAGCAAGCGACGGTCACCTTCGCCCCCTCGCGCTCGAGGATCTCGCGGGGCTTCGCGTACTCCTCGTCGCGGAAGTCCTTCTTCGCGATGATGACGAGGACCTTCTTGCCGTTGAGACGTCCCATCGTGGTCTCCTTCCCCGTGGCACGCTTACGCGTGCCGATCCACGGCGCCCTGACGGGCGCCTCTCCATGGCGCCGCTACGGGCGACTCGCCATCGCGCGCGGACGGGCGCGACCCCAGGATGTGGCGGGGATGCCTTCGATCTCGAGCAGGGCGGTTTTCAGGTCGAGGCGCCCGCCGAACCCGCCGAGCGTCCCATCCCCCGCGATCACGCGGTGGCACGGGACGATGAGGGGGAGGGGGTTCCCATGGCACGCCGTCCCGATCGCCCTCGGGCCGCGCGGGCGGCCGACCGCGCAGGCGACCTCGCCGTAGCTCCGCACCTCGCCATACGGAATGCGCCTCATCTCCTCCCACACAGCCCTCTGGAACTCCGTCCCGCGGAGGTCGATCGCGACCGTGAAGCGCTTCCGCTCCCCGGCAAAATACGCCTCGAGCTGCGCGAGGAGGGCCCGGTTCGGCCCCGCATCGTCGCGGAGCTCGGCCCCGCGCCACCACCGCGCGAGGTGCCCTCGGAAGCGCGCCCCGTCCCCGTCCATCTCGATTGCGGCCGCGCCGCGTGACGACGACGCCACGGCGAGCGTGCCGATGGGGGACTTCATCCTCGCGACGTGGATCCGCTCCATCTGCGTGCCCAACCCGTCAACCGATCACCTGGAACCCCCGCAGGGTGTCACCAGGAACCATGAACGAGGAACCAGGAACCGTCGCGGCTACGGCGCGCAACGCCCCGGCTCGCCCGCCCCGCCCGGCTGCGGCAGGTCCTCCGCGGCGACCGTCATCAGCCTTTCCGGCACCGACAGCTCCGCGTCGCACTTGTAGCAGCGGATCTTCGTGCCCGGCGTGAACATGATCACGTTGTACTGCGTGTTGCAGTTCGTGCAGGTGAGGATCTTCGTCCTCTGGAACTCCAGGATCTGCCGCACCTGGTCGTTCGTCAGGTACCCCTTCTTCACCATGATCTCGCCGAGGCGCAGGAAGAGGTCGCTCTCCAGCTTCGCCTGGACCCGGATGCACTCGTTGATCTGCTCCTCGGTGGCGAACGCGAACCTCATGACCAGCTTGCCGAAGAGCCCGTCGTCCCGCTTCTCGCGGGAGTGGATCGCCCGCTCCTGCAGGTTCTTCCGCTGGATCTCGATGATCTTCGTGAGCTGGTCCTCGGTGATGAGCCCCTTCTCGATCAGGATCATCCCGAGGGGCTTCTTCTCCTTCATGGTCTCCTGCATCCGGACGCAGTTCTCGACGTTCTCCGAGGAGACCATCCCCGCATTGATGGCGATCTTCCCGAACAGGATGTCTGCCTTCGTCAGCATCGCCTACCTCCGCGCCTTCCGCTTCGGGCGCGGAGCGGCCTTCTTCAGGCGGCGCTTCGTTCCCCTCCTCGCGCGGAGCATCTCCGCCGCCTTGAGGAGGCCGATGATCGACTTCGCGTCCTGGATCCGCCCGTTTTCGATCCACGCGAGCGCCGCGGCGAGCGGGACGGCGCGCACCGCGATGTCCTCGTCGTCGTCGAAGTGCGTCTTCCCCTGCGAGAGGTCCCGCGCGAGGTACACGTGCAGCTTTTCCGTGCAGAACCCCGGCGCCGTGAAGAACTCCGCGATCTTCTCGAACCGCCCCGCGATCCAGCCGGTCTCCTCCGTCAGCTCGCGCTTCGCGCAGGCCAGGGGCGCCTCCCCGCGCGCCAGGGTCCCCGCTGGGATCTCCCACAGCATCTTCCCCGTCGCGATCCGCGTCTGCCGCACGAGGACCACGCGGTCCCGCGGGAGCAGAGGCACGATCGCCGCGGCGCCCGGGTGCACGATCACGTCGCGCTCGATCGTGCGGCCCCCCTGCGCCACGTACTTGAACCGGCGCAGCCCGAAGACGCGCCCCCGGTACAGTTCCTTGTGCCGCTGGAGCAGCATGTCTTTTTTCTGGCGCCCTCACGGGCGCCACTCCCTATCCCGCCCCCAGCCTCCGCCTGATCAAGTCTGCCCTCGCCGCGTCCCGCTCGTCCGCCTCCAGCACCTTCCCCGACGACTTTTGCAAATGCCCCGGCTGCGTGAAGAGGAACAGCTCGTTCACCCCCTTCGTGTCGACGCGGTCGAGCAGGCCGAGGTGCACCCCGAGGCGCACGAACGACAGGTACTCGAGCGTCTCCTCGCTCGAGATCGACCTCGCGTTCGTCAGCACCGCCCAGGCGCGCCAGATCCGGTCCTCGAGCTTGACCTTGTTCTCCTTCAGGAGCCGCTCGCGCCAGGTCCGCTCGAAGCGCACGATCTCGGGGACCACGTTCTTCATGTCCCCGACGAGGTCCTCCTCCGCCTTCCCCAGCGTCACCCGGTTCGAGATCTGGTAGAAGTCGCCGCTCGCCTGCGTCCCCTCGCCGTAGAGCCCCCGCACGGTGAAGGTGATCCGCTCGAGCGCGTGGAAGACCTTTTCGATCTGCTTCGTCAGGACGAGCGCGGGGAGGTGCAGCAGCACGCTGATCCGCATCCCCGTCCCGACGTTCGTCGGGCAGGCCGTGAGGAAGCCGAACTCGGGGTGGAACGCGAAGGGGATCTTCTTCCCCAGCCCGTCGTCGACCGCGCTCGCCTGCTCCCACGTCTCCGAGGGCTGGAAGCCGCTGTGGATCACCTGGATCCGCAGGTGATCCTCCTCGTTCACCATCACGCTGACGCTCTCGTCCTTCGCGATCGCGACGCCCCCGTCCCCCTTCGAGGCCGCGAGCTCGCGGCTGATCAGGTGCCGTTCGACGAGGAGCATCCTCTCCACCGCCGAGAGGTCGCCGAGCGCGAGGTACCCGAGCTTCGGCGTCGTGCGGTTCCCCTCGATCTTCCCGCGGACGAACGCCTCCACCCGCGCCCGCTCCTTCGCGTCGGCGCGCGTCAGGAACGGGAACGCCGACACGTTCCGCGCCAGGCGGATCCGCGTGGAAATGACGATGTCCGACTCCGCGCCCGTCCCGCGGAGCCACTCGCCCGTCTCTTTCGCCAGATCGTCGATCTTCATCGCCACTCGCAACTGCGAATTGCGAATTGAATCTTGCGCATTTATCCCGACTTCTCTTCCTTCAGCTTCCGGATGTCGTCCCGCACCCTCGCGGCCTTCTCGTACTGCTCGCGCTTCACGAGGTCTTCCATCTCCCGCTCCAGCTCGCGCAGGCGCCGCTCGCGTTGCAGCGTGTCCCCCGCGTCGGGAGGGACCTTGCCGATGTGCTTCGTCGCGCCGTGGATCTTCTGGAGGAGAGGCACGATCCCTTCGCGGAAGACCTCGTAGTCCTTCTCGCACCCCGCGCGCACCTTCTGGCGGAACTCGGAGTAGGCGAGCCCGCAGGCGGGGCAGGTGACCTCGGGGGCCTCCTTGACGAGCTTCCCGAGCGGGTTCCCCTTCGCAGGGGCGTCCTGCGCCTGCAGCGACGTCTTGTACCCGACCCCGTTCGCGCGCGCGCAGTCGTCGCAGACGTGCAGGTCGCGCGCGAGCTTGTTCTGCGCCACCTCGGTGAGGTGGACGGTGGCCTGGGCCTTGTTGCAAATCTGGCAGAGCATGGTGTCAGTGGACGATCTGCTTTTCCCACTTGATGAGCTCGGCGACCTCGCCGAGCGTCGACTTCTGCCGGATCTCCTTGCGGATCCGGTTCTCCTTCTCGAGGACGTCCATCGCGCGGTTCGCGATCTCGACCGCCTTCCCCTTCGGGATGCGGACGACGCCGTTGTCGTCGCCGACGATCCAGTCGCCCGGCGAGATGTCGTAGCCGGCGATCTTGATCGTGACCTGGGTCTCCCCGAACCCCTTCGGCTCCCCCGCGGTCGGCGTGATGTACTTCGCGAAGGCGGTGAAGCCGATCTTGCGGATCTCGTCGATGTCGCGGATGGCGCCGTCGATCACGATCCCCGCGATGCTCCGCTGAAGCGCGCTCTCGCTCGCCAGCTCGCCCCAGACGGCGGGGGGGAGGCCGGCGGCGTCGACGACGATCACGTCGCCCGGCTTCGCCAGCTCGATCGCCTCCACGGGCTTCGCCCAGTCGCCGGGGTACGTCCTCACCGTGTACGCGGGGCCGACGAGCTTCTTCCCCGGCGTCACCGTTGGCACGCCGAAGAGGAACCCGGTGCGGTGCATCGCGTCGGTGATGTTCGGCGTCGAGACCATCCCGAGGATCTCGCGGAGCTGGTCTTCGGTGCCGCGCTTGAAGAGGATCGTCTCCACCTTCGCTCCGGTCTCCATCGCGCGGAGGATGTCGCGCGCGGCCTTCTCGGCGTCCTCGGCCTTCGAGAGGGCCCCTCCGACGATCACGATGTCGGCCCCGGCGGTGACGACGGTCGCGGCCGTCTCGCTGTTGAGGCCTCCCGCCACGGCGACGGGGAGCGTGGTCGCCGCGCGCACCGCCTTCAGCACCGCGAGGGCGTCCTTCCCGCGCATCTGGTCGTCGATCGGGATGTGGATCGACACGTGGTGGACGCCCCACTCCTCGCACTTCCGCGAGAGGCCCGCGGGGTCGAGGACGCCGAGGAGGTCGACGGCGATGTCGATGCCGTAGTTCTTTCCCGCCTCGACGCACTCGAGGATCGTCGATTCGCTCGCGGCGCCCATGACGGTCGCGACGTTCGCGCCCGCCTTCGAGGCCGCCTCCATCTCGCACCGCCCCGCGTCCATCGTCTTCAGGTCGGCGACGATCGTGAGCTTCGGGAACTCGCGCCGGAGCTCGCGGACGGAGTCGAGGCCGACCGCCTTGATCAGCGGCGTGCCCGCCTCCACCCACGTCGCGCCGCCGCGCACCGCCTCCTTCGCGACCTGGAGCGCGCGCTTCAGCTCGAGGAAATCGAGGGCGACTTGGAGGACCGGCTTCATGTACGTCCTTCCTGGCGGGGGGAGGCCAAGTCTCAAGACTCAATACGCAATGTGCATGTAATGCCCCAGGGCTCAAATGCCCAAGGAATGCCCAGGTCGCGAAGTGCCGGCGCGCCCCGGTACTTCCGAATTGGGCATTTCATTGGGTCTTTGACCTTGGAGAATTACATGCAAATTGCACATTGAATCTTGCTCATTCGTGGTAGGTGCAGCCACTTTGTTCCGTCTCCCACACCGTGACCCTCGCGACCCTCGCCCCGGGACGGTCGAGCAGCGCAGCCAGGTCCTTGTAGAGCTGGCGGGCGAGGTTCTCGGCCGACGGGTTCACGCTGTCGAACGGCGCGATCTCGTTCAGGTAGCGGTGCTCGTAGACCGAGAGGTGCTCCCGGAGCTTCGACTTGATCTCCTTGAAGTCGACCAGGATCCCGATCCCGTCGAGCTCCTTCCCCTCGACCGCGACCTCCACCTTCCAGTTGTGCCCGTGCAGGCGCTCGCACGACCCCTCGTAGCCGCGAAGGTTGTGCGCGCCTGCGAACTCCATCTTGACCGTCAGCGTGAACATTGGCGCATGGAGAATAGTGCCGCCGAGAGGGGCCGTCAAGGGGCGCGATCAGTCGCGGTGCGCGCCGACCTCGAGCATCCGCGTGAGGCTCCGCTCCGCGCGGGTCCGAATCCCCTCCTCGATCTCCACGACCTGGTCCGGGCGAGGCGCGGTCAGGACCTGGAGGATGTTCCCGAGGTCGACTCTCTTCATGTAGGGACAGAGCGAGCAGGCGCCGACGAACTCGCGGTCGGGAAACTCGATCCGCATCCGGTCGGCGAGGCCGCACTCCGTGATCACCATGAAGCGCCGGGCGGACGAGGTCCGGACGTAGTCCATCATGTCGTTCGTTCCACCCGCAAGGTCGGCCATCCCGACCACCTCGGGGGCGCACTCGGTGTGGACCAGGACCTTCGCGTCGGGCCAGGCCGCGCGGTGCGCCGCGAGCTTCTCGCCGGTGAACGACTCGTGGACGATGCACGAGCCCTTCCAGGGGATCAGCGTCTTCCGCGTCAGCTTCTGGAGGTTCTGCGCCATGAGCGCGTCGGGGACGAAGAGGATGCGGTCCTCGGGAAGGGCCTCGATCACCTGCAGGGCGTTCGCCGAGGTGCAGCAGACGTCGACCTCCGCCTTCACCGCCGCGCTCGTGTTCACGTAGCAGACGACGGGGCAGCCGGGGTGCTCCGCGCGCATGCGGCGGACGTCCTCTGCCGTGATCGACTCCGAGAGGGAGCAGCCCGCGTCGGGAGCGGGGTGGAGGACCGTCTTCTCGGGGGAGAGGATCTTCGCGGTCTCCGCCATGAAGCGGACGCCGGCGAGGACGATGGTCGAGGCGCGCGACTTCCGGCCGAATTCCGCGAGCGCGAGGGAGTCGCCGCGGAAGTCCGCGACGCCGTAGCAGATCTCCGGGACCTGGTAGGAGTGCGCGAGGAGGACGGCGTCCTTCTCGCGTTTCACGCGCTCGATCTCGAGCGTGAGGGGGGCGTGCAGCTCGCAGAGCTCGCGGCTCCAGCCGACCCTCGACATCGCCGAGAGGAGGCGATCCGTCTCCTGGGCGACGGCCGAGGGGGGGAGGGTGATCATGCGGGTTACTCTAGCGCGGGTGGATGACCGGCGCAACACGATCCACGAAGACACACGAAGACACACGAAGGGGGAGTCGCGTAGAATGGGCGCATCGGAGGTGACCATGGGCGATGAGACCGAGATCAGGAGCGCGAGGCGCGGGCTGCTGCTGTCGGTGTTGCTGATCCTCGTGGCGGGAGTGGCGGTGACGTACTCCGCATTCAGGTACCTGCCGAAACTCCAGATGGACGAGCCGGGCCGGGTGGCCCAGCCCGTGGACGAGGCGCAGCAGAAGCTCTACGCCGCCGAGGATGGCGCGCCCGCCGTCGAGTTCCAGGACCGATACCCGAAGGACACCACGCCGCCCGCGGGGGCCAGGTACCCGTGCCCGTTCACGCCTCTGCCTCCCGACATGACCGGCATCCCCCCGTCGCACCGCGGGTACGTCAACCACGTCTGTGGACTCCTCGTGAGGGCCATCCATGTGAGGCTCGAGGCGTGTGACGGGGGTTGGCCGCCAAAGCCGCCGGAGGGGCTGCTGGACCGGTACCTCTACGTCACGAAGGACATCGTCGCAAAGCTGAAGAAGGAGCCCGTCCCCCCGTCGATGGCGGAGGCACACAAGCAGCTCCTCGAGTGCCTCGAGTTGCAGATGACCTTTTTTCAGCGAGGGTACGAGGCGAGAGGGTCCGGGCAGTCCTGGGAGCAGATCGTGAAGGCGATCCCGGAGGAACAGAAGGCGCACCTCGGGCTCATGGGCGTCTGGAGCGCATGGCAGGCGCGTTACAGCGGGATGTCGCCCGCCGTCTCCGACTCGGTCTGCCACCACTTCTGCGCGCTCGACCTCGAGTAGCTCGCGGCAGCGCCTCTCCGCCGTGATCCTCTGACGCGCGCATGGTGCGTGTCCTTGGGGTTGGAGTTGGACTTGGCGTTTCTTGGAGTTGGGCCTTGGAGTTGGAGTTGCGGCCCGCAGGCCGCTACTCTCCCCTCTCGCGTAGCTCCATACCGCCGAGGAGTTGCTCTGCCTCTGCGAACGCGGCGCGCGCCGCGGGGCCGTCCCCCTGCATCGTGACATAGAGCGTCAGCGACCCGCCCATCGGCACCCCCCACGTCGCGTCGAGCGACTTGTCCGAGACCCGCCCGCGACGATATCCGGTCCGTCTGGCAGAGCCAGCTTGCTGGTTTCCCAACTGCAGCTCCTTCCAGTTCGACCCGCCCAGGCCGAGCATCGGCTTCAGCGCCTCCCAGGCGTAGGGGATCGTGCGCATCTGCATGATGAAGTCGCCGCGCCTGAGCGTCGTCGTCGAGAGGGCCGCCTCCCCGCCCGCCCCCTCCCAGCCGCCGGGGAGGCGCATCGTCAGGCCGAGCAGCGGGCTCTCGAAGACCCCGTCCTTCGTCTTCACGCTCTCCCGCGCATCGTCGGGGTTCCACAGCCTTCCCCACGCGATAAACGAGGCGACGCGGATGCGGGGCGGGTGCGTCTCCAGCGCCACGTTCCGTCGCCCGATCGTCAGGTCCCGCGCGTGCCCGGGCAGGTGCTTCGACATCAGGATGTAGCGCGGGTCGGCCCCGACGCAGTTCACCACCGTGTCGACGTGCATCCACCTCCCGTCGATCAGCACCTGCGACCAGGCGTGCCGCCCTCCCTCCGTCGTGAGGAACACGTACCCCGAGCACTCGCGCACCGGGATCCCGAGCGACCGCGCGAAGGCGTCGAAGAGCGTCGCGTGCTCCGAGCAGTCGCCGCCCATCTCCTTCAGCGTCTCCTTCGCCGAGAGCGAGCCGACCTCCGTGTACCGCTTGCTCAGGTTCACGTGGATCCACGCCGAGAGCGCCCGCACCTGCTCCGTCTTGTCCTCGATCCCCTTGACGATCTCCTTCGCCTTCGCAACGATCCCCGGGTCGTCGGACTGGACCAGCGGCGTCGGCTCGAGGAACTCCAGCAGGTCCCCCTCGGGGTCCTTCGAGGCCCGCTCTGCCGCCTCCTTCTTCCGGTAGGGGAGCATCGTGACGGTGTAGAGGCCGTCCTTCCCCTGGCGGCGGAACGCGACGCGCTGGTACTCCGACTCCTGGAAGAGGTCGCCGTCCGGGTCGCCCACGACCCTCGCCTCGAGGACCACCTCGTCGAGGGCGTCGAAGCGCGGGAAGGCGAAGTCGAGGGAGACCTCGTCCTTCATCGTCACCTTGCCGCGCGGCATCCGCTTCGCCGTGTCGGGCGGCTCGGCACGCAGCTCCTCGCCGCCGACCATCGCGTGCGAGACGACCCCGCGCGCATCGAGTGTCGCGCGGACGACGTCGAACTCGACCACCCACGGGTCGACGTGCGTGGTTTTCACGACCTTCTCGACCGCCCGGGGGACGCTGGGGTCGAATTCCTGGAACTTCGTCTCGGTGCCGACCGAGAGCTTCCCCTGCGCGGCGAGGCGCATGAGGAGGAGGTCGTTCGACCCGCAGACGCCGCCGGTCCCGAGGAGGCGCCTGGACTGGCTGCGGCCGTCGAGGGTCGTGGTCACGGTGTAGCCGTCCTCCTCCCAGAGGATGTCGATGGTGGTCTTGCGGCTCTGCTCGCACTCGACGATGTGCATCTCGAGGACGGAGAGGTCGGCGTCGTCGAGCGACGCGTCGAGGTCGAGGTGCGTCTCGCGCGTCATCTGGGCGACCTCGGAGGCGCTGCGCGAGAGGTGCTCCTCTCGGAGCGCGATGCGCCCCGGGGCGGAGCGGTGCGCCTCGACGCGGACCCAGCCGACCTTCTGGTTGCCGACGTAGCAGCCGAAGCACTGGTCGAGGAGGGACTCGTCCGCGGCCGAGGGGGGCTGGGGCTGCGGCGGAGGAGCGACGTCGGGGACGGGGGGCTTCGGGGGGGCGACGCGCGGCGCCGGCGTGACGACGGGCGTCGGCGCGGGCGCCGGCGGCACCGGGCGCATGAGCCAGACGACGGCACACGCGGCAGCGATCGCTCCGAGCAGGAAGGCGAGCGTCCGTCCCATCGGGTCCTCCTGTGACGCGATCAGGCTAGCAGGGCCCGGGCGCGGCGTCTAGCGGGGAAGGGTCAGCTTCCAACGCCGCGTGAGGTCGTCGATCACCTCGCGCTCCTCGGAGTTGAGGGCGCCGTCGCAGGTGGCGAGCTCCAGGAGCAGCTCGATCACGGCCGTGCGGCGCTCCTCGGAGTCGAACGCGGAGGCGAGCTCGTCGAGCCCGCGGCCTGGGACGCGATCAGGTCGCTCGGGGATCTGGAGGCGCGTGCGCCAGTTCGCGAGGAGGTGCCTCTCGCGTCCCGAGACGACTCCGTCGCAGAAGGCGACGGCGCAGAGTGCGACCCAGAGGGCCCGGGCCTGGGCGGAGGTGAGCTTCCCGAGAGGCTCGGGGTCGGGGGGCCACCAGGCGAGGGCGAGGCGATTGAGCGCGGAGTCCTCGGCATCGCAGTAGTCGCCGTCGCAGGTGGCGATGGCGGTGAGGCTGTCGAAGAGGCGGATGCGGTGGTCGTCGGAGCGGAAGGCTCGGCCGAGCGCCGCGGCGTCGAGTATCGCTGGGGCGTGCAGGTTGGGGTCGACCTTGAGGCGACCCGCCCAGACGGCGAGCGAGGCCTTTTCCTGCCGGTTGAACTCGCCATCGGTGCGGGCCATGGCGAGGAGTGCGGACCACCACGCGGTGCGCTGCTGCTTGCTAAGTGGAAGGAGTTCGGGCATGCCCCGAGGATACGCGATGGACGTGGAACGATCCAGGCTGACCCGGTCGTTCACCGTTCCCTCTCCCGCTCCCGCACCCGCCCCCGCTTCCGTCGCCCGAAATGCGAGCCGTCGGCGCAAATCGCGTGCAAGCAGCGCGTGGAGCCTTCCTGGCCCTTCGCGTGGGCTTCCTGCGTGATCGTCTGAGGCAAGTCAGGAACGGCTGGAGAAAGCCCGTGCGTCGCCCTGCTCCACATTGCGGGCCTCGGGAGCGGGTGCGGGTGCGGGAGCGGGAGGGGGGCGAAGCTGAAATTCCGGTGCGGGGACGGACATCCCTGGGGTGTAGGTCATCTTTCAAGGAGAACACCATGACGAACCTGAATGAAACGCTGTATGGTTGCGAGTTGGTGAACGACGCCGAGGCGGCGCAGGTGACGGGCGGATTCGTGTGGATTCTCGCACCCGGGTACGCCCTGGTGAAGGCGTTCGACTGGGCCATTGGCGGTCGGGCGGCGATCAACCTCGCGGGGCAGGCGCTCGACGACCAGATCTGCGCCAACCAGAACGCGCGCATCGCCCGCGGCCAGTTGGACGCCAACCTGGTCCACCGCCCTCACTAGACCCAAGAAAAGCGCGGTGATCGCGCCCAATTTGCGGAATTGCCCCGAAACGCCCTCCAAGTGCTCCGTACACCTTTGTGCTGAACGAGGCATGCCGGAGAAGGAGGGCGTTTCGAGTGAACAAGGATGATCGCAGGAACCTGAAGAATCGCAAGCGTCGGATCGATCGGCGGCTGGAGCCGCGAGTATGGGAGGATCAGGAGGCGCCGATGTTCGGGGCCTCGAACGTGCGGTACCAGATGGCCTCGCGGGCTCGCGGTGTGAGTGCGGGAGGGATCGGCGCGGTCCACATGCTGGCGCAGCGGGTGGGGCTGGTCAAGGCGATCGACGAGGCTCTTCCGCTGCTGAAGTTCCACCTGCCCTACCACGAATCGGACCACGTGCTGAACATTGCGTACAACGTGCTGGCCGGGAATGACCGTCTGGAGGACATCGAGCTGCTTCGGCACGACGAGTCGTACATGAACCTGCTGGGCGCGCAGCGGATCCCCGATCCGACCACGGCAGGAGACTTCCTGCGACGCTTCACGCGGCCGTGGATCGAGGGGCTGATGGACGCGGTGAACGACATTCGGGTGAAGGTGTGGTCGCTGCGGCCTCCGGAGCCTGGGACGGTCGCCGTGATCGACGTCGACGGCGTGGTGACGCCGACGACCGGCGAGAAGAAGGAGGGGATGGCCCTCTCGTACAAGGGGATCTGGGGGTACCATCCGCTGATCGTGTCGCTGGCGAATACGAAGGAGCCGCTCTTCCTCGTGAATCGCTCGGGGAACGTGCCGAGCCACACGGACTGCGTCTACTGGATCGACAAGGCCGTGAAGGTCTGTCGGAAGGTCTACGGCGGTGTCCTTCTTCGTGGCGACACGGACTTCTCCCTCACGGCGCACTTCGATCGCTGGACTGAGACAGGGGTCCGCTTCGTCTTCGGGTTCGACGCGAACAAGAAGCTGGTCGAAATCGCCGATTCCCTGCCGAAATCCGCGTTCTCGCCTCTGGTGCGTCGCCCGAAGTACGAAGCCGAGGGGCCGCCTCGGGAGAAACGCGTGAATAGCAAGGAGGAGGTCGTTCGGGAGAACGAGTACACAAACATCCGCTTGGTTTCGGAGGAGATCGCGGAATTCGCGTACCAGCCGACGAAGTGCGAGCGTTCGTATCGCATGGTCGCGGTGAAGAAGAACCTCTCCGTCGAGGAGGGAGAGAAGGTCCTCTTCGACAAGATCCGCTACTTCTTCTATGTCGCGAACGACGAGACGATGACGGCGGAAGAGATCGTCTGGCAGGCGAACGAGCGCTGCGGGGACCAGGAGAACCTCATCGACCAGTTGAAGAACGGCGTGAACGCGCTCCGCGTGCCTGTCTACGACCTCGACTCCAACTGGGCGTACATGGTGATCGCCTCCCTCGCCTGGACGCTGAAGGCGTGGTTCGGGCTCACCCTTCCTCGTTCTGTGGACCGGGATGACGTGATGCGGATGGAGTTCAAGCGGTTCCTCAAGACCGTGATGCTCGTGCCCTGCCAGGTGATCCGTGCGGCTCGGCGAATCACGCTCCGCGTGCTCGCGTGGACGGAGCGCGTCCGCCTCCTCTTCTCCAGCATCGAGGCCACCGCGCGCCTTGCGACGACATGAGCGACCGACTGAGAAGCCTGACCCGGTCGAACTCACACGGCAGTCGGAGGAGACGACAACTCGAACGATGATGGGAACGAGCGGAACCAGCAACCCGCGCCCGCGCGGGGCCGGGGCCCGGTGTCGGGTGTGTGGCGCGGCGCTTCGCGCCGCGCAACGAGGCGCGAAGCGCCTCGAACTTCGCTTGTTTTGGGACTAGATCGCTTCATGACCCTCGTCCGTGCCGCGCCCGCTCTCGCGCGGCATGGACGCGCGGCGCGCACTCGTCGTCGGCACCATCGAGCAGTCAGGGTGCCCCTGAGGCGACCTCGCTGGGCCCGATGGTGAATCCTGGCGCCGTCCCGCGTATTGACCCCTGCGTGCTTGCGGGGATAGCATGGCTCTGGAGGAGGACCATGCTTCGCCGCAATGACATGCTGAATCGCCTGCCCCGCGCCGGGGAGGTGCTCGCGGGAATGCCCGGGGTGCAGGCCGCCTACGTATTCGGATCGGTCCTGGATGAGTCGAGGGTCACGATTCGGGATGTCGATTTCGCTGTCCTCACGGGGCGACCGCTGTCTCTCGAAGACCTGGGCGCGCTCCTCCTCGGCCTGGAACAGGTGCTCGGCACCGACTGCATCGACCTCGTGGACCTGCGCGGCGCGCGCCGCGACCTCCGGTTCGAGGTCCTCTCGAGCGGGCGCCTGCTCTTCGAGCGCGACGCGACGGCTGTCACGGCGATCCGCGAGCAGACGCTGCACGAGCACCTGGCGACCCGGCATCTCACGCGTCTGTACCACCAGCTCCTCCGCCAGGAGTACCACAGGAGCTACGCGCGTGCAGCCCGATGAGAGGGTCGTCCTCCGGTTCCAGATCATCCGCGAGAACCTGACGCATCTGCGCAGCTTGGCGGCGATCCCCGAGGCGGAGTTCCTCCCTGACTTCAGGAATGTGGAGGCGGCGAAGCACCTCCTGCAGACCGCGATCGAGGCCGTGATGGACATCTCCGTGCAGATCCTGGCCTTGCTCAAGGAGCCGCTGCCGGATCACCACGCGGAGCTCTTCGAGGCGCTGTCCCGCCACGGCATCGTCCCCGCCTCGCGCGTGGACACCTATCGGAAAATGGTGGGCTTCAGGAACCGTGTCGTTCACCTGTACGATCGAGTGGAGGATCGCAGGGTGTTCGAGATCCTCCGCACGGACTTGCCAGACTTCGAGACGTTCATCGTCGAGGTCATGACACACCTCGGGCCCGGCGCCTCCCCATCGGGGCCCGGATAGACTCGTCGACTCCTGCGGAGCGAGAGATGGGCTGGCGGACGGCACTCCTGATCCTCGTCGGCGTGACCATGTCTGCGCGGGCCGCGGGGCCGGAGTGGATGACCGAGCGCGAGGCGAACGCGAAGGGGGAGCAGGCCCTCCGCGAGCAGCGGTGGGACGACGCCATCGCGGCCTTCGCGCAGTCGGACAAGTCGTACCCCGCGCCGACGTGGCATGACGCCTGGCGCGACGGGCGGGCCGTACGCATCGGGCGCGCGATCACCGCCATCCTCCAGGAGCTCGACGAGAAGGGCGCCCCCGCCGCCGACATGCTGCCGTATTGGGACTTCTACGTGAGGGGGTTCCCGTTCTTCTCCAGCATGGTGGACCCGGAGCTCCCCGAGTTGCAGGGCGTGTTCGACCGTTGTTTCCTCGCCGCCGCCGAGGAACATCGCCGCCAGCTTGATCCCCACGGGACAGACGAGCGGTTCGCCCTGTGCAGGAAGGTCGCCTCCGCAAGCGCAGACGAAGTGATTGACCTCTTGGAGAACGGGTGGCCCGAGCACCACGACGATTTCGGCCTGTGCGCCTGCCGCGCCTGCAAGGCCCTCTACGACGACCTGAAGATCGATTGTGCCAGGAAGTCGAAGGCGTATCTCTCGCGCTTCGCCTCCTCCGCATGCCTTGGCATCGCGGCAGCGCGGTTGGGACACGGAGGGGAGGACCTTCGCATCGCAACAGACCCGATCGCGATCCGCTCTTGCCTGCTGGAGGAGAGTCGCTCGGCCCCGGCCGACTTCAAAGACCCCTGGCTCCCCGCCTCTCTCCTCAAGGTGTGGACGGTTGTCGACATCAAGCTGGGAGCGTCGACCGACGACGAGGTGGCGGAGGCGAACGGCCGACTCCATCGGATCGCACACGAGATGCCCAAGTCCCCGGACCTCGGTCTCATCTTCATCGCGATCGCCTCGAGCAGTTTCCGTGGGGAGTGGAGCTACGCGGAAGACCGCTACGCGAGATTCCTGGCGGAGTGGAAGGAGATCTCGCCGGATGACCCGTATCGCCCTTGGGGCGTACTGTGGCCCTTCCTTGGTGGCTCGCCCCTGCCCGTCAGAGACGAGGACAGGAAGGCGCTCCGCGAGGTCGCCGCACGGTACCCGACGGAGGCGATTCGCCCGTTCGTAGAGTGCGTGCTCGCGAAAGATGCGCTCTTCCACGGCCATGGTGAGGAGGCGCAGGCGTACTATGAGGCAGCCCTCACGTTCGACCCGGGCGGCGTGCGGCTGCCGTGTCCCTTCCGCGCCGAGGCTGCGATGGCCGAGGCACGAGGCCGCCTCATTGACTTCTGGAGCTTCCGCGACCCGAAGCGGCTCGGGCCGCTCGCGCGGATGGAGCTGGACACGGAGGGGGGCCTCCGCGAGACCGTCGACTGCGTGAGCACGAACCAAGGGCTCGAAGTGCAGCACGTGCGGGAACTGGCGCGTCCCTTCATACGGGCAGGCGCCCTCGACGAGGCAATGACGGTGTACGAGAAGCACATGACCAGTGACTGGTCTGACGGCGACGAGCGGCTTGTCGTGGACTATGTCATGCTCTGCCTGCGCACGGGCCAGCCGGCCCGCATGGGAGACATGGCGTGGCGACTCGAGACCCTGGCTCCAGCCGTTGCGGCGAGCCTTGGCCACGCGCCCCCGCACTATGCCGCCTTCGCGGCCCGCCTCCACGCCTGCGAGAAGGACCTGGGCTTCGTTCACGAGAAGGGGATGGACGCGGCGGTCTCGCGGCTCGAGGAGATCCTGTCCCATCCCGATCCGAACCGGAATCCTGGGGATCCCATCGGCTACCCGTCGGGGGGCCGACGCGCTCTGGGTCCTGGGGCTCATCGCTCGGGAGAAGGACGTCGACGCGACGTGCGCCAAACGGCTCACGCAGCCCGCGGACCTGGTCGGGGTGGTCCTCGCGGGGGTGGGGGACTCCGACCGCTCACTCGACTACCTGTTTGACGCATACCTCAGGGCGCAGTCAGAGTCGTCCATGCAGGTCACTGCCTTCAACGCGCTGGCGCAGCGTGGCGAGGCCTCTGTCCGACGGATCATGGAGCGGGTCGCGCACGATGGTGTCGCTGACTGGCCCGCCTACCGGCCGCTCGTGGATGACATGGCGACCGAGGACGTCTGGCGCGGCTGCGCGCCCTTCCGCACGCACGTCGACAAGGCGGTCCGCAGGCTCGTCGGGCAGGTCCTCGCCCAACGCAGGACGCGCGACCCGTGGATCGTGTACGCGCTGGAGGGGAGGTAGTCCATGCGCAGTGCCGCGCGGGCGACGACCCAGCGAGCGCCGGCCGAGGACGTCCATCCCACGCGCATCCTGGCCATCGCCGTCAGCCCTGAGCGTTGCTGGCCGCTCGCCGTGAGTGGGAACCTCACCTGGACGCCAACGCAGCCCGTCGACACGGCCGAGGTGATCGCGAAGCCTTCATGGTTCGTGAAGTCCATCCTCACCTCGAGCGCGCGGCTGCTCCCGGACGCCCGGGTCATTGTCGGTGGCTCGCCCTCGAAGGCGGTCGATCTCCTGGAGCGTGCCCTCCAGACCCGCACCGGCCTGCGCATCTGGCGTTTCGGTCGAGACCTGCCGTGTCGCCTCAAGGTCATGCCAAGGCCCGCGGCCGACTGGGGAGACTGGATCCGGCTCCAAGCGCTGGGTGCGCTCAGCGTTGACACGCCGCGGCCATGGGTGGTGATCGACTGCGGCACGGTCCTGACCGTGAGCGCCGTCCGGCCCTCGAAGGGAAGGTACGTCGGCGTTCTTGAGGGCAGCCTGACCATGGCCGGCGAGAGACTCGCCCTCGAATGGCTTTGTGGCGG
>Ga0209514_10004944_pt1 | contig 17489 bp, 13 predicted proteins | sample Subgrocontami58m_FD_187452 | JGI IMG/M metagenome (GOLD analysis project Ga0209514, IMG submission 187452) | Subsurface groundwater microbial communities from S. Glens Falls, New York, USA - GMW37 contaminated, 5.8 m (SPAdes) (version 3) | ecosystem: Environmental > Aquatic > Deep subsurface >...
AGTGGTGCTGGCCAAAGCCGAGACATTACAGCTCCTGGGAGATTACAAGGGGGCCGCACTCTTGGTCGAGCCGTACCTCTAGCACAGCGGGAAGGTCACTAAGGACGGCTTTCAGCCGGCCAACGAGTATTCACTATGGAAGAATAGGGATGACATCAGCGCCGCCGTCTGGCGCAGGTCCCCCGGCGAGCCTACGTTAAAGCTTGGTTGGGTCAGCCGAGATCACACCCTCCAAAAGCAGTTTTTCCAATTCTTGTTGGGGCAGACCAAGTAACGAACGGAACACGTATTCGTTGTGCTCTCCCAATAGCGGTGCGCCTCGAGCGATGTAGCCTGGGGTCTTGGATAGCTTAGCGTAGACACCCAGCATTGGGAAGGTCCCCGCTTCCGGATGGGAGACTTCCGGAAAGTAACCCCGAGCCGCGTACTGGGTGTCCTCAAACATTTCTTCCGGATTAAGCACTGCGCCCGCTGGCACGCCGGCGGCTTGAAGCGTTTCCATCGCCTCGCGATGATCCCGCTCTGCTGTCCACTCGCTCAGCAGCCTATCCAACTCATCTTGATGTGTATGACGGCTTACGGCATCAGCAAAACGAGGGTCTGTCTCCCACTCGGGATGGCCTGTACCCACACAGAGGCCATGCCACTGTGCATCGGTGGTGACCGTGATAGCTACCCACTTGTCCTCTCCTTTGCACCGATAGCAACTGTGAGGAGCCCAAGCCGGACGCCGGTTTCCCATGACCGGCCACAATCGCCCATTCATCGTGTAATCCACGATGACGTCTCCAATGAGCCGAGCTGCTGCCTCCCGTTGAGACAGGTCGATGTACTGGCCTGTGCCTGTCCTCGCCCTGTAATGGAGTGCCGAAAGGATAGCCCCTGCACCGGTCAGGCCGGCGATGGGGTCGGTGTAAGCTCCGACGCTGTGAGGAACGTCACCCTTGTATCCTGTGATGGCAACCAAACCGGCCAGAGGAGAGATATTGGAGCCCATACCCACGTAGTCACGCTCAGGCCCCGTCATCCCTGAAGCCGGCATGGAAATCATAATGATATCCGCTTTATGCTTTTGTAAGATTGTATAATCAAGGCCCCAATTTTGCATCACTCGGGCAGAAAAGTTTTCTAACACCACGTCACTAATTTCAAGGAGTTTCAGGAATAAACTCTTTCCCTCCGCTGTGGTCATGTCTATGGTAATGCCCAGCTTATTTCTGTTGCGGGTGTTAAACCAGGAGCCAATGTTCCAACGAAGCGGGCCGGTTACTCCTTGAGGAGCAACGCCACTGTCACGCGTCGAGTCGTACCGCCCAGCAGACTCCACCTTGATGATCTGCGCCCCCATATCCGCCAGCAAACGCCCACAGTAGGGACCAGCCCATATCTGGCTCAAGTCCAGTATGCGAACACCCTCTAAGGCTCTTCGGCTCATAAATTTACTCTCCACTGCCTTTCCACGCGACTTGCTCATTAGGACGCTTACTTAGATGACTCCCAGAGTCCGGAGCATCACCAGTTCCTTTTTGCTGTAATTCAGGAGGCCGCAATACACCTCGTCGTTATGCTCGCCCAGCAATGGCGCCCGGCGAGCCTGCCATGGTGTCTCGCTCATTTTGAAGGGAGCGCCGGGATACTTGATGGCGCCGGTAAAGGGATGGTCCACATCTACGAAGTACCCTCGGTCCTGGAACTGCGGGGACTCTATGAGATCCTCGACAGTGCACGTATAGCCGGCGAGCAGGCGATGCTCCTGGCCCATTTGATAGATCTCTAGTTTAGTGTGTGCCGTTAGCCAGGGTTGCATGAGCCGGTCAAGCTCTGCCTTGTGCTCAATCCGGCCCTCCGGCGTCGCGAACCTTGGGTCAGCGAGCTCGGGAATGTCCATGAAGTCAGCCAACCGAGCAAACAGTTCACCCCTTCTGGGGGTAATTTGCACAAATCCATCCTTGCACAGGTATTGCCCTGGCCCGCCGGCACTACCCTGGTTGGAGGTGCGCCCCATTCCTCCGACCACTCCGGCAAACTGCCAGTCGGCGGTGGCCATCTCCACCATGGAGGCGAGCGCTTCTGTGATCGCTTGGTCTATGTGCTGCCCTTCGCCCGTTGTCCAGCGGCTGAACACAGCGGTCATAGTGGCCACAAAAGCCATCTGTCCGGCGTAGTATTGCTCTACCGAGCCCCCTGTTTTCAGGGGTTCTTTACCCTGGTCTCCGATGCGGGATAGTTGCCCACTCAGGGCATAGTCCACTAATTCTGAACCCTGCCAGTTCTGGTAAGGACCATCTTGCCCGAAGTGAGTCACTGAAGTGAGCACCACCCTCGGGTTAATGGCCTCCAGCTGTGAATAGCCTAACCCAAGACTGGCCAAATACCCTGGAGCATAGCTCTCTACGATTACATCAGCCGCCGGAAGAAGTCGGCGAAGAATTCCTCGGCCAGTTTCCGTGTTTAGGTTTAAAGTGACCCCTCTTTTTCCTTGATTCACGTAGAGGAATAGGCCACTCTTCTCCGGATGGGGATCGCCCTGAAAAAACGGGCCTGCTCGGCGAGATGGGTCTCCGTCAAGGGGTTCAATTTTGATGACGTCAGCTCCTAGACCGGCCAAAAGCCCCGTGCAGTAAGGCCCGGCGATATCTAGGCTCAGATCTAGCACCCTCAGATCGGACAGCGCACCCTCCACCATCGAGCCTCCTTTATTCTTTAGCCCCTACCGTCCTCGCCCAATTCTGTCGAACTAGTGCGGCCCGCCACGTTAATCGCGCCCTGCCGGCAAAATCAGCTAGGATAGTTCTGATTTACTATCATGTGCGGCGCCAGAATAACTCGTTAGGGACTGGGGGTCAGCAACAGCAGCTCCCGCTAAACGTGAGAGATCAAGGAGTTACTTTGGTGGGATCAGTAGCAATGATCCCCTCTGCTGATAGAGCACGGATTTCCTCTGCAGAGACGCCTAGGACTGAGCCAAAGACATATTCATTGTGTTCCCCCAACGCCGGTCTGCCGCTGGTAAGGTAGCCAGGAGTCTTGGACAGCTTGGCGTACACGCCGAGGCTCGGGAACGTGCCGAATTCCGGATTATTGATGTCGACAAAGTTTATATAGCCACGCGCCATATAATGCGGGTCGTCAAGCATGTCGGGTACGGTGAGGACGGCGCCAGAGGGCACTCCCGCTGCCTGTAGCAGCTCCATAACTTCGCGAGGGTCGCGATCGGCAGTCCAAGCGCTAATGAGCTCATTTAGCTGCCCCTGATTATTCCATCGGTTGATAGTATCGCTAAAGCGGGGGTCATCAATCCATTCGGGGTGTCCCGTTGCCTGGCAGAGGGCGTGCCATTCCTCGTCGGAACTCACGGCAATGGTTACCCACCGATCCTCCCCTCTGCATGGGTAGCAGCCGTGAGGAGCATGGGCTGGATGCTGATTGCCCGTGAGGGGCCAGACCCGGCCGTTCATGGTATAGTCCATGATCGCATCTCCGATAAGACGCGCCGCGCCTTCTCGTTGAGCAAGGTCGATATATTGTCCCTCCCCGGTTTCGGCCTTGTGGTGTAGCGCAGCCAGGAGTGCCCCTGCTCCTGTCATCCCCGCAATGGGGTCAGTGTATGCCCCAACGTTATGTGGAACGTCACCGATGTAGCCCGTAAGAGCGACCAACCCAGAGAGCGGGGTAAGATTGGAACCCTGCCCCACGTAATCGCGCTCCGGCCCGGTCATGCCAAAGGCCGGCATCGAGATCATAATTATGTCGGGCTTGTGTTGACTGAGTACCGGATAGTCGAGACCCCAATTGTTCATAACCCGGGCTGAGAAGTTCTCGACCACAATATCACTCACTTGTAGTAGCCGCAGGAAGAGATCCTTGCCCTTCTCCATTGTCATATCGATGGTAATACCGAGTTTCCCTCGGTTCTTATGGTTGAACAATGCCCGACGCTCCCAAGGGGGAGAGTTTGGCAGTCCTTGAGCAAAAACGCCGTAATTGCGACTGCCGTCAAAGCGACGAGCCGATTCAATCTTAATGACTTCGGCGCCCATGTCAGCAAGCAGGCGGCAACAGTATGGACCAGCCCATATCTGCGTGAGATCCAGGACGCGAACACCCTCCAACGCTCTTCGGCTCATCGCAAGACCCTCCCTTGAGGCTTCATTTGCTCTCTATGACATCAGATGGCATTGTGTGTGCGCAACCGCCCAAGGTCTTCCCTACTGAGCCCGAGGCGGTCGCAATAAATTTCCTCGTTGTGCTCGCCGAGCAAAGGGGCGCGACGTGGCATCCATGGCGTTTTACTCATCTTGTACGGCGCGCCGGGGTACAATAAGCTACCGGTAAACGGGTGGTCTAGCGTTGCAAACCAGTCGCGTGCCTGGAATTGCGGCGAATTTACAAGGTCTTCCGTGGTGCACGCGAATCCGAAGGGCAGCCGTAGGGCCTGGGCCTTCTGATAAATCTCAAACTTGGGACGCGCAGCAAGCCAAGGTTTTATCAAGCTGTCAGCCTCTTCCCGGTGCTCTATCCTGCCGTCAGCCGTAGCGAACTTGGGATCAGCCAACTCAGGAATATCCATGAGTTCTGGGAAACGCTGAAAAGAGGCTTCGTTCCCTACCGTTGTTGAGACCTGCACGAAACCGTCCAGGCACTGATACTGGCCTGACGCCGCCCCCCTTCCCCCGTTGCCATTTCGTGTCGTCACGTTCCCGCCATGCCACTCCGCGAGGGGAGGCTCCATCATGGACGCAACCGCTTCTAGGATTGACAGGTCAATGTGCTGGCCCTCTCCTGTCAGGCGCCGAGCATACAATGCCGTCATCGTGGCTGCGAAAGCAGCGAGGCCGGCGAAATAGAGGGCCACCGACCCTCCCGGCTTCAGCGGTTCCCGGTCAGGGTCGCCGAACTGGTATAGATGGCCGCTCAGGGCATAGATTACGAGCTCGTCTGCCCGCCAGTCTCGGTAGGGGCCGTCCTGGCCAAAGGGCGTTACCGACGTCACCACCACCCCCGGGTTCAGGCGTTCCATCTCGGGGTATCCCAGCCCAAGGCCCGCAAGGTATCCAGGAGCATAGCTCTCCACCACCACGTCTACCTGGGGCAGCAGGCGGTAGAGCATATCCCGCCCCGTCTCCGTCTCCAGGTTCAGGGTGATGCTCTTCTTGCCCTGGTTCACGTAGAGGAACAGCCCGCTTTTTTCCGGGTGCGGGTCATCCTGAAAGAACGGCCCCACTTTCCTGGAAGGGTCGCCTTGAGGTGGCTCCACCTTGATCACTTCTGCGCCCAAGCCGGCCATCATGCCGGCACAGGTTGGCCCCGCGATATCGAGACTAAGATCGAGAATCCTGAGCGAAGCGAGCGCACCCTCCGTCATTGATTTCCTCCTGTTACCTGCCGTGGAAAACCGGCGACCGCTTTTCGATGAATGCCCGGACCCCTTCTTGAAAGTCTTCTGTTAGGGCAAGCTTCAACCCTCCCGAATACAGACTGGCTGCACGCGCCATCTCCTGGACGTACCAGCGCGTCATCCTAACATTGGAGCGGATCGATAAGGGTGGCATCTTCAGAATTGCTTCCGCCAACTCCTCCGCTTTGGCAATCATCTGCTCCTGGGGCACTACACGGTTGACGAGACCAAGGGGAAGCGCCTCCTCGGCGGTAATCATGCGCCCAGTTATAGCCACCTCGTTGGCAAGACGCGCGCCGCCCCAGAACCACAGGCTTGCCCACAGCCCCGCGCCGCCCAAGCCTCGCTGCACTTCGGCGATGCCAATGCGGGTACCCTCCGCAGCGACGATGAGGTCGCACGCCTGCATCATGGCAAACCCCCGCCCCGTGGCAATGCCGTGGACTGCCGCAATCACCGGTTTCCAGTTCACGGTCTGCTCCAAACCGATGTTGCCGGCGCCCCGGCCTACTGGCCCTCCGAGTTTGACCACCTCTTCTCGGGGTCGGCCCAGGCGCACCTTCACGTCGGCGCCAGCGCAGAAGGCCCGCCCGTTGCCGGACAAGATGGCGACGTGGGCCTCTGGATCCGCATCGAATTCAAAAAAGGCATCGTTGAGCTCTCGCACAGACTCGTCGGTCATCGCGTTAAGGACCTGTGGGCGGTTCAGCGTGAGGTACACGATAGGGCCCTTGCGCTCAACTAAGAGGGTTTCGTACGATGGCATCGTTCTGCCTCCTCATATTGTGTTTTTATATTGCTTTTTGCGTGGAGCTTCTACGGGCGAACCTGGCTACTCCGGTTTGACCTTAATGGTCCACATGTTGCCGATATTGTATGTTCCTGGCCTTGGGGTGTACTCCGCAAGTTTCTGGCCGGCTACCCGGAGCCCATCGATTGTGAGAACGGGAATAGTCGTCAAGTAACGAAGTTATCCTTCCATTAGATTATTCCACCCCTAGTCGCTCAATTCCTACAGCAATATGGCTATCTCGCAGGACAGCGAACGTTGAGTTGCTACCGTCCTTTGAAGATCGGTGCCCGCTTCTCTCGCACTGCCCGGTGGCCCTCTTCTCGATCTTCTGTCATATGTGACATTGTGGCCCGCAGCCGATTCGCACCGTAGTTGAAGTGGTGATCAAAGCTTTCCTTTAAGTCCTCTTTAATCAACCGCAATGAGAGGGGCGCCAGAGCAGCAATTTCCTCGGCCCAGGCCATGGCCTCAGGCAGTAGCTGGTCTGGCGGCACCACCTTATTGGCCAGGCCCCAGTGGTAAGCGTCCTCACCATCGATAGCGCGTGACATAATGTACATCTCGGACGCTTTGGCCTTGCCCACAAACAGCGCCAACGCATTTCCCGCCGGCCCATTATGGACGATACCGAGCTTGGACGCGGGAAGGCTGAAGCGGGCTGCCGTGGAGGCAATGATAATGTCGCAGGACAGCACCATATTCATCCCTGCTCCGTATGCGTACCCATTAATGGCTCCGATCAAGACCTTGCGGTAGTCCCAGAGGTAGTTGAATCGGGTCGGCTGGCGTTTCATCCCATCGGCGACAGCGTCTAAGGCATGGGTGTTGGGGTCCTTCATGTTTGCCCCGGCACTGAAGCCTCGGCCGACGCCCGTAAGAACCGTGACCACCACGTCATCATCTTGCTCCATCTCATCAAAAACGGCCGTAAGTTCCTCGCCCATGCCAGGTGAAAAAGCGTTGAGGGTCTCGGGCCGATTGAAGGTGACTGTTGCGATCCGGTCATTCTTTTCGTAAATAAGATTTTCGTAGGACATGACTTTCCCCTCCCTGAAAATAAGCTGCTATAGCACTAACATACCTAAGCCTCGCCCGCTCCTGCTACCACCTGGCTTGCTGGAGCACATCGGCCTCATTGTAGCCGGCACTCCTACGATGATAAGCTCATTCATTCAGGTCTTCGACCGTTTTCCGCCTCCCGAAGCACGCATATCACTTCTTATTCAGTTTTGCTTGTCTTTGCAGCAACCATACCATAAGGCTCGTCGGCGTGGTCTTGACGCCACAAGATGACCTCAGCGGCTCTCAGCTTTGTTGCTCCTATGCCTATTTTTCTCGAAAGCAAGCAATTGAAAGCACTTCTTCCTGCGCTTGTTTTCGCCCCCGTGTCAGAGAACCAGAATCGTCGACTTCTACGGTTGCACTGTAATCGTGTACATGTTCCCGATGCTATAGGTACCTGGTTTGGGGACGTATTCTTTCAGTTTTGGGCCAGCAGCCCAAAGGCCGTCGATGAAGATAACCGGGATCGTGGTCAAATTGTCTCTGGTGTAAACAAAAATCTTGTCTTGTATCTGTGCTCGCTTGGCATCGTCCAATTCGGCCAAGAATTGCTCGTACAGGTCCGCCACTTCTTTGTGTGCGCCCTGAGCAATGCCAGCCACATAACGATAAGGACCTGTTTTGCTGAGCACTTGGCTGAAGGCGCCAGTTGCTCCGCCTCCCATTCCCGTGCCGACCGATACCGTAAGCCCTTCTCCGTACTTGTTTTCTCGTATGAATGCAGACCAAGCCCCGAATTCCGAGTTACGGACCTCGACCTGCATCCCGGCTTTCTCCCACATAGCCTGCAGCACCGGAGCAACCTGAGTCCAACCCGGCAGGGGGCCATATTCAGTGCTCTGGAAGGTGAACTTGAGCGGCTTCGCATCCGTAAAGCCCGCCTTGGCCAGCAGTTCTTTCGCCTTGGCCAGGTCGTAGGGAGGCGCTTTCATACCCCATTCGGGGAACCCAGGTTGAGCGGGATTCCATTCGCCGGTGCCCGCCGGACTTGCATAGCCCCTATATATTCCTGTAGCTATCGCCTGGCGATCGATGGCATAGCTGAGCGCCTGGCGGACTTCCAGCTTGCTCATGGGATTTTGCGCGTCTTCCTGACCCAGCGCGAAAAGACGCAGCCCGCCCAGGACCGGGGCTTTGATTATTCTCGTACGGGAATCTCCCTGCAGACTGAGAAGCGAGGCGGAAGACACTTGGGCCAGGTCCGCTTCGCCGGTCTTGAGCATCGCGACCCTCGTGGTCTCTTCACCAACCACAACGTAGCGAAGGCGCTGCACTCCCGGCTGCCGCAGGAAATGCTCGTAGTCAATCGCTTGGACTTCCAGGTACTCCTGTTTCGACCCCTCCACAAAGGTAAAGGGCCCGCTGCCTACTGGAGCTTTCGTGAAGCCACCATCGCCGACTTGTTCCGTGTATTTCTTGGGAATGACGGAATAGGTCCCACCGCCTACGGCGCTCAAGAATTGCCAGCTCGGTTGCTTCAGACGAAACACTACCGAGCCGTCCTTGGCTTTCATCGAATCGATGGTGGCCTCAATGGTTGCCCTGGTCGCAGGCTGGGAAAGACGCTTTGAGCGCTCCACGGAGAACACCACGTCCTCGGCGGTCACCTCATCGCCGTTGTGGAACTTTACCCTCTTCCGGATCTCGAACTCGTAGGTCATACCATCGGGACTCATCGTCCACTTGGAGGCCAATCCAGGAACGTTCGCGAGCGTCGCTCTGTCCGCCTCAACCAATCTGTCATAGAGTACTTCCACATACGGCGTATCCGAGGCGCCGCCATAGATGGCGGGGTCCCAGCTTCCTGTGGTCGGCGGCACGAAGGCCACAGTTGCCTTGCCAAACGGCCCACCCGCGGTTCCACCAGGATCAGCGCTTCCTGGCTGGACTGCGGGAGCGCAGCCAGCCGAGAAGATGACAAGTGATGCGAAGCCGGCTATCGCCAGCCTAGCGCTGCCCTTACTCCACAGGAACGTTTTCATCCTCTCCTCTTTTCTGCCGTGAATACCCCTCCGGCAAAGGTGATTTTATGAGCAAACCGGTCACCGGTCATAAACCAGGTGCCCGCAACCGGATGCCTTCGCATGATGGCTTCATCTCAGTTGCCCCGTGCGGGCAGCCAGAATTATGGGCATCTAAGGCGTCACTTTGATGGTATACATATTTCCGATGCTGTGGGTTTTCCGCGGGATATACTCCAGCAAGCGCGGCCCGGCGGCCCACAGCGCGTTAATGGCCACCACGGGTATGTCGGGCAGGTTGTCCCGGGCGTACAAGAGGATCTTTTTCTGCAGCGGCTCACGCTTTTTTTCGTCCCTTTCTTGCATCCATTGGTCTACCAGGGGTACCACCTCCGGGTGGGCTCCCTTGGTTATCCCTGTAGCCAATCTAGATAGGCCTGACGCGTGAAGATCGATATAGATGTACCCCCTCTCTCCGGTGGCGTTGGCGGTGGCCACCGAGATGGCGTTTGGCCCGAACGTGCCAGCGCGTTGGGTTTGTTGGAAAACGCCCCACTCCCACGTTCGAATCTCTACCTGGAGACCCAACTTCTGCCATTCAGCAGCGATCGCCGGGGCCGCTTGGGTCCACAGCGGCGCGCCGCCATATTCGGTGGTATGGAAGGTGAACTTCGGCAGGCCCTTCCCGTCAGGGTAACCAGCCTTGGCCAAAAGCTCCTTGGCCTTGGCCAGATCCTGTTTGGGATAGTCGAATCCCCACTCCGGCCAGCCCGGTTCGGCGGGGTTCCAATAGCCCGTTGCCACTGGAATGGCGTACCCCTGGTAGATCCCCTGGGCGATGGCCCGCCGGTCGATAGCCAGGCTCAGCGCCTGTCGCACCTCCAGCTTGCTCATGGGACTCTGAGGGTCATCCTGCCCCCAGGTGTACAGCCGCAGGCCATTAATAACCGAGGACTTTATCTCGCGCAGCCGGCTATCGGCCTTTATCCCGCGCAGGGAAGTGGTTGACACCTGTGCAAGGTCCGCCTCCCCTGTCTGGACCATGGCCAGGCGCGTGGTCTCCTCAGGTAGGATGACGTAGCGCAAGCGTTTGACGCCTGGTGGCGTGAGGAAATGGTCGTCTACCGCCTCGAATTCAATGTATTCCTGTTTGGATCCTGAAACAAACTTGAATGGCCCGGTCCCTACCGGCGCCATCGCGAACCCCTCGTCCCCGACCTGTTCCACGTATTTCTTAGGCACGGCCGTCCCGTATCCGGAGAGGGTATTCAGGGCAGTCCAGTCAGGCACCTTCACACGGAAGATAACCGAATCCCCCCTGGCCTCCACGCCTTCGAGGAGCCGTTCTATGCTGGCCTTAGATGCTGGCAGCGCCAGCTTGTGGTACCGGTTGGCGCTAAATACGACGTCTTCGGGCGTTACCTCATCGCCGTTATGGAACTTGACGCCCTTGCGGATCTTGAACTCGTAGGTCAGGCCGTCGGGGCTTATGGTCCATGCTTCAGCTATTCCAGGGCGCAGCGCCATGCTCTCGATCTCGGTCTCTGTCAGGCGGTTGTACATTGCCTCGTTGAGGGGGTTGTCGGCAGCTCCCTGCGTCGTTGCGGGGTCCCAATTTCCTGACGACATGGGAACGAAGGCGACGGTGGCCTTGCCAACCGGCCCACCCCCAGTGCCGCCAGAACTGTCGCCGCTTGGCTGGACAGCTGCGGCACAGCCCGCCGAGAACATCACAAGAGATAAGAATCCCGCTATCGCCACCACAGTATCGCCGACACTCCGTCGTAACATAGCAACCCCCCTCCTACGTGGGGAAATTTGTTAATAAATCGACTGCCCCAGGCAGCGCGATGCAAAGTTGCAAGAAGGCTAGCACTTGATGGGCACCTTGTCAACGCGCGTATAACAGATAATGCAATAACTGCTGCGTTCTCAATAGGGAACACTTTGGGGCGAGACCTGGGGCCTGCTTGAGCGAGAGACGATAATCCGTTGTCTTCTTCCCAGAGACAACCTGTGTTACCGCTGGTTATGCATTGCGACACATTTTTTGGGGAATAAGAGACCGCTGATGGCAACGCGCTGCTATGTGCGGTCTCACGCTCGAGAAATGGCTCTCCCAGTTGTCTCGTATGTCGTCTTTGCTTGAGCGGGTCGAGATAGGCCGCCAGCGCAGCTATCTCCTGTGCTCAAGCCTATGCTCCGTCCATGAGGTCATTCTGTGCCTGCTTTTCCAATCACCACGGCCCGAAGGGATCGCGTCTGTGGATTTTGGATTGAGCAGGCTGTAGGAGGCCGTAGGCCTAGTAGAGGTGACAGGCCACCTGGCGTCCCGGCTCGACTTCCTGGAGTAGTGGCTCCTCGGCGGAGCAGCGGTCGAAGGCGACAGGGCATCGGGGGTGAAAGCGACATCCTGGCGGTGGATTGAGGGCGTTGGGGACCTCGCCCTTGAGCGCGATCTGCTCTCGTACCCTGGTTGGATCGGCAGGCAAGGCGGCGGCGAGGAGCAGCTTGGAGTATGGGTGCAGTGGTTTGCGATAGAGGTCATCACTACTGGCAAGCTCGACCAGTTTGCCCAGGTACATAACGCCAACCCGATTGCTTAGGTGATGCACTGCCGCCAGGTCATGGGAAATCAGCAGGTAGGCCATGCCGAACTGGCGCTGCAGGCGTTGCAGGAGATTCAGAATCTGGGCACGGATCGACACATCCAACGCGGAAACGGGCTCGTCCAGCACGATAAGCTGGGGATTCAGCGCCATGGCGCGGGCCACCGCAATGCGCTGGCGCTGGCCGCCGCTGAACTCGTGGGGATACAGTTCGGGGGTTTCTATTGGCAGACCCACCAGGCTCGCCAACTCCCGGACTCTGGCCAGTCTTTGGGCCTTGTTCATTCCTGCTTGGGCTGCCAGGGGCTCCGCTATCACGTCGCCCACCCGCATCCGTGGGTTGAGGGAGCTGTAGGGGTTCTGGAACACCATCTGGATCATGCCGCGCATCGCGCGCCGTTGCGCGCCGCGGAAACTCTGCACATCCTCGCCATTGACAAGAAGCTCACCGGCAGATGGCTTTTCCAGCATAACCACCAGTTTTCCTGTGGTGGTCTTGCCGCATCCAGACTCGCCGACCAGGCCGAAGGTTTCGCCTTGCCCGATAGTGAAATTGACGCCATCCACTGCCCGCACAGCACCCAGACGCCGTTTGATGATGATCCCTTTGGTGACCGGGAAGTGCTTCACCAACCCCCGCGCTTCAAGGGAAAAGCCATTATGATCCATGTTTACCATCCTGGTGGAGCCAGCATTTTACCGTGTGCCCGCTCGCCACGGCAACTTCTGGGGGGAATTCTTGGCGGCAGATATCCATGGCAAAGGGACAGCGGGGGCTGAAGGTGCAGCCCGGCGGGAGGTTGCGGACGTCCGGCGGCTGGCCCTCTATGGCGTAGAGCTCGTCTGTGCGCTGGTCCATCTTGGGCACCGAGCCGATGAGCGCCTGCGTGTAGGGATGCGCAGGAGCCGCATAGATCTCCTTGACCGGAGCTGTTTCCACAATCCTGCCCCCGTACATCACCGCCACTCTGTCACACACCCGGGCCACCACGCCAAGATCATGGGTAATGAGGATCATTGCCAGGCGGTGGGTGGTCTTCAGTTCCGTCAGTAAATCGAGGTATTGGGCCTGAATCGTGACGTCCAATGCGGTGGTGGGCTCGTCCGCAATCAGCAGCTTAGGCGTGCAGGCGATAGCCATTGCGCCCACCATGCGCTGACGCATCCCACCGCTGGCCTGATGTGGATACTCGCCCACGCGGATCTCGGGCGCGGCGATCTTCACCTCACGCAGCAAATCAACCACGCGCCGGTCCAACCCACTGCCGCTCATCTGCATGTGCCACTGCAGCGGTTCCGCTACCTGGTTCCCTATGGTGAACAGCGGGTCCAGCGAGAGCATAGGGTCTTGGAGGATGACCCCAATCTGCTTGCCCCTGACATCCCGCATCTCGGAGTCGCTCAACTTCAGCAGGTCACTGCCTTCAAAAAGGACCTCTCCACCGATGATTTTTGCCGCGGGCCGTGGAATGGTGCGGACAATGGACATAGCAGTAACGGTTTTGCCACAGCCGGACTCTCCCACCAGCCCCAGCGTCTCGGCTTCGTTCACGACAAAACTCACCCCGTCCACCGCTTTGCCTACGCCGTAGCGGGTGAAGAAGTAGGTGCGCAAGTCGCGAACCTCAAGGAGGGGATCAGGCATGGTTACCGTGGGACATGATGGTTTTCCCGAGGATATGCATTGCGTTAGAGCTGCCTGAATTGGGGGTCCAAACGCCAGCGCAGCCAGTCACCCAGCAGGTTGGTTCCCAGCACGGTGAAGGTGATGGCCAGGCCCGGAAACGTCGCGATCCACCAGGCGCTGGCGATGTAGGGTCTTCCTTCAGAGAGCATGCCTCCCCAGGTGGGGATTTCCTGCGGCACGCCCACGCCCAGGAATCCCAGGGAGGCAGCGGCTATGATGGTCCCGCCCAATTCTAGGGTTGCCAGCACCACCATGGTGTTGGTGACGTTGGGGAAAATATGTTTGAACAAAATCATGGGCGTGGGCGTCCCCGCGAGTTTTGCGGCGGCAACAAAGTCAATCTCTTTGAGCCGGAGCACCTCACCGCGTATCACACGGGCATAGCGCGTCCAGCCGCCCAAGGCCAGGATAATGATGAGATTGGGCAGGCTGGGACCCAGCACCGCGGCCAGCACCAGGGCAACCGTCAAGAACGGTAAGGAGAAGAACGCGTCAGTCACCCGCATGATGATGGCCTCCACGGGCCCGCCCATGTACCCAGCGGTGATGGCCAGGGTGGTGCCGACGCTACCGGCGATAAACACCACCACAAACCCGACAAAGAGCGCTAACCGGGAGCCGTGGAGGATGCGGCTATAGACGTCTCTTCCCAGATTATCCGTGCCCAGGGGATGGTCCCAGGCGCCATCGGCTTCCCAGGCCGGCGGACGAAATGTTTGTTCAAGGTCAAACGCTGAGGGCGTGTGCGGCGCCAGGAAGTCGGCAAAGATTGCCGCAATGATGACAAGAGTGAGTAGGGTTCCAGGGATGATGGGAATATGGGAGATCTCGCGGGCCGCCTTGGCAAACCACGCTCCCGGTCCTGGCCGGGGTGTTCTCAGACCTGCTAAAGGCTCTGCGCTAGTCTGTACGGCCATAGCGGATCCTCGGGTCTATGTAGGCATAAAGTATGTCCACCACCAGATTTGTGGTGATGAACATCACGGAGGTCATGAGGGCAACAAACTGCACCACGGTGTAGTCCCTCCCAAAGATGGCCTGCACCGCCAGCGAACCTATGCCGGGCCACCCAAATACCGACTCTATGACAACGGAGCCGTTGAGGAGACCCACTAGCTGCAGAGATGCCACGGTCAGGACGGGGATCATGGCGTTCTTCATGGCATGTTTCCAGACCAGCATCGTCTCTGACGCGCCCTTCAGCCGGACCATCTTGATGTACTCGCTATCCAGCACATCCAGCATCCCGGAGCGGGTCAAACGGGTGATGGCCGCCATGGAGAAGGTACTTAAGCACAGGGCAGGCATAATCATGTACTTCCACCCATTGGGGGTGAACAGGCCACCCCCCCGACCAGACGTCGGCAAAAGTCCAAAGTGTACCGACAGCAGCAGGATGAGCATGATCCCAAGCCAGAAGCTGGGGATCGATTGCCCAAGCAGCGCAAATATCTTGCCGAAGCTGTCGAAAAACCCGTTGGGCCGCAACGCTGATAAGGCGCCGACGGGAAGCCCGACCAGCAGCGCAATGAGAAAGGCCGTGAGGGCCAGTTGCAGGGTATTGGGAAAGCGTTGCCAGACCAGACTGACCACCGGTTCACCCCAGCGGATGGACTTCCCCAGATCGCCCCGCATCGCATTGGTGACGAAGGTCACGTACTGCTGCCAGAGGGGTTGGTCAAAGCCCTGCAGCCGTCGGAAGATCTGCCGCTCCTCCTCAGTCGCCTGGGGCGACATCATCAGGTCGGTCGGGTCGCCGCTGATCCTCGTGAGCAGAAACACGATCATGCTCACCACCACGATGGTCGCAAACCCTTGCATCACGCGTCCGATTATATACTCACGCACAGACGGCGCTCCCCATCACCATTAACCGGCGCTCCCTATACATGACATAGGCTGGATATGGTTATCTTTGTAGGAGAAGCCTCCCTGGGGAAGCCCAATGCTCCAATTCACCTATTCACTGGCCTCAAGTGCCGTCAGTTTTACTTATTTAAGATACTTTGTCAATAGGAACCGCCGTTCTCCCGAATCCGTGAGTGGGGTGGTCGGGCTTGGCCCTGGGCCGTCCGGACGGGGTTTTTGACGGTCGGACGAGGACTCAGCCTCCGTTCACGGTCCTTCCGGTCTCGCTCACGGGCTCATGGAGCGTCTCCCCTGGCTGGTTTTCTGCTTGCAGGCCGAAGGTCCTTCCAGCCTCTCGGCTAGCCTGCGCTGCACCTGCCTTTTCCGAGACGTCTAGGTTGGTCCCCAGGCTCGCTGCCGGAACCCCCGACGCCAGCGCCAGACCAGTTCCTGCAGCACTTGCTGTGCCACCCGCAGAAACTGTGTCCCGGCATGGCGCACCACCCGCCCTACCTGGCTGAAGATGGCGAAGCGCAGCCGCTTGGGACGCGCCTGCCGGTACTCGTCGTCCAGCCCCGCTGCTTTGAACAGCTCCAACAGGTTGTAGGTGAGCACCTGCAGCCGCAGCCAGGCCGCATTGGCCCCGAACTTCCCGCTGGGGTAGACCCCAGCCCCCAGTTCGTCCTTCAGCACCCGGTGCACGTGCTCGATGCTCCCCTGTTTCCCCCGGTGCCATACCAAGAGCGCCCGCCCCTCGGTCTCCCCGTCATTCGTGACCACGGCAAAGTGCTTGGCCTCGTTGCCATCGCCAAAGAGCCGTCCTTGCGGCTGGCGTACCCGGATAGCCAGATAGCGGTAGGGCTGGGCGTCCCGCCGTTCCCGCCGTTTGCTGGGCACGAAGGGAACTTCGGCCCCTGCGGCCCGCACCACCCCATCGGCCTCTTGGCTCCAAAAGTGCCAGGCCTCCGGTGGCAGCGCCAGCACCTCCCGCCGCAACGCCTCGGTCATATCGGCACTTACGGCGAAGCGCCAGCCCCGTTCGGCCCAGTGGTCCAACACCGCTTGCTCATAGGCGGCACTGTCCGAGCGTACCGCGACCTGCCAGCCACCTTCCCGGTGCGGCAGGCTCCCATAGGCTCGGTCCACCAGGTCCTTGATGCCCACCGAGGCCGGGACGTTGCCATCCCGAAACTCGTCCGCCAGGACCAGTCCCTGCTCGGCCCAGCATACCAGCATAGGCTGGTAGCCCCGAACGCCTTCGTAGGTGGGCAGCGTCTCAGCCTTGCTGGACGCCACCAGATGGGCGTCCACGTCTAACGTCACCGCCGGACCAGGCTGAAGTCCGCTCACATAGGTCCGCACACTGTGCTCCACCACCGAGCGCAGCCCCGCCAGCCAGCGGGACTCCGGCGGGATGAAACTCCCTTGCACCGGCCGGTCCACCAGCAACGCTTCCTCATGGAAGCGGTCCAGCCACTGCCGTGCCGTCTCTGCGGCGGGCAAGGTATACCCCAGCAGCGTCGCCAGCCCTGCGTCGCACCGGAGCTGCGTGAAGTCGTCCAGACACTCGCCTCCCAGGGCACTCAGTACCACGAAGGCTTCTACCATTTCCCCCTGCCCGAGCCCCTTGGGAGACTGCTTGGCGGGCAGGTGCTTCTCCGCCGCGGCCATGACGTTGCTCTGGCGGCCCGCTTCAATCAGCCCGGCCACGCCCGCATGCGGCGTGACGACCTCCTCCAATCCTCCCCGAATGGCAATGGGCAAGTCGCGGCGCAAGGGCTTACGGCTCATCGGGCACCTCCTTCGCACCCCATGATACGCGACCACCGCACACCCGCCTACTGCCCGCAGGCGTTCACCTCCCAGGTGACTATTTCCTACCTGAACTCACTGATTCGGGGCGACGCCCTCAACTTGACTTACGTCCCCGTTCATAGAACATGGTGATGATAATCAATTGGAGGTTACCACGATGACGGCTACTACCGCAATTTTACCCGAATCCGAGCTTGTTTCACTAAGAGTTAACGGGACAGGTCAGGAGCGTCGGGACTCCACGGCAACCAAGGGCGAGGAGGGGAGCCGGGGGTCGGTGACCACTGAACCAGCGAGACGAAGGCGCTTGCGGCTC
>Ga0209514_10004946_pt1 | contig 17477 bp, 13 predicted proteins | sample Subgrocontami58m_FD_187452 | JGI IMG/M metagenome (GOLD analysis project Ga0209514, IMG submission 187452) | Subsurface groundwater microbial communities from S. Glens Falls, New York, USA - GMW37 contaminated, 5.8 m (SPAdes) (version 3) | ecosystem: Environmental > Aquatic > Deep subsurface >...
AAACCCCTTGCCATGCTCTCCCGCCCTGGCAGCCTCGATGGCAGCATTGAGGGCTAAGAGGTTGGTCTGCTCGGCTATGTCATCGATGGTCTCGACGATTACCCCGATCTGCTCGGAGTGCTCGCCCAGCTCCTTGACCTTGCGGGCTGACAGGCTGACCTTCTCCCGGATGGACTCCATCCCCGCTGCTGAGCGGTTGACCGCCTGGACGCCATTGTGGGCCGCCGCCTGGGTTTCCTGTACCGCCCTGGCCATCTCATCCGAGCCGCTGGCTACGCGTTTGATCGCCTGGGACATCTGGTTGATCGTGGCAGATGACTGTTCCATTGCCCTGGCCTGCTCCTGGGCGCCTGTGGCGATCTGATTGATGGCCTGGGACAGTTGCTCCATGAAGGACGAAGTTTCCGCGACGGCGGCGGATTGGCCCTGAGTGCCCCTGGCCACCTGCTGCATAGTACCGGCCACCTGCTGAGTAACCAGGCCTGCCTGGTCGGCTGCCTGGGATAGCTGTCCACTGAATGCCGCCACGGACTGTGCCGATTGTCTCATACTTCCAACCAGAGCCCGTAGCTGTGAGGTCATATTATTGATGGCGTTGAAGACCGCGAAGAGCTGTTCGCCCATCTTGTTAAACGCTCCGGCCATATCGCCTATCTCATCGCGATACTTCACCTTCACCCGCCGGCCTTCAAGCTGGATGGTCTGCGTAAGGTCTCCGGACGCAATTGCCTCTGCCAGTTGCAGAAGCCTGGGTAGGTTGATGCCGGCTAGGTCATCTGCGGCAGTGGCGATTGCCTTGATGCCCCGTGACATGGTTCTTGATACGAAGACGGCTGCTCCTGCGCCGATCACAAAGGCTACGGCGAGAATCGCCAGGAGCAGTAACCGGGTTTCCTGGTCGGTTGCTATGCCCTGCTGGTTGGATTCTTTCGCGATGCGCTTGTTGGTGTCGATCAACTGTGCCAGCACAATCTGTACAGGCTCCAGTTTCTTCTGCAAAGCATTCTGGAAGACAAGCATTGCGGAAGAGTCGTCGCCCTTGCGCTTGAGCGCAAGCACCGTGTTTCGCTCCTCCTTGTAAATAGGCCAGGCCTTATCGAAGTCCGCCAACAGCTCTCTCTCTTTTTGGACGAGAGACGTCTTCCGGTACTCGCTGACCAGAGCCATCATTTCGTTCTCTTGATCGGCGATCTGAGCCTCGACGTTCGCCATCTCATTGTCGTCGCGGGCTATGAGGAACTCCAGAACACTGGCGCGCATGCGGAACAGCCAGTTGCTGGCCTCTTCTACCTCCTGAATCGGAACGAGCCGGTCGTTGTACATGGAGGTCATCAAGGTGCTCATAGAGCTGACCTTGGTAATCCCCATGTAACCGACTAACGCCATAAGGAGGAGCACAATCCCAAAGCCACCCAACAGCTTGGTCGAAATGCTGAGCTTCATCTGCTCATCCTCCATGTCCCGTGTCCCGATCGGGGAGCCGCTCCGGATCATGCCGCGTCAGCTGCTCTTATGCGGTCGCCGCGACCTGGCGTCCGCATCATGCCTCCAGGCGCACCCCTGTCGAAATCACAGCAATATTGTTGGCCTTCCCATCACTATCCTGTGCCCACCTGTCCTGGTATGAGTATCGCCAGGATTCTTCAGGGGATGTGGTGCCAATAGTACTGAAACTGGGGGCTACAAGTACCGGGTTGCGGTGCGTCTTGCCTGGGCCGGGGAGAGCAGATGAGGACGGAGAGCAGGGAGGTATGATGCGGTTGGAGCAAGGGCCAAGGGCCAGCCGGGAGAGCAATATCAGGTTAGCCTTGCCAATGCGCTTGAGGCAGGCCTACCTTAAGTTCTCCTCCATTCCCACCAGGCGAACGTGATCAGCACGACGAAGATCAGCGCTGCCAGCGGCGGGGACTGCCGGGCCAGGAGTAGTAGGAAGGCCAGGACTACCGGCGCCGCCGCTACCCAGGCAACCACCTGAGCGGGGGTATGGACCCGTTTCCGTTTGCCGACTCTACCGACGTGTCGCCCCTGTCCTCGATGCATCTTACGTTCCTCCCGAGCTATTCGCGATTCCTGTCCTCTCAGCGATAAAGGCTGACATCTTATCGCGAAATACCCGGGTGTCGAATCTGCGAGCCTGCTGCTGAATGGCGCTGGGGTCAAGGCTTTTCTCCAGGTGCGTGAACCGGGCCGCCGCATCGGCCAGTGACTCCGCAGTGGTCTCCCGGAAGAATAGCCCGGTTACCCCGTCAATGACGGTCTCCAATGCTCCTCCGGCAGCAAAAGCGATAACTGGTCTCCCGGACGCCTCTGCCTCCACCGGGGCGATGCCGAAGTCTTCCTCACCTGGGAAGATGAAAGCGCGGCAGCGGGAGAGAAGCTCACGAACTTCGCTCCTCGGTCTCCACCCCAGGAACTTGACGTTGGGGCCGGCGATCCGCTGAAGAGAGGCCTGGTCCCGTCCCTCGCCCACTACAAGGAGCGGCCAGCCTAGCTTGCTGAAGGCGGATACAGCCAGGTCTATACGTTTGTATGGCACCAGCCGGGATACAACGAGGAAATAGTCACCCGGGTCTGGCGCCAAGGCAAATTCATCAGTATTGACCGGCGGGTGGATGACGGCCGCTTCCCGGCCGTAAAACCGTTTGATTCTCTCCTTAACGGCTTCCGAGATGGCGACAAAGTGATCAACTCCCTGAGCAGCGCGCAAGTCCCAGCGCCGGAGGCAGCGGGCCGTAAACGGCAGCACGCTTCGGGAAGCGACGGGCATCTGCTCTCGTTCCATATATTGGGGCAGGTTCCAGACATAACGTGGTGGTGTCAGACAATAGTTAATGTGGCATCCTGGGTTCCTGGTCCTGATGCCGTGACAAAAGCCGGAGCTATTGCTTATCACCAAATCATATTCGGACAGGTCCATGGACCGGAAGGCGATGGGATAGATGGGCAAGAGGGATCGGTGATAATGCTGCACTCCAGGCAGCCTCTGCATAAACGACGTGTGTACCGGCCAGGACCGGTACGAATCCGGCATTCTCCTCGGAGTATAGATCGAGGTGAAGATAGGAGCAAAAGGGAACATCGAGCGAAGAACCTCCAGGACTTCCTCCGCTCCACCTCTCTGGTTAAGCCAATCGTGAACTAAAGCTACCCGCAAGCCGCCTCCGCACGGAGTATACCAGAGCCCTCCCCAAGGAACAAGGAAAGAGTGATGATTGAATTGCATCCGGAACGATGACCAAGTAGCAGACATAGGAACATAAGTCATATTTTAGAGATGAGACAATGCTATCATAGAACCAATGATTACCTTGCAAGTGGGTATCGGCGAATATCAAATTCTGGAGGCTAGCATGTCACGTCCTACCGAGATACTTAAGAACGAACACCGGGTCATTGAGCGGATGCTCAAGGTACTCAGCGTAGCTGCTGACCAGCTCGACAAAGGGCAGGAGATTGATCCGTCGGTATTTGATCGCTCCCTGGATTTTATCAGACAGTTCGCTGACTATTCCCATCATGGTAAGGAAGAAGACATCTTCTTCGCGGCTGTGGAAGAGGCTGGTATTCCCAAGGATGGAGGGCCTGTGGGTGTAATGCTGGACGAGCACGACGAGGGCCGCAAGGCAGTCCAGAAGATGGCTGAGGGACTCGAGAAGTACAAAGCCGGCGACAAATCAGCCTCCGCCGGACTGGTCCGGGGCGCCCGCGATTATGTCTACGTCCTTCGCAACCATATCCCGAAGGAGGATGACATTCTATATCCTATGGGCGATGAAGTCATAGGCGTGCAGGGACAGGCCAAGATGGCTCAGCAGTTCGAGCAGGTCCAGCAGGAGCGCATGGGCGAGAGGCAACAATACTATCTTCAGATGGTGGAAACGCTAGAGAAGGAACTGGGAATCAAGTAACCCGGTTGAACATGGCCGTGGCCGGGCTCATAATAGATTCCAGGAGGTGATGTCCTTGTCTAAGATTATTGAGATGGTCCCCGGCATCTTCTGGGTCGGAGCCACGGACTGGCACCGGCGGGTCTTTGACCGGTTCTTCAGCCTTCCCTATGGTACCTCGTACAACGCTTACCTGGTACGGGGAGACCAGAAGACGGCTCTGATTGACACGGTATCGCGCGAGTTCCAGGACCTGCTGCTGGAGAAGTTGGCTCGGGTCATGGACCCTGCCGACATCGATTACCTGGTAATGAATCACGCGGAGCCCGACCACGGAGGCGCAATACCGAAAGTACTGGCAGCGGCTCCGGGAGCCCGGCTGGTGACCACCAAGCGGGGCGTCGAAATGGCTGCCACGTTCTACGGGGTGCCGGCCGAGCGATGTCAGATCGTGGCCCAGGGGGACACCATAGACCTTGGTGGGCGCAGCCTCCGGTTCCTGGATACCCCCTGGCTACACTGGCCGGAAACGATGAGCACTTTTTGTCCCGAGGATGGCGTGCTCTTCCCCTGCGATTTTCTGGGGGCTCACCTGGCCTCTGATAGGCTCTTCGCTGAGGAAGTAGGAGGCCTCTCCATACCCGAGGCGAAACGCTATTATGCCTCGATCATGATGCCTTTTGCCGGCAAGGCATTGCAGGCGCTGGACAAGTTCGCGGAGCTGGACATACGCATGCTGGCGCCAAGCCATGGGCCGGTCCACAGGGATGCTCTCAGCCTCATGAAGGCACAGCGGAAGTGGGCCGGCGGCCCGCTGGAACGCAAGGCTGTTCTGCTGTATGCGACAATGTACGGATCCACCGAGACGTTGAAGCAGACGATAGCCGGGGCCCTTTCGGAGCGCGGGGTAGAAGTGGTCGAGCATAATCTTGCTGTGGCCGACCTGTCCCACATTGTGTCCGATCTGGTGGATGCCAGCGCCCTGGTGGTAGGCTCTCCTACTTTTATCGGGGGAGCGCATCCCCTGGTGCACACCGCCATCGAAACCGTGCGCATCCTGCGGCCTCCTGGGAAGCTGGCCGCCCTGTTCGGCTCGAGCGGATGGAGTGGTGGGGCCTCCGCCCATCTGAAAGCCCGTCTGGAGTCAGTTGGCTACCAGGTGCTGGACCCGGTCGAGGTCAAAGGGCCACCGCGTCCGGATGACCTAGAGGCAGCCCGGGCGCTTGGCAACCAGGTGGCGGATCGGATACTTGCGGGGTAAGCGTAGCCGCTATTACAGTCAAAGCCGGATGGCCCGTGCACGGAACATCATCCTTTGAGCCTGACCGTCGGGTTATTCCGAGTGCTGTTTGCGGTCCAGGACCTGCTGCATCCGGTTAGGGCGTCCGGTTACCGGCCGGACCCGACCGCACTGGGAGTAGAGCCCGGCCCGGATGACCGCTACGTGGACATGGATGACGGCGTCCGTCTCTTCTACAGGGGATGGATCCCGGAGCGTCCGGTACAGATAGTTGCCTGCTTTCATGGGATGGGCGCCTACGGGGGCCACCTCAGGGTAATAGGCGAGCATCTAAAGCCTCAGAACGTTGGGGTCTATGTCTTTGACCTGCGCGGCCACGGCCTGTCGGATGGGCCCAGGGGCGATTTTGCCCATATTGACCGCATCATTGCCGACCTGGACGTTGTCGCGAGCTCCTTGAAGCAACAACACCCGGGCGTGCCGCTCTACTTTCTCGGTGAGAGCCTGGCGGCATCTATGGTTCTTAAATATGCAGCGGAGCACCCGGGCCTGCTGGCGGGGATAGTACTTGTAGCGGTCGAGATAAGGCCATTGGTAACACCCAGCACGGGTGAGGTCTTGCGCTACTTGCCTTACATATTATGGAAGTCGAATTCGAGTGTTATCGAGATGGGAGAGCGAGAGCGCCTGGTGAGCCGGGACCCGGGGCACTTCCCCAGGGCACAGCGGGACCCGCTCCGGACCGAGCGATTCAGTGTTCGGAGCATCGTAGAGACCCATGCGCTAATACAAGAATGGCCGGGGCTGGCCCGCAAGCTCGATGTCCCCTCTCTAATCCTCCAGGGAGGAGGCGATCTCCTGACCGACCCGCAGGGCGCCCGGGACCTGTTCGACGCCATCACCTACCCGGACAAGGAGTTGGGCAACTTTCCCGGGGCCTACCACGGGCTATTCTACGACCCGGATACCCCAAGGGTGCTGGATACGATCTCTCGATGGCTGGCCAGCCGAGTGAAGGCCGGTTAACCGGTCCAACAAATCTCGTAATCCTGCCAGATTCGCCTGTATCTCTAGATTAACGATTTGTAATAATCAATAAAGCGTATTGACAATGCGTTTCTCACCGTGATACGCTTTTCTAAAGTTGTGTTACGGAGGTGCTCAGTGAGCCGCATCCGCAAGGTACTCCTTCTGTCTCTCCTTGTTTTCGCCGCTGCACTCTTCAGTTTTCCCTGGTGGGGCGAACAGGTCCAGACCCTACTCGCCCAGCCAACGCCCGGGCCGGGCCTGAAGCTGCAGATACAGGCGGTAGACATCCCCTCAGACCGCCGTCCGGTGGTCACGTTCAGAATCACCGACGATGCTGGAAACCCCCTGAAATTGACGGACGTGGATGACCTATCCAAAGAGGTCCCCGTCCCTGGCGTGATGAATGTCCGTTTCACCATCGCCTATCTGAAAACGGACGCCGATAGCAAACTCACAGAGTGGCTAAACTACGTCCTGGCCCCGGTCCAGGGCCAGCCCTTTACTTTCAAAGGTGAGCTAAAGCAGCCCTTCATCGCCCAGGGCACCCAACCCAACATCCTGCTGGACATGGGCGGCAGCTACCAAGACCTGGGCAACGGCACTTTCACATATACCTTCGGCACCGTGCTTCCCCAGGACTACGACAGGAACGCAACCCACCGGGTGGGTGGTGAGACCTCCAGCGAAGAGCGTAAGCATGTAGCCAATGCCACCTTTGACTTCGTGCCCTCAGGTGCAGCGGTCACAGCAAATCGCATTGTAGTGGCCACCGAGAGCTGCAACCAGTGCCACGAACCCCTGGCTCTCCACGGCGGACTCCGAACTGACACAAAGCTATGCGTTGTATGCCACACCTCGCAGAACACGGACTTGGAGTCCGGCATTTCGCAGGAGTTCAACCAGTTGGTGCATGGCATTCACTACGGGGCCAACTCCCCGGCGGTCAAGGCCGGCAGGCCCTACGCCATCAAGGGGTTCGGGCCCCAGCCGGTCGACTTCAGCACAGCGGTCTTCCCCCAGTTTGGCGGGACAAGCGGCGGTACCATTGGCGAGGTCCGCACGTGCACTGTTTGCCATGGAGCGCCCCCGCGGGCTGGCTCTAACGAAGTCAAATCTCATCCCGACCAGTTTCCTGCGCCGACCATGAGCGCCGCGGACTACGCTAAGCTGGCGCCGAACGCAGACAACTACAAAACCGCTCCCAGCCGGGCCGCCTGCAACTCATGCCACAACCAGATTGACTGGGCCACCGGCAAGGCTGTCTTCGCCGGTCCTGCGGGGAACGTCAGAGACCACCCGGGAGGCCCCCAGGCCGATGACAAGCTCTGCGCTGTTTGCCATCAGCCCGATAGTGGTCAGGAATTCGATGCCTCCATCGTGGGCGCTCATACCATCCCTGCCAGGTCCAAGCAGCTCAAAGGCTACACAGTGGAGTTAGTCCAGGTCACCGGTGCCGCCCCGGGGCAGAGGCCGACCGTGGTTTTCACCGCCAAGGACAAGAGCGGCGCCGTCGTCCCCCGGTCCGAGATCGGCACGCTTTCTCTTGACGTGAGGGGGCCCACAACCGACTACGTCCAGGCTCCTACCGCCGCATTGGCGAAAGCGGCGGAGACCGCCGACCTGACCAAGATAGTGGACAATGGGGACGGGACTTACAGCTACACGTCGGCCAATGCTTTCCCTGCCGGCGCGACGGGTACCTGGGCCATAGGCCTTGAATCCCGCAGAGCGACGCAGACAATCAAGGGGAACGAAGGCGCCAACGTGAACGTCGACCAATACACCTATAATCCCGTGGTCTATGTAGCCATAACCGATTCCATTCCCATGCCGAGAAGGCAGGTGGTGGCGACCTCAAAGTGTAACGTGTGTCACGGTGAGTTAGCTTTCCATGGCGGCGGACGGAGGAATCCTACACAGCTCTGCCAGCTCTGCCACAACCCGTCTAACGTGGATACCCCGGAGCTGGTCCCGGCCAGCTTTGGCGGTCCGTTCAACGTGCCTCCACAGTCGATCGACCTCGATTTGATGATTCACCGCATCCACACCGGCGAGGAGCTCACGCGCGACTTCACCATCTACCGGACCCGGGGGGTATTCAACTTCAACGAGGTCCGCTACCCCAGCGACCGCCAGAACTGCCAGAAGTGCCACCTGCCCGGCTCCAATCTGCTGCCCCTGCCCGAGACTGCTGCTGACACGGTGGCCCCTCGGGAGTTTTACTCTCCGTTGGGACCGGCGGCGGCCGCTTGCTTGGGTTGCCATGACTCGGAGAATGCCTCGGCGCACGCCGCCACCATGACGTCGCCCTTCGGCGAGTCCTGTGCTGCCTGCCACGGCAGTGGGAGGGACTTCGCCGTAGAAAGAGTCCATGCCCGGTAGGGCTGGTCGATAGTTGAGAAGTGAGCCCCGGGAGGCCCGGGGCTCACTTCTTGCTCTGGAGTAGGAGGACCCCGGGAGACACTGCCACTGGAGGAACGCCCGGCTGCTCAGTACTTAGAGGACACGCAGCCGTTCCGAACGTGGCCGGATAAGGAGCTCGTATTCCTGCAATCTCGTGGCTACGCCGGCACCATAGCCATGGCGGTGTGGGGAATGACCGGGGCTACTGATCGGAGTAGGTCCGGCCTTTCCAGGAGACACCCCGGCCGCTGAGGACCCGGTATGCGGAGTTGACGAGGATTCCTTCAAAGATGATGGACCCCAGGGGAAAGCCGATGGCGTTTGATGCTGGCATCCGCATCCGCCTGTTCATCCAGGTGGCGTAGTAAAGCATGATGCCAAGCTGGTAGACAGCGGCGATTGCCAGGGGAAGGACGCCGGATGCCCCCGAGATGGCCGCCACGACTGCCCATATAGCCAGCACAACAGGCCATATGCCTAACACAAAGACGGTAAAGAGCAGCAACGCCAGCAAGTCCAGTCGCTTGTCGGCTCCCAGGAAAGCGTTCTTGGTCCAGCCTTCCCACAGTCCCGCCAGCGATGTATACATTCGTACGCTGGAAAGGTCCTGTCCTTCCGCCATGCCCAGGCGCAGCCCCTCGGCCTTGATCTTCTGGGCCATGCGCCAGTCTTCCAGAACTTCGCCCTTTACCCCTTCGTGGCCGCCAATACGGTCATAGGCGGTACGATCGAAGACGACGAACTGCCCGAAGGCTGCAGCGGTCCCGCTCTTAGGGTCTTCTGTCATTGAGGGTGGCGCCCCGGAAAGCACGTAGCCCATCACGACCGGCTGGACGACCTTCTCCCAGAAGGAGCCCAGGATATGCCGTGGCAGATAGGAGAGCATGGCGAGGTCTCGCTGCCTCATCAGGGCCACGGCGCGGCCGATTGCATCCGGGCTGAGGCGGGTGTCAGCGTCCATAAAGACCAGCCAGCGGCCCCTGGCTCCAGCAACGCCCTGGCTGATAGCATAATTCTTGCCGGCCCAGCCGGGAGGAAGAGGCTTCCCCTGAATTATCTCCAGCTCCGGGCTGCCGGCAGCCATTTCCGCCAGGATGGCCCCCGTGGCATCCGTTGAATTGTCGTTGACTGCAATGATCTGAAGGGGCCGGTAGGCCTGGCCCAGAACTGACTGCACGCAGTCACGAATATTGGAGGCCTCGTTCCGGGCAGGGATGGTAACCAACACGAGCTCATGAGCATCGTCTTTGTCAGGAGGCGGTGGCACCAACCGGTACTGCAGCACCGCCAGGTTCCGGTATAAGGTCAGTGCAGTGAAGATTGCGATAATAACTATGATGGCCCAGAGGACAGTCATGCCTAGCTGATCATGCCCGCTGTCTCTGCCTGACGTCGCGTAGCAGTGACACGAGGTAATATGCCCAGGCAGGGGCGAAGACCAGGGCAGCCGAGAGACTTTGTCCCGGTGGGGTCCGATATTCAAACTGGCCCGGGGGCTGGAGGAGGTAGAAGCGAAGGGTATCGTACACTCCGGATGCCAGGGTTATGATGCCTACAATGCTGCATATAGCCAGCAGGATGGCCAGATACGCAGTATGAAGGAACCAGGCCCTCCGTTCTTCGGCCGTCTCGGTCTTTCGCCTTCCCATCATATGTAGTGCCCATACCAGGCCTCCGACCACGGTCATGCTGATTCCCTGAAGCAGTACTTCCCGAGCCTGACGCTCTTGCTGCCGGTAAGACTCCTGCGTTAGCTCTTCGGGACTGGGGAATTGCCTCTGAGGGACGCCTTCAGGTGACATTAGCGGTACGGCAGGCACTCCAACCGGCGTGCGCTGGTAGCTGAAATCACGTCCAAGCAGGGCGCCAAGCCCGGCATTGACCAGCCCGGACAATCCGATCAGCAAGACTATCAGGCCGGCGATGCTCAAAAGATAAAAGTAGACCGTAAGCAACGAGCGCAGGGGGACCGATAACGGCGCACCGCTCCGTAGCTTCATACCGAAGAAGATAACCGCGGCTACTACCGCTGCCAGACTTACAATAACGATAATGGGTATGGCGATGGATAGTATCATGTCCGTCCTGGTTGCCTCCCACCTCTGACTAGCCGGTATATCGTTTTGGGATTGCTACCTGATCGTCTATCAGGCTGTTACTTAAGGCTGGTATTCCGGCCCTAACATCCGGGATAGGGTCGGGACCAGATCGGTGATGGGTATCCGGACCTGGCTCATGGTGTCACGTTCCCTGATGGTGACCTGCCGGTCCTCAAGGGACTGAAAGTCGATTGTGACACACAGAGGGGTCCCGATCTCGTCCTGGCGCCGGTAGCGCCTCCCTATGCTCTGGACTTCGTCATACTGGGTCATCCAGCTCTTACGTACGACCCCGTGTATTTCCTTGGCCAGAGCGGTCAGGGGCTCTTTCTTGCTCAAGGGGAGGATAGCGACCTTGATGGGGGCCAGTGAAGGATGGAAACGCAACACTACCCTGGTGCCGTCCTTGTCCGGCTCCTCATCATAAGCGTCGACGATGAAGGCGAGAGTGGCCCGGTCGACCCCTCCGGATGGCTCTATCACATATGGCAAGACGTGCTGTCCGGCCTCTTCGTCATAGTAGGTCAGGTCCTTGCCTGAGTATTGAGAGTGCTGGCGGAGATCGAAATCCGACCGGTTGGCGATGCCCTCTAGCTCAGCCCATCCCATCGGGAAGAGGTACTCGACGTCGTAACAGTCCTTGGCGTAGTGGGCCAGCTCGGTATGCATGTGCTGGCGCAGGCGCAGGTTCTCCTCCTTGATCCCGAGGCTCAAGTACCATTGGTAGCGCACGTCGAGCCAGCGACGCAGCCAATCCTCGTCGGTGCCCGGCATGACGAAGAACTCGATCTCCATCTGCTCGAACTCGCGGCTCCGGAAGGTGAAGTTGCCGGGCGTGATCTCGTTCCGGAAGGCCTTGCCGATCTGGGCAATGCCGAAGGGCAGCTTCCGCCGCGTGGTATTCAGGACATTGGAGAAGTTCACGAAGATGCCCTGGGCTGTCTCCGGACGCATGTAGACCTGGGCCCGCTCCACCTGTTCTTTGGCGTTATCCCGGAAGGCCTTCAGCTTCTCAGGGTCAACGGCGATACCCTGAGCAATCAGGGCATCCAGGCTGAAGAGAAGATCGTCCATCGGGTTGACGGGGCCGGCGGAGGTCTTGAACATCAGGTTGAACATGCGTGGATCGGTCAGCGTGCCTGTCTTGCCGCAGGACGGGCAGGGCGCCTTCGCCAGGAGTGGGTAGCTGGCATAATCAGACAGCAGGCTCGGCTCCTCGATAGGGGCTTTCCCGGCCTTCTTCTGCAGCCCGGCGCGGGCTTCTTCAGGGCTATCCTCGTAGACGCTCAGGTATCCGGCGTCCTCGTTCGTCCCGGCTCGCGCAATCCACAGGCGGTCGGCGCGAAAGCGGTGCTTGCATTCACGGCAATCGACCATCGGATCGGCGAATCCAGCCACATGCCCGCTGGCCACCCAGACCTGGGGATGCATCAGGATGCTGGCGTCCAGCCCCACCATGTCGTCCCGCTCCTGGACCACCGCCTTCCACCAGGCCCGCTTGATGTTGTTCTTTAGCTCAACGCCGAGAGGGCCGTAATCCCAACAGCTCCCCAGGCCTCCGTAGATATCACTGCTTTGAAAAACGAATCCCCGTCTCTTGCTCAGGGATACGATAGTGTCCATGTCCACTTTGGACTTTGTTGCCTTTTCCATAACTCGAAATTCGCCATCCTCGCTGCAGGAGCGGATGTTAAATCGACTATTCCGTTCCTGCCAGACTCTCCAAGTCTCCGTTGCCATTGTATAAGCAGGACGGCCAGGGGTCAAGGCAAGATGGCTGCCCGCACTTTGAGCTAACTGGTCGGGGTCGGGTATAATGAGCCTTGCTGGGGCTCAATCGCGCACGGTGGAGCCCCGGAACCGGTTGAGGCTGTTCTTCTGACGTGGGAGGAAATGGCGGGGCAGTAATGAGGATCACGACGCTTGGCTGGGCGGTAGGCAGTTTCTGCGCCGTAATAGGGGCGCTCATGCTGATCTCGCCGCACCAGTTTAACGCTTCACCCTACGCGGCGTTGCAGCCGCATCTGTCGATCCTGGGAGTCATTTTCCTTATGGCGGGGGCAGGCCTCCTTAGCTCGGCCACCCAGGCGTTTGGAAGAACGCTCCAGGTTGGCGCCCACGTATTTGCAGGTGCGGCGATCATTGTCCTGGCTCAAGGGTTCGCCGTCACGGGGGCCTGGGCAGGGTTTCTGGCCTACGTCGTACTGGGACTGGGGACGGCCTTTGCACCGGTTCTCCCCAGGGCTGGGACGGACGGGGAGCGCCATGCGACTGGAGACCTCTTTGCGCTTCTGACCGGTCTGACCGCCGGGCTTGTCGGCCTGGTGATTCTGCTCGTTCCCAGCCCGCTCATGCCGGCGCCTCTCCGTGCCATGATAACAGTGTACGGTGGGGTGCTACTTCTAGGCGGTGCGGCACTTGTCTTGACTCAGCTTCGCCCTTCGCTCCCGCGATCGGTGGTATGGGCGTCGCACCTGCTGGTCGCAGGCGCGTATTTCTGGTACATGGCGACGATATCACTCCCGTCGCGCTCCTGGTCAGGCATCGCCTACTACGGCGGCTTTGGAGCGTTGGTGGCGTTGCTTCCCTGGCTGGCCCCTCGACTTCAGCGCGTCGATGTGACGTCCCTTAAGGCTCGACTTGCCCTGGCGCTTGCCAGCACTGCGGCCCTACCGCTGATCATCGGACTCACGCTGGTACGTGAACAGGAGGACCGTCTGGCGATTACACAGGCCCTGGATGCTGAGCAGCTTGCCTCCTGGTATGCCGCCCGCGACCTGACTTTCGGTATTCTCTTGCTACTGATCGGCGTGGCGGCGGTCGTGGGCACAGTCGTCGCGGGACGGCTGATAGCGCCTCTTCGCCAGCTTGCTGCCGCGGCCGACAAGCTGGTGCTGGGCGATGACACGGCTCCGCTACCCGAGAGCAGCGTGACTGAGGTGGCTCATCTGGCAGGCCACTTCAGCCAGATGCGTGACAGCCTCGTTGCACGGTCTGCCGAGCGCGATCGGGCAGAGCGGGAGTTGCAGATATACATCCATTCCGTCTCTCACGACCTGCGCAACCCGCTGACAATTATCTACGGGCAGGCGCAGGCGCTGGAATTGGTTCTGAAAAAGTCCGGCCAGCAAGAAAGAGCCTTACGTGCCGCCGAGGCGATCGTGACGAGCGCCAGTCGGATGAACGCGATGATCCAGGAGATCCTGGAGGCGGCACGCTTTGAGTCCGGGCAGTTGCATGTTGAAGTTCGGCCTGTGAATTTGTCCGCTTTTGTCCGCGAATACCGGGAGCGAATCGCGGCGGTTAAGGGAGGAGAGAGAATCCGTGTCGATGTGCCGGAAGACTTACCAGAGGTCCTGGCTGATCCCGATCGACTTGAGCGGATTCTTGGAAACTTGTTGACGAATGCGCTGAAGCACTCGGCTCCGGAAGCTGAAGTTGTCGTGACACTGACGCAACGCGACAGTGAGGTTGTTACCGCTATTGCCGATCACGGGCCGGGTATAGCATCTGACGAACTGTCGCATTTGTTCGATCGCTACTTCCAAACGCACAAAGGCCGCCAGCAAAAAGAAGGGCTCGGATTAGGCCTGTATATTACCAGGGGACTGGTCGAGGCCCACGGCGGACGCGTTTGGGTCGACAGCGAGGTCGGAAAAGGCAGCACATTCTACTTCAGCTTGCCAGTGGCGAACAACACCTAGCAGCCCACATTGCAGCGGGCCCGCGGCAGGGTCAGTTTACCCTATAATCAGCACCTACAAGCGACGCGGTGTCCGTCGCAGGTTTCACGGACCCCCCAAGCAAGGAAGACCGGTTTACCGTAGCTGCATGTGTTATACTGGCTTAAGAAGCCCATTCTACGTACTGTCTGCCGTAAACAGAACGGCTCCCGCCGAAAATGACGCACTTGCCTGATCTCCACTATCCAAGGAGGCGGACATGACCATTGCCGAGAACCTTGCATCTTTTACCGTGCGAGCATCCCATGACCAGCTCTCAGAATCTGCCAGGCTTCACCTCAAGATCAGAATCCTGGATGGCCTGGGGTGCGCCATCGGTGCGCTGGATGGGGAACCAGTGAGGATGATCAAGGAGCAGATCGAGGATTTTGGGGGCAACGGCCGGTGCACGCTGATCGGGGGCGGGAGCACCTCACCGGACCGGGCTGCGTTCTATAACAGCGCACTGGTGCGGTACCTGGACTTCAACGATTCGTATCTGGCCAAGGGTGAGACGTGCCATCCGAGTGACAACCTGGGGGCTATCCTGGCGCCGGCAGAGTACACAGGGGCCAGCGGCAAGGACCTGATGGCTGCGCTCGCCGTAGCCTACCAGGTGCAGTGCAGGCTGAGTGATGTCGCTCCAGTGCGAGCCCGGGGGTTCGACCACACTACGCAAGGCTCCTTTGCGGTTGCCGCCGGAGTATCCCGCGCCCTGGGCCTGGACCCGGAGCGGACAGCAAATGCAATCGCTATCAGCGGCACGGCCTTCAATGCCCTGAGAGTAACGCGGACAGGCAGTCTGTCGCACTGGAAGGGACTGGCCTATCCGAACACCGTCTTTGGATGTACCCATGCCACGTTCCTGGCCATGCGGGGAATTACAGGCCCGCCGGAGGTCTTCGAAGGGAACAAGGGCTTCATGGACGCGATCTCCGGCCCGTTCCAGATTGACTGGAGCCGTGAGGACCTGGAGCGCGTCACGAATACCATCATTAAGAAGTACAACGCCGAGATTCACTCTCAGTCCGCCATCGAAGGGATGATGGAACTCCGGGAGCGCCACGATTTCAGGGCCTCCGAGATCCGGCGCATCGAAATCGATATATTCGATGTCGCATTCAATATCATCGGGGGCGGCGAAGAAGGCGAGAAGGTTACCGTTCGCACCAAGGAAGAGGCGGACCATAGCCTGCCGTACATAGTTTCGGTTGCCTTGCTCGATGGGCAGGTGATGCCGGAGCAGTACCGGCGGGAGCGCGTCCAAGGCGATGACGTGCAGTCCTTGCTCAGGAAAGTGCTCATCAGGCCGGACGACTCCTTCAGCCAGCGGTTTCCTCAGGAGATGCCGTGCGCTATTAGAGTCTGGCTGCAAGACGGGCGGGAGCTGAGCATCGAGAAGCGGGATTACGAAGGATTCATCACGAATCCGATGCGTTGGGAGACCGTGGTACGGAAGTTCGAGCACCTGAGCGGCGGACATGCAGACCCTTCTCTGCGTGGCGAGATTATCGATGCTGTCTCCCGCCTGGAGGAGATTCGTACGCAGGAGCTTATGGGGCTTCTAGCCCGGGTCCGTCCGTAGGGACGGACCCGGGACTTAACTTTGGCCATTTACTAGACAACGTGTAGGTGGAGAGCTTGCGTCTCCGCCTTTTTTGTCGTATAGTTATCTAGTAATATTACTAGATATAGGAGGCGACCAATGGGCTATCCGACCAAGGTCCAGCTGATCAAGCGCAAGCAGAGCGAGCAGTGGTATATCAACTTCCCTACCGCCCTGGCGCAGGCCATGGAGTTCGAGCGTGGTGAGACGGTGGAATGGACGATCGAGGACAAGGCGCACCTGCTGCTGCGTCGGGTTCAGGTTCCCGCCTCGGGAAGGGAAAAAAAACGGGCGTAATGGCCGGGGAGTTCGAGCGTCTCTTCGATCTGGCACGGCCGGCTTTTGCGCAAGAGCGTACCTTTAGGCGGGCCAAGACCCTGGCCATGAGCGCATTGGTGGGGCTGGGACGCCGGACTGTCAGCGGGATGCTTTGTGCCAGCGCCCAGCAGTTTGGCGACTGGTCGGCTGCCTATCGCTTATTTGAGCAAGACCGCTTCGACCACGAGGCGCTCTTCGCACCGGTACGCCAAACGGTTCTGGAACGTTTGGAGACGCATCAACCACTGGTAGCCATGATGGATGACACGTTGATCCGCAAGCGGGGGCGTAAGGTACATGGTACTGGCTGGCGACGAGACCCGTTAGGGCCGCCCTTCAGAGCCAACTTTGTCTGGGGCCAGCGCTTTCTGCAAGTTTCCGCGGCCCTTTCTTCGGCGCCAGGTCCAGGTCCAGCCCGGGGCATACCCATAGACCTGGTCCATGCACCATCAGCAGCACGGCCCCGCAAGACTGCCCCGCCGGAGGTCTGGAAAGACTACCGTAGAGAGCAGCAGACAATGAAGGTTAGCACCCAGGGCGCTGGAAGGCTTGCGGTGCTACGCAAGCAACTCGATGAGGATCCCCACGGAAAGGGCCGGGTGCTCATCATGTCGGTTGATGGCGGATTCACCAACCGCACCATGTTCCGTGCTCTACCCCCGGATACGGTGCTGATCGGCCGCATCCGCAAAGATGCTCGACTCTTCTCCAGTGTCGTCCCGGTGCCTCGCCGAGGACGTCCCCGCTGGTATGGCGACCCGCTACCCACTCCGGAGCAACTCCGGCAAGACGATTCGGTCTGCTGGTCCAAGGTGGAGGCCTTTGGCGCCGGTAAGCTGCATTCGTTTGAAGTCAAAACCGTCGCCCCGGTCCGCTGGTCTGGCACCGGAAATCGGGATGTCCGCTTAGTGGTCATAGCTCCGCTGGCCTACCGCCCCCGCAAGGGGGCTAAGCTTCTTTATCGTGACCCGGCCTACCTCATCTGCACCGACCCGGAGCTGCCACTGGAGCAGTTGCTCCAGGCGTATATATGGAGATGGGAGGTCGAGATGAGCCAGCTACAATGCACCTATAAGTCTCTCGATTCTCATTCTTGGCCTGCATGGTTCAATCCCTCTCTTAACGTATATCCTGCCCGAGCAGCTTAATCGTTAGCCAAGGTAGGCTACCCAG
>Ga0209514_10004948_pt1 | contig 17466 bp, 17 predicted proteins | sample Subgrocontami58m_FD_187452 | JGI IMG/M metagenome (GOLD analysis project Ga0209514, IMG submission 187452) | Subsurface groundwater microbial communities from S. Glens Falls, New York, USA - GMW37 contaminated, 5.8 m (SPAdes) (version 3) | ecosystem: Environmental > Aquatic > Deep subsurface >...
AACTTTGACAAGATCATCATGGTCGGCGGCGACGGCAGCCCGAAACTTGGAAAACCATATCTGTCGGGCGTTACAGTTGAATGTGAGATCGTGGCGCAGGACAGGCACGCCAAGGTGCTGGTCTTCAAGAAAAAGAAACGCAAGGGTTATAAAAAGATCCGCGGCCACAGGCAGTGTTTCACTGCGGTGAAAATATCGAAAATCAGTGCGTAAGTGCGTAGGTGCGTAAGTGCTTAAGTCAAAAGACTTAGGCACTCAGGCACTTAAGCACTTAGGTACTGCAGTTATATGGCAGAAGGCGCAGAAAGAAATTCCAGAGATAGTCATGGTCAACGGCGCGGCGTTAAGCGCTTTGGCGGCCAGGTCGTTGGCGGAGGCGAGATAATTGTCCGCCAGTGCGGCACAAAGATCCATCCCGGCGAGAACGTGGGCCAGGGGCGCGATTATACCCTCTATGCAAAGGTCGCGGGCGTGGTTGGGTTCGTTGACCGCCGGAACAAAAAGTTCGCGGTCGTGAAACCGGTCAAGGCATAGGCGTTCAATTGTTTAAGTGTTCAAATGTTTAATTTGGGACCCTCTGAACAGCAGAGGGTCTTTTTGTTATTGGAGTAGCAGCCTTCAGGCTGCGCTAGTTGGCGCACCCTAAAGGGTGCTACTCCAAACTATATGAAATTCATAGACGAAACTAAAATAGAGATCTTTGCCGGCGACGGCGGCAACGGCTGTGTGAGCTTTCGGCGCGAGAAATATGTCCCGCACGGCGGTCCCAACGGCGGTGACGGCGGCCGCGGCGGCAGCGTTATCTTCAAGGCCGCCGGCGGGCTCACGACACTTCTGGACGCGCGCCTTCGCCGCCACATTCGCGCGGCAAAGGGGGGCAACGGAATGGGGAGCCAGATGAACGGCCGAGCCGGCATCGATGCCGTTCTGGAGGTTCCCATCGGAACGATCATCAAAGACGACGCGACCGGTGAGGTTCTGGCCGACCTGACCATCCATAGCGGCGAAGTGGTCGTTGCCAAAGGCGGGCGTGGCGGACTTGGCAATATGAATTTCAAGAGCTCGATCAATCAGGCGCCGCGCAAGGCTCAAAAAGGCGAGGCCGGCGAACATCGCATGCTTCACCTTGAGTTGAAGTTGCTGGCTGATGTGGGGCTCGTTGGCCTGCCGAACGCCGGCAAGTCAACGCTCATCACCGCAATTTCGAACGCGAGGCCCAAGATCGCCGACTATCCCTTCACCACAAAGGTGCCGAACCTGGGCGTCGTTCGTCACAAGGAAAAGAGCTTCACCGTTGCCGATATCCCCGGGCTCATCGAAGGCGCGCACAAGGGCCTTGGACTTGGAATTCAGTTCCTGCGCCACATCGAGCGGACGAGGGAAGTCGTTCACATAATAGACGTTCTAGACCCGAATTATTCCGAGCCAATGAAGGCATATGACGCCATCAGGCACGAACTCAAAACTTATAGCCAAAAGCTTGCCGACCTGCCCGAGCTCGTGGTATTAAATAAGATAGACATTCCGGAGGTAAAGGCAAGGGCGGTGAAGTTCAAGAAAGAGCTTGAGAAGAGAGGGAAAAAAATATTTCTGATCTCGGCTGCGGGGCGCGTTGGCTTGCCGCCGCTGCTGGATAAAATAATAGAGGAGCTGAAAAGATGAGAAAAAAAATAGATAGTTCGTCGCTCGCGCTGGCAAAAGATGTGGCAAAGGCCGCCGCAAAGATCAAGGCCGTGAATTTGAAGGTCTATGACCTGCGAAAGGTCACGTCATTCACCGATTATTTCGTGATAGCCACCGGAACGAGCGACCGGCATGTCGATGCGATCGCCAACTCCATCGTTGCCGAGATGAAGAAGAAAGGCGTTCGCCCGCTTGGCGTTGAGGGCCAGGGACACGCGCAGTGGGTGATCGTTGATCTTGGCGATGTCGTCGCGCACGTGTTTTACGGCCAGATGCGCGAGATATATGCGCTTGAGAAACTTTGGTCGGACGCGAAGGATATCAAGTTTAGAGCTCCAAGCGCAAAGCGAAAAGCCAAGAAGAAGTAGTTGCCCAATTTATTGGGCAAATTCATGGCCCGATGAATCGGGCAACTACAATATTAATGAACCTGTTTTCCACAATTCTCACAGCCATCTTTCCCCCCCGCTGCATCTGCTGCGATAAAATGATTGAACCCGCACCTCCGATCTGCGCCGATTGCAACAGCGCCATCAACTGGCTTAACACGGACTTTTTCAGCACGCTTTTAAAAGAAACGCATTTCGACACGGCGCGTTCGCTTGCCGCCCATGACGGAAGCTGGGCGCAGGTCGTTCATAACTTCAAATATAACAGGCGCACCGATCTAGCCGCCCCTCTGGGTGAGATGCTATCAAAGAAAATATTTAGAGAATACGATCTGATCGTTCCGGTCCCGCTTCATAAAAAAAGGTTGAGACAGCGCGGATATAACCAGTCGGTGCTTTTGGCAAAGAGGGTGGCGAAAGAGACGGGCGTTCGAGCCGAGTTGTTGTTGCTCGCAAGGGTCATTCTTCAGCCACCGCAGGTGGGGCTTGAACAGCGCCAGAGGCTTGAGAACGTGAAGGGCGCCTTTGCAATAAGGAGACAGGCTACTTTTTCCAAGATTGGGAAAAGTAGCCTGTCCCCTTTAGATATTCTATTAATAGACGATGTCATGACGACCGGCGCGACGGTGAACGAGTGCGCAAGGGTGCTGAAAAAAGCTGGCGCGGCTCGGGTCGATGTGTTAACACTTGCAAGGACGGCGTAGTTTTTGGAGTAGCACCCTTTAGGGTGCGCCAATTGAATTCAACTAGCGCAGCCTCCGCCAGAGGCGGACAGGTAAAGGCTGCTACTCCTAACTCGGGATGGCCCGATGAATCGGGCAACTACATTATGCAACCAATAGACATTGCCATAGAACTTGCCAAAGAGTCCGGACGCATTCAGATGGAGAACCTTTCCCGTGTAAGGGACGTTCAATATAAGATCGAGACCGATATCGTCACCGACGTAGATAAAAAATGCGAAGAGCTGATAGTTGGTCGGCTGCAAAAGGAATTTCCCAAACACGATATCATGGCAGAAGAGGGTAGCGGCAACCGGCTCAAGTCCGAATGGCGCTGGATCGTTGACCCGCTTGACGGCACGCTCAACTACGCCCACGGCTATCCGGTATTTGCCACATCGATCGCCCTTGAATATAAGGGTGAAGTTATCTTGGGCGTCATCTATGAGCCGAACAGGGACGAGCTCTTTGCCGCCGAAAAGGGGAGCGGAGCCACGCTTAACAACAGGCGCATAAAAGTTTCCGGCACAACTGAATTAAGGAAGGCTTTACTTGACACAGGATTTGCATATAATAAGAGCAGAAAAGAGCAGGATGATAATATTGCTCATTTTTTGAATTTTTTGTCGGAGGCCACCTCCATCAGGCGCGACGGCGCGGCGGCGGTCGATTTCTGTTCCGTGGCGTGCGGAAGGTTCGACGGGTTTTGGGAGTTATATTTAAAGCCGTGGGACGTCGCTGCGGGGCAATTGCTGGTAAAAGAGGCGGGTGGCAATGTCAGCATGTTCAACGGAAGCCCGTTCGATATTTATAAAATGGAGATGGTCGCAAGCAACGGCCTGCTCCATGAACAGATGGTGAGAATATTGAGACCGTAGTTGCCACATTTATGGGGCAATAATGTGTAGCGCAGACCTTCAGGTCTGCCAATATTGGCAGGACTAAAGTCCTGCGCTACAAAGTTGGCCAGATAAATCGGGCAACTACAAATTTATGGAAGTGATAAACCCAACCGAGGTCTGCTATCGGGCGTTCGAGCTTCTAAAGACTAAGCAGTTCGACGACGCGGAGAAGCTCCTCTCGAACTGCCTCGCGAAGATAGTGGACGACGATGTCGCCAGCGGGCTCTTTCACTCAACGCTCGGCGTCCTTTACAAGATGAAGGGCGAGTTCAAACTTGCGTGGCGGCACTATGAACGGGCGGAGAAACTCATCCCTAACGATCCTGCGCTGAAGATCATTTCGGCGCGGCTTTTGATAGACGAATTTTCGGAGTTCGATCAGGCGGTGAAGAAGGCAAAGAAGGTCCTTGCCCTTCTTCCGAACAATCCGGCCTTTTGTCATCAGGCGCACGTGACCATGGGACTTGCGTGGGCGAAGAAGGGGGATAAAAAGAAGGCGCTCGAGGCATTGAAAAAGTCGATGGAGGGCGATTTTGAGGGATTCATCACGGCCAAGAACATCGACTTCAATCTTTGCGAGGCGGTCCTGAAAAAGGGCTGGGCGGAAAAAGAGGCAAAGGCGTTCTTAGAAAGGGCCATTGCCTTCGCGAAGAAGCAGGAAGAGCCCGATTGGGCAGAGACGATACAGAAGATGGTTGATGCTTTCCCTAAAAACAGTGCTTAAGTGTCTAAGCGCTTAAGTGCCTAAGTTTTTTGACTTACGCACTTAGGCACTTACGCACTTACGCACTTCTTATGTTCACCGACACCCACGCACATTTAACCTTCCCCGACTATGAAAAGGACATAAAAGATGTCCTTGCCCGTGCGCGCGCGGCCGGCGTTGAAACGATCATCAACATCGGCTCCGGCAATGGGCTCGAAGATAATGTTAGATCGCTTGAGCTGACCAAGTTGGACAAGAATGTATATTCTACGGTCGGGATCCATCCGCACGACGCGGGGAAGATGAACAACGTAGCGGAACCCTTTAGGGTTCCACAATTTAATGGAAGGCTAAAGCCTTCCGCTACAGAATTTTTGATGAACCTCGCCGACGACCCAAAGGTCGTTGCGGTGGGAGAGATAGGCCTTGATTATCACTATATCGCCAAAGAGGCTAAGGGCGATTTTGAAAAGGCCAAGGCCGCGCAGATAGAATGTTTCAAAAAGATGCTCGCCCTCGCATCAGAAAAGAAACTGCCGGTGATAATTCACGACCGCGAGGCGCACGCCGATACGATCTTCACCATCCAGCACAATCAGGGCAACGACTGGGGCGGGGTCATGCACTGCTTCAGCGGGGACAATGAACTTGCGCGGGAGGTGCTGGACCTCGGTTTTTATATCTCGGTCACCGGCGCCGTTACATTCAAAAAGAAGGCAGATATCCTGCAGGATGTTGTCCGCTATGTCCCCATCGAACGGCTTTTGATCGAAACCGACTCTCCGTTCATTGCGCCGGAACCGTATCGGGGCAAGAGGAACGAGCCGGCCTACGTTGTTGAAGTCGCGAAAAAGATCGCTGAACTAAAAAATCTTTCGCTCGAAGACGTTGGCCGCATCACAACGATCAACGCGCAGAGGCTATTTCACCTCCCCGGGGAGATACCGGAGGGGCGCATTGCATACGCGATCAGGAGTTCGCTCTATTTGAACATCACCAACCGGTGCAACCTTGCCTGCACGTTCTGCCCGAAGCAGAGCGGCAGCTATGAGGTGAAGGGGCACAACCTGAAACTTTCGCACGAGCCGGACGTGGAAGAGGTCTTTAAGGCGATCGGCGAACCGAAAGGTTTCAAAGAGGTCGTCTTTTGCGGCTATGGCGAGCCGACCATGCGGCTTGAGGTCGTGAAGGCCATTGCCACAAGGCTTAAACAACTTGGCGCGAGGATAAGGCTCGACACCGACGGTCTTGCGAACCTTTCTCACAATAGAGACGTCCTGCCGGAGCTTAAAGGTTTGATAGATGAGGTCTCGGTCAGCATCAACGCGCCGGACGCGGCCTCTTACGTAAGGCTCTGTCCTTCGAAATTCGGCGAGAAGGCATTTGCCGCCGCCTGCGAATTCATAAGAGAGGCGAAGAAGTATATCCCCGAGGTCTCTGCGACCGCAGTCACCTGCCCAGAGGTTGATATCGCCGCGTGCAAGAAACTTGTCGAAAAGGAATTAGGCGTCAAATTCCGTCCCCGCCCGTATCAAGACCTTGGCTAGATCTTACAAAAATACTTTAATAATATTAACCCATTACACACTCCAGAGGTGTGGAATGGGAGGGGTCGAAAATAGTTAGCAACTTTTTTTGAAATCGGCCGATAATCCCCATAGCTGTGAGGAGGAAAAATATGGCTAATGTAAATAAGGTGGCAGATGCATTATTAAAATTTTTCAAGATTGAAGACGCTGACAGAGATCAACGCTACACCGAAAGAGAAACATCCAAGATGGACAAAGGACTGTGCGCCTTTTTGGATAATTATGACAATACAATTGGAAATGGTTTCACATATGCTGACGTGATGAAATTTCTAAATGAAGTCACTGTTGATGGAATGAGCCAGTTCTATCGCTATTTCAAATTCAGATATGATGAAAAGTGCGGTGATATCTGGGCTTCTTTCAATAAGGCGGATATTTTTCCATTGAATAGCGGTGATATAAGCCCTGACGATGCAACGGTTCAGGCAATTTTGAAGGAGAGCGGGCTACCATCGGACCTGTTCAGCCACGATCCTGCAGATGGCTTTACCAATAAGGCAGAAATAACACATGCAAGCCTAGTAAGCGGAGCTCCTACCCTTTTAATATTGGAAGATTTGCATGAAAACGCCTCAAGTTGGTGGTTTAATGCTCAAACAATTCAAAGATTGCTGGAAGCGAACGAATCTCTTATTGTCTTTGACGAGGTAATGAATGGTCCTGTCGTGTATGACATGAAAGAAGCAGAAAATGCTTGGAAGTTATTAAAAAAATATATAATAAACTATAATGATGACGACACACAGAAAGCAATATTCTTTAAGGATAAATTATATGGCGCAAACTGGAAGTTAAAATTACCCCTGATGAAAGGCTTACTTAAAGGCCTGTTTGGCGATGAAATAGGGTCGATAGATATTCAGAAGTTAAAAGAAAAATTGGAAAGCAATATCGCATTAAGGCTCATTCTCATAAGTCTTGATGCCCATCTTGCTTTAAAAATTACTTTTGGAGACAGAATTCTAATGGTAAATTCTGAATCTCGTATACCAACCGATTCCAGAACGATCAATGAGGCCGGTTCTTTAAAGGTAGAGGGATGGGATGATTTCGAAAAAATGGCCGTCATCCTTACTGCTCTGGCCACGTTTCCAAAGGTAGGGGAAGATCGCAATTCCTGTGAAAAGCCCGTTCCACTTTCTCCTTATGAAATTTCTGCGGCAGTAGCCGGAGCCCAAACGTTTGCCGACAGTGTAAATACCAGAACAGATACATGGATAGCCAATATCATGGCGCTTGCCTATGATCCGAGAAATTCCTACGAATTACCATTACCATTGGATCGTGACCCGCCGGTATTAGTTTTGATCGGAGGCGCAACCCACATACCAAGGCTCGTGCAGAAATTAAAAGGTCAATTTTCCATTATATCTGCAAGATCGGACAAATCAGGCGAGAGATTACAGGAAGATTTGCGATGAAATGAATGATTTGTATGTGGACATTTCTGAAGACGCACACTAAATTAAAGAAGCTCTCTAGGCAACCGCACGGCAGATCCTGTTTTAATGAACCGTCTTGCGCCGCAGTTTGGGGGAGCATGAGCCTGCGAATGGCCTCGAAGACGATTTTGAATTGTCCGTCATATTTTTTCTCAAGCTCCTCGAGTTTTTTGGCGAGGTCTTTGTGGGTGGCGAGAAGAGCTCTTAAATTCACAAAGGCTCGCATTATGGCGATGTTCACATGAATAGCTCTTTTGCTATTGAGTATGCTAGACAACATGGCCACACCCTACTCTGTGAATGCATATGGATTTGCACGGCGCAGGCCTCCCCAACTTGAAGTCACAAATTGTGACTTCAAGTTGTCGAACTCTCCGTCCGTAAGTTGGAACATAAAGTCTTCCGGGAACCTTTTGAGGTTCCTACGCACTTGCTCATTTAGTCTTTTTGTAGAGTGTCGTCGTAAGAACAAAAAAGGCAACCGCTCTCTCGAGTGTGGTTGCCTTTTTGTTTCAAACAAAAAATCTTTCCCGCTAAAATTATCTTACCCAGCTCTTCAGTTGCTTGCCCGGTTTAAATCTCGGGACCGTCGCTGCCTTGATCGTGATCTCGGCGCCGGTTTGCGGGTTGCGGCCCTTGCGCGCTTTCCTCTTGGCTACATAGAAAGTTCCAAAGCCGGTCAACGTGATCTTGTCTTTTCTCTTCAAGCACTTTGCCACGTTATTGATCGTGTGGTTCAAAACCTTCTCTGCCAGGGACTTCGAGCACTTCGTGTCCTTTGCAATGTAATTAATGAGTTCTGCTTTTGTCATGTGTATTCACCCCCTTTCTTTTTTGGATTTTTTAAAACCGAAAATTTTTATCAGGCCCCCCTGTTAAGAACTGCGGCTGAATTGAATCTCAGCACCGTGTCAATGCGTGATATATAATACAAGCGGGCTGGCGGTGTCAAACAAAATCTAAAAAAGCGCTGAAGATAGTTAAAGTGATTTGTAGCGCAGACCTTTAGGTCTGCCAATATTGGCAGGACTAAAGTCCTGCGCTACATTTTGACAGTCGCTTGCAAAAGCATCGGTTTCCGGCTATATAAAGAGACCTATGCTAGACGAACCTTCGTATTATAAACCCAAGAATTTCAAAGAGCGGGCAAATCTTGTCCTTGCAAGGGCCTTGCTTGCCCTGGAACGCAGAAAGGGCAAGCTTCTGACGCCACCGCAGGATGCCGAGGTGGACATCTATGCAAGCGAGATGACCGCAAGGTTCAACTGGATCCACGACATCGTCTTTCCCCGGTTCTTTGAAAAGATCCATGTGGACGCCGAAAACCTTGAGCGCGTCAGGGAACTTTCAAAAGAAGCGACCATCGTCTATGTCACCAAGGACATCGGTCAACTGGAATACAACTTTTTCAACTATCTTTTCCTGAGCGAGCTCCTTCCGCTGGCAAGGTTCGTCAACGAACTTTCGCTCTGGCAGTGGCTGCCGTTCAAGACGCTCAAGTCGATAATGGTCGAACGCGCGCGGCGGTTCTCTACCAGCGGCAGGCTGCCGCATCCGGTCTCATCGGGCTACCTCGGCGCGCTCATAGACAGCGGTCGGACCGCATTCATCAGGCTCAAGACCACAGAGCTCTTCGACGACCTTTACTGGTATTCGGTAGAGACCGACCCGCTGGCGGCCGTCATTGCGGCCGCCGAAGGATCTAGTCATCCCCGTGAAAACGCCGCGCCCGCCGCGCAGTATTGGCGCGGGGATCTCGTGAACGCACTGGATTCCCCCGCCACTACACCGTCGGCTGGCAGGCGCTTTCGCGGGAATGACAAGAAGCCAATATATATCGTCCCGCTGCACTTCATCTGGGACAAGCGCCCGGATGGGAGCTTTTCGTTCCAGAATTTTCTCCCCGGGGGCCTGCGCAATTTCGCCCGGTTCATCAGGAACTATAAAAACCGCGCGGTCGCGAAGGTCGGTGAGCCCATTAACCTTGCGGGGATAATGAACGGCCTTAATAGTAAACCCTTTGTTGAAAAGGCGCGCGAGTTAAGGCGCCAGATGCTCGAAATCCTTCGCCAGGAAAAGCGCGTCGTCACCGGCCCCGCCTTGAAACCAAGGTCGTGGGTCATAAACGAGTTGATGGAGGACGACGGACTTCAAAAAGAGGTCTGCGACCTCTCGGTCGAAAAGAAGACCTCGATCGATGACGTTAGGTCGCTCGCCAGAAAATATGCCGGTGAAATAGCGGCCGATGTCAACTATACCTACCTTGAAAATGCCAGCCGCATCATGCAGTGGGTGATAAAGAACATCTATGACGGGATCGATATCAATGCAGACGGCCTTGCCGCGCTGAAAAAGGCGGCTGCCAATACCCCCATCATCCTTGTCCCAAATCACAGAAGCCACATGGACTATCTGATCCTTACGGCCATATTATATGAGAACAACGTGACCATTCCCCACGTGGCGGCCGGCATGAACCTTTCGTTCTGGCCGATGGGGCGCATCTTTAGAAAGTGCGGGGCCTTTTTCATGCGTCGCAAGTTCGCGGGCAACAGGCTCTATCGCGCGGCCTTCAAGGCGTATCTGAAGGTTCTATTAAAAGAGGGCTATTGTCAGGAGTTCTTCATTGAAGGCGGTCGGACGCGGACGGGAAAACTTTTAAGGCCCAGGACCGGTATGCTCACCATGCTGACCGAGGCCATGAGGGAGGGTGCGGCAAGAGAGGCCTTTTTCATCCCCGTCTCCATTGCCTATGACAGGGTGATCGAACAATATAAAAAGGAGATATCGGGCGAGGCCAAGAAGGGGGAGCGGACGCGCGATCTCCTGCGCCTGCCGCGCGTCCTTACAAAGAAATACGGCAAGATATATGTCCGTTTTGGCGAGCCGATATCCTACACGGGGGGAGAGGGGGATGTGAAGGCATGCGTCCTGCAGGCGGCCAACGCCATCGCGGCATCCATTAATAAGGGTATAACCGTGACGCCCGCTTCGATCGCCGCATCTGCGCTGCTTCTAACCCCGTCAAGGGGGATAACGGCAGAGGCCTTTGACGACAATGCGGCAGAGATAATAAAGTATCTTAAATGGAAGGGGGCTCCGATGCTTGCCATGCACGACGCGGCGGGGAGGTTCCTAAAGGCCCACAACATCATTCTGCACAAGGAATTTCAACCGGCTTGTTATGAGCTCAAAGAGGACGAAAGGGTCGTCATTGATTACTATAAGAACAATATCATCCATTTCTTCATCTCTGCCTCGTGCGTTGCATCGATAATTCTTGCGCACATGCGCCGGGGGGTTTTTAAGCCAGCGTTCGAAGATGTTAGGAAGTGGTTCTTGTTCTGCAAGGATCTTTTCACGTTCGAGTTTGCCTTCAGCACGAGACTTTCCGCTGACGAACACATCAGGCGCATCATGGAATACTTTGAGCGCGAGGGGATCGGCGCCAACACGAAGAGGCTGGAGCTCTTTAAGGCGTTCGGGCAGAACTATTTTGAGGCCTATCTGGTCGTTCTAAACGCCTGTTGCTCGCTTAGAAGGATGGAGGAACAGGTATTCTTAAAGACGCTCGCAAAATACGCGCGGCATCTGCATTTGCTTGGTCGCGTGACGCGAATTGAGGGGATTAGTACTCCGATATTCAAGAACGCGCTCCTATTTTATACAAAATTGGGTATTTTGAGCGTGGAAACGGACCAGAAAGGCCGAAATATCTACACTTGCGGGGAAAAGGCCGAACTCGCCGAAAAAGTTAAACTAAAACTTGAAGAGTTGTGCTGAACCTATGATTTTTCCACAGAAGCGATTTTTTATGGGTTTTTATTGAAAAGCGACAAGCCAGCCAAGGTCATTTAACCGATTAAAATATAAGCAAGATCACTGCCCAGTTTTTAAGCAAACGGCTCTATTGCGCTTGTTTTTGGCGATAGTCCTAGTAGAGGGGGTGTTATCCACATGGTTATCCACAGCTTCTTTTTTGAGCGTCGCTTTAGCGGGCAAAATTTGCATCATTGAGCCTACTCGGAGCGTCAAGCCAGGATAAAGTGAAAGTGGCTGGCCATATTCCCTTGGTTTCTTCATAATCTAAATCGCTCGCTTTAGCGAGCGATCTCCTCAGATAGTGCCATGCTTCATCTCCGTTTTATCCCATGCACTCACATTTTCCAATCCCGCCTCTTTCAGAGAAGCGTGGCACTTGGCATGCTTTCTCCCATAGTCCCAATTATACATGGCGTGGCACTTGGCTAGCATCCTCCCGTAGCCCCGGTTATGTAAGTTCTGGTACTTGGCTCAGGACTACCCATACGCTCTTATAAGCTTAGCGCTGGCGGCTTTGCAAGGAGGAAATGGAATTTGTAGCGCAGGTCTTTAGACCTGCCAATTGAACTAGCAGGACTAAAGTCCTGCGCTACACACCTCGGCAGAGTAAACTCTGTCACTACAAATATCTAGACATATACACCGGCCTGCATTAAAACCATGGCAAAGTGCCACGCCTCTCTGAGAGAAAGGGGAGTTGAGAATATGAGCGTATGGGAGGAAGCGATGATGAGGCATGGCACTATCTGAGGAGATCGTTCGCTTACAGCGAGCGATTTAGGATGAAGATCAGGGTCATTGCCATTGGCAAATTAAAATCTCGTGCGATCGCCGAGCTTGTGGAGGATTATGCGGGGCGGATCGGCCGATACATGCCGTTCGAGCTTGTTGTTGCGAAGGACGAAAAGTCCGTCAAGCTCGACAGGGACGATTTTCTGGTCGCCTGTGACGAACACGGAGACGAGACGACATCAAAAGGCCTGTCCGATTTTCTGGCGCAGCATCAGCGCGTGGGGACCAAGAGACTGACATTTTTAATAGGCGACGCGCCGGGGATATCGGCACTGATGAAGGGCCGCGCCAAGACGATGTTGAGCCTTTCAAAATTAACATTTCCGCACGAGCTTGCGCGGGTCGTTCTGTTAGAGCAATTGTATAGGGCTTGTACGATCTTGCGCGGAGAGAAATATCATTATGGATGATGTTGTCATTGCGAGGCCCCGAAGGGGCGTGGCAATCTCCCTAATTCAGTTGTGTTCAGGGGATTGCTTCGCTACGCTTCCGCCAAAAGACCGGCGGACAGGCGCAATGACAAAGCAACTATGGATAAACATGGGATAGCGCAGGTGCTGGACGAAATGGCGATAGTCTTTGAGCTGAAGGGGGACAACCCCTTCAAGATACGTGCCTATGAGAACGCCGCGCGCGTCGTTGAAGGACTTGAGGATATCGAAGCCAAGATCGAGGCGGGGACGCTTGTAGAGGTGAAGGGCATCGGCAAGAACCTGGCCGGCCACATCACCGAGCTCTACCGCACCGGAAAGATAAAAGAATACGTGGCGCTGCGCAAGAGCATCCCTGAAGGCCTGTTCGAAATTCTCAAGATCGCCGGTGTTGGCCCCAAGAAGGTAAAATTCTTTTACGAAAAATTGCATGTGAAAGACATTGGCCAGTTGGAACTCGTCTGCAGGGCGGGGGCCCTTCGCAAGCACGAGGGCTTTGGCCAGAAGACGGAGGAGAAGATACTACAGGGTATTGCCTATCTGCGCAGAAACATCGGCCAACATTTATATAGTGACGCGCTGGTAGCGGCCATGGACGTTCATGAAAAGATAAAAAAGCACCCGTTGGTCACCAGAAGCGAGGTCGCGGGGAGCCTGCGCCGCAAGAAAGAGGTCATTAAGGATATTGACCTCGTGGCGGCGACATCCGATTCAAAAAAACTGATGGAGTTCTTTACCTCCCTTCCGCAGGTCGAAAAAATAGAGGCGAAAGGGGAGACCAAGTCGGCGATTATCCTAAAATCCGGCATCTCCTGCGACCTTCGGGCGGTAACAGACAAGGAATTTCCCTATGCCCTGCATCACTTCACCGGCAGCAAGGAGCACAACGTTGCTTGCCGAGCCCGCGCGCAGAAGATGGGGATGAAGATGAATGAGTACGGGCTCTTTCGCGTGAAGGGGCGCAGTCATCCTGAGCGGAGCGAAGGATCCAGCGGAAGTGGGAAGTTAATCCCATGCAAGGACGAATCAGATATCTTTAAAAAACTTGGTCTTGAATATATCCCGCCGGAGCTTCGCGAGAACATGGGCGAGATAGAGGCGGCAGAAAGAGGCAAGCTTCCCAAGTTGGTGGAAGAAAAGGACCTTAAAGGCATTCTGCACGTCCACACGAATTATAGTGATGGTATCAACACAGTTGAAGAGCTTGCCCTCTTTGCGAAGAAGATGGGCTATTCCTATATCGGCATCTGCGATCACAGCCAGACGGCATCCTATGCCGGCGGCCTAAAACCTGCGGACGTAAAACGCCAGTGGAAGGAGATTGACGCCCTTAATAAGAAGCTGAAGGGAATTACTATCCTTAAAGGTATCGAATCAGATATTCTGCCGGACGGCTCGCTCGACTATCCTGAAGAGATATTGAAGGGCTTTGACTTTGTGCTCGCCTCGGTCCACGCCAAGTTCAACATGTCCGAAGATGAGATGACAGCGCGGCTTATTAAAGCGATCGCCGATCCATATACCTGTATCTTGGGCCATCCAACCGGAAGGCTGCTCCTTTCACGCGAGGGATATAAGGTCGATATGCACAGGGTGATCGATGCCTGTGCCAAACACAACGTTGTGATCGAACTGAACGCCAATCCGCACCGGCTCGACATTGACTGGCGATTGATCCCCTATGCCAAGGAAAAGGGCGTGAAAATAGCCATCTGCCCCGATGCCCATATGACCGAGAACATGCTGGATATGATGTTCGGCGTCGGCATTGCGCGCAAGGGCTGGGCGACGAAAGAGGATGTCGTGAATTGTTTAGATGCGAAGAAGTTATTTAGGAGTAGCGAACTTTAGTTCGCGATCAATTACAATTCATCGCGGGCTGAAGCCCGCTACTCCATGTAGCAAAACACATATTATGAACCAACGATCACGCACATCAAAGATACTAACGCTTCTGCGCAGGTCCTATCCCGATGCCGCCACGCCGCTAACGCACAGAAATCCGCTACAGCTCCTCATCGCCACCATCCTCTCCGCCCAGTGCACCGATGAGCGCGTGAACATGGTGACACCGCCGCTCTTTGCCAGATATAGAACGGTAGCGGGCTTTGCCAACGCAAAGCAGGCCGATGTCGAAAAGCTTATCCGCTCGACCGGATTTTACAAGGCCAAGTCAAAGAACATCATCGGTTGCTGCAAGGGGCTTGTGGCGCATTACGGCGGCGAGGTCCCCAAGTCGTTAGAAGAACTGGTCCAACTCCCCGGTGTTGGGCGCAAGACCGCGAACGTCGTCCTTGGAAGTGTCTGGGACATCCCCGGCGTTGTGGTCGATACGCACGTCAAGCGCCTCACGTTCCGAATGGGGCTGACAAAGAAGACCGACCCTGAAAAGATCGAGCAGGATATAATGAAGCTTCTGTTGCCCAAGGATTGGAACGATTTCTCTATCTGCCTCATCTTTCACGGCCGCAGGGTATGTTTTGCGCGAAGGCCGGAGTGCGCAAAATGCGTCGTAGCCAGCCTTTGCCCTAAGATCGGATCGTAGGAAATAATCCTTGCTTTTTCGGGCCTGGCATGGCCAGTTTGGCCGCAACGGAGTGAACATGGACGGTCAATTACAACTATTAACGATCACGGCGGCATCAATGGGGTTCTTGCACACCTTGGCGGGACCGGACCACTATCTGCCGTTCATAATGATGTCCAAGGCAAGGGGCTGGGGGAGGGCAAAGACCTTTTGGGTCACTCTGTTCTCCGGCCTTGGCCATGTCTTGAGTTCAGTTGTTCTGGGCTTTATCGGGATAGGCCTGGGTGTCGCCCTCTCAAAACTTGAGCTCATCGAATCGTTCAGGGGGGATATGGCGGCCTGGATGTTCACCGCCTTCGGGTTCGTCTATCTGGTGTGGGGCATCCACCGGGCTATTCGGAACAGGCCCCACACGCATCTGCACGTCCACGAAGACGGGGGCCCTCACGAGCACACACACGGACACGTTGAGGCTCATACCCACGTTCACGAGAGGGAAAAGGTCAATATCACCCCATGGGTCATATTTACGATCTTTGTCTTTGGCCCATGCGAGCCGCTGATACCAATTCTCATGTATCCCGCCGCGCACCAGAGTGTCAGTGGGCTATTGATCGTGGCAGGGACGTTCGCGGTGGCGACGATCGGGACGATGCTCGTAACCGTTCTGGCAGCTTCCTATGGCCTTTCGTTCGTGCCGTTCGGTAAAATGGAGCGCTGGACGCACGCCATTGCCGGCGGAACGATCATGCTCTGCGGCCTTGCGATCACGTTCCTGGGGTTGTGAATAAAATCTTGACAATCGCGGTTCTTTAAGTAATTTGCAGCAAAACAAAGTGAGGGGGGACACCTCCCAGTTAGAAACTATGCCTGTGTGTTATTGTGACGATTGCTGGGGCATGGCCGGAATGTTTTAAGCTGGAGGGAAGTGTCCCATCGCCCACATTGAAAAAGGAGAGCATATGGCAGACAAAGCGAACAAGGTTCCAGAGAACGTCCCGGGAAAGTTTTATGTAGATACCCAGTGCATAGATTGCAATCTGTGCCGCGATACGGCCCCGGAGAACTTCAGGCAGAACGAATCGGCAGGTTATGCCTTTGTTTCAAGGCAGCCAACTGGTAATGGCGAAGATGGCCAGTGCGAAGAGGCCAAAGAGTCATGCCCGGTTGAGGCTATCGGCGACGACGGGGTATAAGGGCCTGTCATTTCCGCGAAAGCGGGAATCCAATGAATGCATGGGATCCCCACGAAAGTGGGGATGACATTACTTCCAACCCGATAGCATCTTGACAAATTCGGGTTCGTGCCTCATCGACGCGAAATCATCACAGATAGCCACCCATAGCTTGATCTTGTCGGGGTTCATTGCGTAGGCCTGTTTTAGCGCCTCGATCGTTTCTTTCTCGTTTCCAACTGCGGCATAGAACGTTGCAAGATAGCTATATCCCCGGTAATTGTCCGTGATAATGGATGTGTCTATCCCCACGAACAATTTATTGGCCTCATCGACTTCGCCGTTGGCGGCCTTGAGCGCGGCTGTTAAAAGCTGCGCCTCGTACTTTTCGGAATAGGCGCGGCTCTTGCCGGCCTTTTTATAGAACTTAATGGCTTCTTTATAGAATTCTTTGTTCGTCATGCCGTTGCGCTTCAGGAAGAGAAAGAGGTTGTGGTATGCAATACCCAAATTTTGATAGAACTCATGCTTTTCGAATTTTGGAGGTTTTTTGTCCTTTTCGTGATCTAAGATGCGCTTCATTTCTGCCAGAAGATAGAGGGACCTTGAAGATGGGACTTCTGTCCTGAGCGTTCGCGTTGCTTCATCGATATCGCCCTTTGCAATGGCCTCAACGACCTCTATTGGAACGGGGAGTTCCAGGGGGAGCGATTCTGAACTGAGTTCGTCAATAGGAGGGGCAACATATTTTCGCTTATGATGCCTCTTCTTGGCCTTCTTTTTTGCCGCTGCCGGGGATTTTGGCAGTTGCGCGCGGGCCGAGAACTTAGGCGTTGCAGGAGCAGCGGTCGGCGGTTTGGCCGTGCCGGTCGCGAACGCCCCGGGTGTCGCTAAAAAACAAAAGGCTATTATAAAAATAACAATTCTCATAATATAAATCGTCCGCCTCCGGTGGACGATCTCCTCAGACAGTGCCATGCCTCACAACTGCGTTCTCTCGCCATCGCTCGCCACAGGCGAGCGATCTACTCAGATAGTGCCATGCCTCGTCTCCGATTTCTCCCATACATCCATATTCTCATCTCCCGTTTCTAACAGAGAGGCGTGGCACTTGGCTCGCATTCTCCCATAGTCTCGTTATACAAGGCGTGGCACTTGGCATGCTTAACCCATGCGCTATTTAGAGCCTGTCGGGGAATTCGGTTTGTCATCGCGAGGAGGCCAAAGGCCGACGTGGCGATCTCCAGAAATCAAGTGGTTACGGGAGATTGCTTCGTCGCTTC
>Ga0209514_10004951_pt1 | contig 17463 bp, 18 predicted proteins | sample Subgrocontami58m_FD_187452 | JGI IMG/M metagenome (GOLD analysis project Ga0209514, IMG submission 187452) | Subsurface groundwater microbial communities from S. Glens Falls, New York, USA - GMW37 contaminated, 5.8 m (SPAdes) (version 3) | ecosystem: Environmental > Aquatic > Deep subsurface >...
CTATAATACCTATAGGCCGCACCAAGCGCTGGGCTACCTTACCCCCTTGGCCTTCCTACAACAACACCATCTCAACGAAAGGAGCCAAGTGTAACGGATCACCTGAACGAGTACACTGCCTTGGCAACACTCCAGCCGGCTGGTAGACTCTCACTGACAAACGCGATAACGTTAAGCCAACGCAACGGCACAGGGTAAACCAACCATGACTACCTGGGAACCTCAGGCATCGCAACAAGAGATACTACGCGCGCTGCTGGCACAGATCGAAGCGCGCTGGGGCAAGGCGCTTACTGCGGCACAGGAGCAAATGGCTGCCAGCGTCGCGGATGCCCTCTGGCGTATTGCCCAGCAACCCCTCGAACCGCTGGGCGACGAGCCAGACTTCCTACCGATTGGCTCGATCAGCGAGGACGTCCGTGGCTGACCTGCACCATCTCACGCTAACCCAGGCCCTCAGCGCGATGACCTCAGGGGAATTCTCCCCGGTAACGCTGGTCTCTGCGCTCCTTCAGCGCATTGAAACTACCGACCACAACATCAACGCTTGGGAGACGGTCGATCGGGAGGGAGCGCTGCAAGCGGCACGTGCGTCAGAAGCCAGATTTGCAAGCCGAGCTGTCCGGCCTCTGGAAGGACTGCCCCTGGGCGTCAAGGACATCTTCCTGACCGAAGGCGTTCGCACGCAAGCCGGATTCGCCCCTTTCTCCAATTTCATTCCTGACCATGATGCAGAGGCAGTGGCAAAGCTGCGCGCCGCGGGCGCAATCATTCTCGGAAAGACGGTGACCACCCAGTTCGCGTTCATGGACCCTCCCATCACCGCAAACCCGTGGAAAGAAGGACACACACCCGGCGGGTCCAGCAGCGGATCGGCCGCCGCGGTAGCGGCGCGCATGGTTCCGGCCGCTTTGGGCACACAGACGTCCGGCTCCGTGCTGCGGCCTGCCGCTTTCTGCGGCGTCATCGGCTATAAGCCCAGCTTTGGACTGATCAGCCGGCGTGGGATTTTCCCGGATAGCTGGTCTCTGGACCATGTGGGAGTCATCACGCGCAGCGTGGAAGACACCGCGCTACTTGCCAACACGCTGTTTGGCCACGATCCTCAGGACCCAGCCTCTCTCAGGTACCAAGGAGACGACCTCGCGGCGTTCCTCACCAAAGAGAGCGCACCTCCTCGCATTGGGATCCTTTCGGCATTCCTCGCTCGCGCCAAGGATGATGTTGCCGCCAGCACACGCGCAACCATCGAGCGGCTTGCGCGCGCCGGCGCTCAGGCGGAGGATGTCGATCTTCCGGTTGAGCTGGACCTGGTCATGGCCGTGCACCGGATCATCATGCAGACAGAGATGGCATCCATCCACACGCAGATGCACACACGCTCTGCCGAGGATTACGCCCCTCTGCTGCGGGCCTACGTGGAAGTCGGCCAGTTGATACCAGGGACGTCCTATGTGCATGCCCAGAGGTTGCGTCGGCGTATCAGACAGGCCCTCACATCTCTGTCGCAGCGCTACGACGTCTTGTTGCTGCCAACTGTCTCCAGCACGGCTCCAGACACCAGCACCACCGGAGACCCTTCCTTCCAGGGATTCTGGACATTGGTCGGTTTCCCGAGTATCAGCGTGCCCAGCGGTCTCAGCAAAGAGGGTCTCCCATACGCTACACAGCTCGTGGCTGCGCCGTTTCAGGACGCTCGCCTGCTGGCAACCGCGCGCTGGTGCCACGGCATCCTGGGCGACCTCCCTGCGCCACCGAGTATTGCTCCGTAAGTGCATTTCAAACATTACTGCGCCGTAAACGTAAGCGCTTTCTTGCCGTTTACCACCACCTCATAGCCTTGGCCAGGGGTGAAATCAGACCCCAGGGCAATGCTCAGATCGCCAATGCGGTAGTTTTGTGTGCATAGGATGTTAGGGTCGGCCGGCGTTTCGTAGTAGACCGTCAACGCCACACTTTTCCCCTGCCTGCTCACCTCATGACCGCCTGGCCTGGCGCATCCATTGGGCAATCCATACTTCACCTGCAGAAAGTACTGTGGCGGATAGGACTCTGCAACAACCATTGTCGCCCCTTCGAAGAGGGCGATTGCGCGTCTTGCATCCTGCGGTGATTCTGGCAGCGCCTGACTAGAATTATCTTGTGGGAGGGTTAATTGCCCGTTAACGTTAATTGGAAAAGCTCTGACAACGGCAACCGCACAAAGGCTTAACGCCATAAGTCCAAGGACGATGAAAAGCTTTTTCACAAGACGAACTCCTTTCTCCTTCCCTTAAGCTGGGATGGGGCTCAGTTATGGAGACGCTGAAAGACATCAAAAGGTTCCCCACCATCGCTGAAACGCGGTGATGAACATGCTGAGTGTTGTATAGTGCACATGCGCCCTCAGGCGGCTTGCCTATCCATAAGAAGGAGGTCTATCTATGAGCATAATTAACTCGGTGCTTGGCCCATTGGACACCGCAAACATCGGCTACACCCTCAGCCACGAGCACGTGCTTGTGGCCTCGGCAGGCATCCAGCAGGCATTCCCGGAATTCATCGATAGAGCCGGCACTCTCAACCAGGGCGTTGCCCAGCTCAGGCAAGCCCGCGCCGAGGGTGTCCGCACCATCGTCGATGTCAGCACAATGGACCTCGGCAGAGACATCCGCCTCCTGGAGGAGGTCTCGCGGGGCAGCGGCGTGCAGATCATCGCCGCCACCGGCATCTGGCGGGATATTCCTCGGGTTTTTTGGGGGGCAACCCCTGACATGCTCGCGCCGCTTTTTATTCGTGAAATTCAGGAAGGCATCGAGGGGACAGGGATTAAAGCAGGCATCATCAAGGTGGCCAACGACATGGGTGGTGTAACTGCGGAGGGTGAAATCATTCTGCGGGCGGCGGCCCGCGCGCAGAAGGCAACCGGAGCGCCTATCTCAACACACACCTGGGCGCCGGAGCGCGTTGGGGAACAGCAGGTCCGAATCTTCGAAGATGAAGGCGTCGACCTGAACCGCGTCTACATCGGGCATAGCAATGACACCACCGATGTAGACTATCTCCTCGGCCTGCTCAAGAAGGGCGTGTGGCTCGGCCTCGACCGTTATCCCGGCGGCAGAATGCCCGGCACCCCCAACTGGGAGCAGCGCACTGAAACTGCAAAGAAGCTCATCGACGCCGGCTTCGGCCACCGGATCATGCTCTCTCACGATTGGTCGGTGAGCTTGCTCATAGCCAACAGAGAGATGCAGGCACAGCGGATGCAGTACAACCCGGACGGCTATCTCTTCATCACCCGCAGGGTGGTTCCCCGCCTGCAAGAGCTGGGCGCGACGGAGCAGGACGTCCAGAACATCTTTGTCAACAACCCCCGCAGGTTCTTTGAGGGGAGCGCATGAGCCAAGGTTCTGATCCTAAACAGGTGGGGCTTCCCACCAGTTTCTTTCTGAGACTACTCCGCGAGACATGTACCGCAATCTCTCACGGAGTAGTCTCAGGGTCTCCCAGGGGGCAGCGAGCTCTCTGTCCAGCGGTACCTGATTCTCTCACTCCGTCAAGAATCCGGCCTCTTATTCCAGAGACTTCTTTGGCACTAAATCTCTATGCAAGCAGGGCAGAAAGGTGTATTCTTTTTGATGGCAAAAAAGCTGAGGGCCCTGTTCATAGCCTGCCCCCAACTGCGAGGGATCACTGAAGGGCCCGCCTACACCGTTGTTTTGGAGGGGATGTATGCAAAAGCTTGAGGAAAAACCTGTAATCCATGATGGGCTGAAAGGAATCTACTTCGCCAGTTCAGAGGCCAGTTTCATCGATGGAGAGATTGGCAAGCTCCTGTACAGGGGTTACAGCATCCATGACCTGGCAGAGAACTCCACCTTTGAAGAGACCGCCTATCTCCTGCTCTACAAGAAGCTCCCAACCCTTGCCGAACTTGCCGCCTTTGACGCGGAGTTGAAAGCAAACCGGGCCCTTCCTGAACCAGTCATAGAGGTCATCAGACTGGTCCAGAAATCCCATCCCATGGATGTGATGCGCACGGCCGTCTCCGCGCTTGCCGCGTTTGACCCGGAGACAGAGGTCAAGTTTGAGCGGGGAAACCCGCAGCCTTTTCTGGATGCCAGCCTGCGGAAGGGCATACGCATGACCGCACAGGTGCCGTCCATTGTGGCCGCCCACCAGAGGATCCGCACAGGGCAGCCGGTCGTGCAGCCTCGCAATGACCTGGCGCACGGGGCGAACTTCCTGTACATGCTGTTTGGCAAAGAACCAACGGCTGAAGAGGCCCGTCTGGTTGACCTGGATTTCCTGCTCCACGCCGAGCACGGTTCCAACGCCTCGTCTTTTGGGGCCCGGGTTGCCGCCTCCACCTATGCCGATATCCACTGCGCCATCGTCGCTGCTATAGGCACCCTGAAAGGTCCCTCTCACGGCGGCGCGGCGGAGGCCGTTATGCAGATGTGCCTGGAGATCGGCGACCCCGCCAACGTGGAGAGCTACCTGGAGAATCGCCTGTCCCGCGGCGAGCGGGTCATGGGCTTCGGTCATCGGGTGTACCGGGCAGAAGACCCGCGGGCGCGCCACCTGCGCCAGCGTTCCAGAGACCTGGGCATCAAGAAGGGCCAGCCCCAGTGGTTCCAGATGCTCCAGCTCATCGAGCAGAAGATGCAGAAGTATCAGAGCCGCGGCATCTTTGTGAACGTGGACTTCTTTGCAGGCTCCATCTACTACCTGCTGGACATTCCCGAGGATATGTTCGTGCCCATGTTCGCCATTGGCCGGGTTCCCGGGTGGACGCTGCAGTGCCTGGAGCACTACGCCCAGTATGACCTGTTACGCCCCCTCACCGTCTACACGGGGCCAATGGACGTCGCGTACGTGCCCATGGACCAGCGCAAATAGCTCCCGTTACGTCACATGCCAAAACCGCCCCGGGAGTTCCGGGGCGGTTTTGTTTATTAGGATATGCGGTAGGGGCGCAGCATGCTGCGCCCCTACGTTGTCGGCGTGTCCTCAATCGCCTCGGCCACCAGCTCGGCCAGGTCCCGGGCCTTCAGCGTCTCCTCGGCGTTGCGGCCGCGGATGCCGTCCTCGAACATGATGACGCAGAAGGGACAGGCCGTGGCCACCACCGATGCCTGGGCCTCGATGGCCATGTCCGTGCGTGTCCAGTTGATGCGTTTGCTGGTCTTCTCGTCCATCCACATGTGCCCGCCACCGGCGCCGCAGCAGAAGCTCTTGTTGCGGTTGCGGCTCATCTCCACCACTTTTGCGCCGGGCAGCGCGTTTACAATCTCACGCGGCGCATCGTAGACGCCGTTGTGCCGGCCCAGGTAGCAGGAGTCGTGGTAGGTGATGACCTCATCTGAGAAGTCCTTGGTGAGCTTCAGCTTGCTCTGCTTCAGGAGGTCCGCAATCAGCTCGCTATGATGAATGACCTCGTAGTTGCCGTCGAACTGCGGGTACTCATTCTTGAAGGTGTTGAAGCAGTGCGGACATTGGGTGATGATCTTCTTCACGTTACGAGTCTTGAAAAGCTCGATGTTCTGCTGGGCCATCATCTGGTACAGGTACTCGTTGCCCAGACGACGAGCAGGGTCGCCGTTGCAGCTCTCCAACGGCCCTAACACACCAAAGCTCACGCCCGCCGCCTTCAGGATTTTGATCACCGAGAAGGTGATGCGGCGGTTGCGGTCCTCCAGAGCGCCCGAGCAGCCGACCCAGTACAGGTACTCGATCTCATCGCCTGAGGTGAACTCCTTGAGGTCCAGGCCCTGCATCCAGTCCTCGCGGTTATTCTGGGTGCCGCGCCAGGGGTGGCCGCGCCGCTCCATGCTCACCAGCGCAGCCTCAGCGGTTTCAGGAATCTCGCTGCGGTCCATGACCAGGTGCCGCCGCATATCGATGATGGTGGGCACGTGCTCAATGAAGACCGGGCACGCCTCCATGCAGGCGCCGCAGGTCACGCACGCCCACAGGGTTTCCTCGTGCACAATCCCGCCCACCAGGGGCAGGTCTGGACGGAGCTCCTGGAACTCCGCACGACCATGCAATATCTCACGCTGATGCTCAGGGGCTTCGTGCTGCGCATATGCCTTAAGGTCAAGGATGAGGTCACGCGGCGAGAGAGGCTTATCTGTCGCGTAGGCGGGACAGGCGTCCGTGCAACGCCCGCACTCAGTGCACGCGTCATAGTCCAGGATCTGTTTCCAGCTCAGGTCTTCCAGCCGGCCCGCGCCAAAATGGTCCTGCTGCTCAATATCCCGAATCGGCTGCAGGGTGCCGCGAGCATCCAGGTTCTGAAAGAAGACGTTGAAAGGCGCCGCAACCAGGTGCAAGTGCTTGGAATACGGGATGTACATCAGGAAAACGAGGAAGAAGCCCACGTGCAAGAGCCACAACCCGCCGAAAATGTTCATGGCGGCATCGCGCGAAACGCCTGCTGCGGTCACCCAACCGCTGACGGCCAGTGAGAAGGGCGCATACCAGACACCTTCGCTGCCCTCGGCAGACAGCAGGAACCCCTCGGAGAAGTAATAGGTGAGCATGAGGCCAGTGATGAGGCCGAGAATGAGATACGCGTCAAAGCCTGTGTGCAGGTTTGCAGGACGCCAGATGATGCGGCGGTACAGGGCCAGAGCCACACCTATCAGGATGCCAAAGGTGGCTACTTCCACCACAAGGATCCACGCCTCCCAGACCGGCCCGAGAAGCGCGTGAAATGCGATCTCGTCGCTGAAGCCTTCCAACACCAGATTCAGGGTAAAGGGCTGCCAGATGATGAAACCCCAGAAGATGAGCGCATGCAGGATGCCTGAATAGGGGTTGTCAAAGACTTTGCGCTGCGCCACCACGTAGACAAGGAACCGCACGCAGCGCTCCGGCAGACGGTCAAACCGGTAAAAGGCTGTGCCGCTTCGTATGGGCAGGATCACTTTTTGCCACAACGCCCTGGCAAACACAAAGACCGAAACTCCCACGGCCGCGGCGAGAAACACTGCGCCGGGAATACCAAGAAATGTCCCCTGGGTTGGAAACACGCTTTGCCCTCCTTGAATGGATTGAGCCCCTTCCACGACCCTAGGTGCCGCATCAGTATACTCACGAGCGAACGTATCTGCCAAGAGTTTGGCGCAAGCTTTCGTCTTGCTTCCCCCTTGAACGCAGGCTATGATCGGGCGAGTGAGGCATGGGAAAGAGAGGGACTTGTAGTGAAAGCTGAAATCATTGCCATAGGAACCGAGATTCTCTTCGGGCAGATTGTGGATACCAACTCAGCGTGGATAGCCACCCATCTTCCAGCGCTCGGGATAGACCTCTACCACATCTCGACCGTGGGCGACAACCAGGGCAGGCTCGCTGAAACCTTGGGGCGCGCCTGGGACCGCTCAGACCTCGTCATCACCACCGGCGGCCTGGGACCGACAGAAGATGACCTCACACGAGAGGCCATCGCCGAGATGCTGGGAGAAACCATGACCTTGCAGCCGGACCTGGAAGCCGCTTTGCGGGAGCGGTTCCGCCGTCGTGGCGCCGCTATGCCCGAGCGCAATCTCAAACAGGCAACGCTCATACCATCCTCGCAGGCCATCCCCAACCCCAGAGGGAGCGCTCCCGGTTGGTGGGTCGAGCGTGACGGACACACCATCGTATCCATGCCCGGCGTCCGCAACGAGATGTACTTCATGTGGGATGAGCAGGTGGAGCCGCGCCTGCGCGAGCGCTCGGACGGCGCCATCATTCTCTCGCGCAGCATCAAGACCTCAGGTTTGGGTGAGGCCCTGGTGGACGAAATGCTCAGCCCGCTCCTGAGCTCGGCCAACCCTACCATCGGCGTCTACGCAAAAACCGATGGCATTCATCTGCGGCTCTCTGCAAAAGCCGCAAAACGCCAGGATGCGGAAGCATTGCTCAGCGACCTGGAGGTCAAGGTGCGCGACATCCTGAAAGACATCATCTGGGGCACGGACGACGACACCCCGGAGACCGCCGTGGGCGCCATCTTGAAGCAGCGGGGTCTGACGGTTGCCACTATGGAGTCCTGCACCGGCGGGCTGCTCTCCAGCACCATCACCGATGTCCCCGGCAGCTCGGCCTATTTCAAGGGAGGTGTCATCACGTACACAAACGAGCTGAAGATTGCCTCCGGAGTGCCGTCGACGACCATCGAGCAGTTCGGCGCGATCTCAGGAGAAACGGCCATGGCCATGGCGGCCGCAGTAAGGCAGCGCTTGGGTGCAGATATCGGGCTGTCCGTCACCGGCGTCGCCGGCCCTGAGCCAGCGGAGGGAAAGCCGCCGGGCACGGTATTCATTGGCCTGGCGACCGCTCAGGATCAGCGGGTAACCAACAGCGGAATCTATTTGCCGAACCGTGCAGAAATCAAGAACCGCGCGACCGTCTACGCACTTCTCTTTTTGCGCCGTTACCTGCTGGGCATTGAGTAACCTGTCCGGCGCGCTCTCGCCGTGAGCAGCGCGTGTACTCCTTCCTTCGCTCGTTGGGAAAGGAAGCTCTTCGATGCGAGAACCGCCGGTCGATCTCTCAGACGAAATGCTCCGGACGTCGCTGCGGGAACGGTATGGGCTCGCCGTCGCCGACCTCACTTTTCTGCCGCTGGGGCAGGACTCTTCGGCGTGGGTGTATCGCGTGGGGACGGCCGACGGCGCCCCCTATTTCCTCAAGGTCCGCCGGCGCGTGACCAACCCACCGAGCCTCCTAATCCCACATTACCTCCACGACCAGGGGATCGCGCAGGTCATCGCGCCGCTTCCCACCAACACGCAGACTCTGTGGACAGAGGTGGAAGGCCATGCGCTCATCCTCTACCCTTTCGTCGCGGGGACAACCGGCAAGGAACACGGAATGACGCCGCAGCAATGGATCGACTACGGCGCCATGCTGCGGCAGATACACGCCTCGACTCTGGCTCCCGATCTTGAGCAGATCATCCAGCGCGAGTCGTTTGTCCCTGCGGGAGCCGGCAAGGTGCGCGACCTGGAGGCGCACATTGGCGGACGGTCCTTCGCTGACCCCGCAGCGCAGGCGCTCGCCACGTTCTGGCGCGAGCGACGGGAAGATATCCGCACCCTCCTACAACGAGCGGAGGACCTGGGGCAGCGATTTGCCAAGACAGCGCCGGGGTTCGTGCTCTGCCACGCGGATATTCACACGGCGAACGTGTTGCTCGATGCTGGCGGACAGGTATGGATCGTGGACTGGGACGACACGGTGCTCGCCCCCAAAGAACGCGACCTGATGTTCGTGGCGGGAGGCGGCATCAGCAGCGCGCTAGTGAGGCCGCGCGAGGAGGAGTGGTTTTTTCGGGGCTACGGCACTGCCGCCATCGACCCGCTCGCGCTCGCGTATTACCGCTACGCGTGGGCGGTGGGCGACATCGGCGCTTATGGCGATCAGGTCTTCTTCCGGTCGGACCTCGGTGAGGTCACCAAACGAGCGGCGGTTGATCGGTTTCTGAGCCTGTTCGTGCCCGGCAATATCATCCCTCTGGCCTTCGCCTCGGACGGTCTGTCTGCTGATGGGAAGTGGTGACAAGCGCCGTATGCAGGCCAAGCCGGTGCGCAGTCAGGGCCCCGTACACAGCGCCGCCAACCAAACGTAGCCCGGCAGGCGTCTTATCTGCTACAGCGCCCCCTATCACCAAGAACTTGGGAGACATGCCCCTGGGTGGAGGCGGTTTGCTTTTTGCTACACCACACTAGCGCCGCTTTAGGATAATGGAGACTTTGCGGCTCTCGCCTTCGCCGACACTCTGAGTGGTGATATCCTGGAAATCCTGCAGGGCCATGTGGATAATGCGGCGTTCTGCGGCGCTCATTGGCTCCAGCGTGACCGTCTGGCCGGAGGTGCGCACACGATCACCCATGCGCATGGCAAGGTTGCGCAAGGACTCATAACGGCGTGCCTTGTATCCCTCTACGTCCACCGTTACCGCGGTCTGGCTCCCGCTCTTTTTGTTGACAATCAGATTCGTCATGTACTGGAGTGACGCAAGAGTTTGCCCTTTGCGGCCGATCAAGATACCCAGATCGGGACCACGCACGTCAAATGACACAGCATCTTGCGCATCAGTTGAAGACGCCTGCATCGGTTTCGTCTCGACCACCTCGGCCTCCACGCCCAGATAGTCCAGAAGCGCCTCCAGCACTTCTTGGCCCGTCTTTGAAGCGTCGGTGACATCCATGCCGGTGGAAATGTGGGCGGCCGCACGGTCAGCAGTGTGGGCAGAAGGGGCATACGAGATCACGGGCGGGCGTGGCGGGAAGTCCGCAGACATACGACTGCGTCTGATTTCGAGCTTTGTTACCCGCACACGAGCATCCTCCGCCCCTAGCCCCAGAATGCCGGCTCGACCTTCACTAAGAATGACGATCTCCACCTCAGACAGCTTTGCTCCAAGACTCTGGAGGGCTATTTCAACGGCTTCGTCGACCGATTTTGCGCTTGTTTCCTGACTTTCCATCAGATTGCCTCTTTACAGGTTTTTCTTGAGTAGCGGTATCATCTGAACCTTCGCTGTCCGCTGCATTCCCTGCGGCAGCCGGGATAAGTGAAGGCTTTCCGGGTAATGGCTTTCCGAACCAGGTGAGGAGACCCCATCCTGTGACAAAATACTGCACTACGATGCTGATAAGATTGGACACAAGCCAGTAAATTGCAAGCCCGCTGGCGAATTGTGTCGTGAAGAACCCAAACATCACCGGCATCATCCACTGCATCGTAGAGTTCATCTGCTGCTGACGTGGATCCTCCGTGGCCACTGTCATCATTTTCTGCTGCACCCACATGCTGACGCCAACCAGCAGGGGCAACGCCATTGTCCAGTCAGGCAAGCCAAGATCGAGCCAGAGAAATTTGCTTTCCAACGGCACCAAGGCACGGAGATCGGTGAGGCTGGGATACAGATGGCGGGAGAGGCTCATGAGGTTTTCCGGAGTGGCCGCCAATGTCAGAAGGATTGATTGGTACAGGCCAATCCAGACAGGAAACTGGATCAGTGTGGGCACGGCACAACCCAGGGGATTCACGCCACGCTCTTTGTACAGACGCATCTGCTCCTGGCTGAGACGCTGCCGGTCATCCTTGTATCTGCGCTGGAGCTTGGCCATCTCGGGCTGCAGCGTCGCCAATGATTTCGCTGCCCGAAGCTGCTTCAACGTAAGAGGAAGGATGAGCATGCGGACCAGCACGGTAAAAACCACGATGGTCAGAGCAAGATTATGGAACAGCACACCATAAAGGATGATCAGCCCGTTGAGAATGGGCTGAAAGAAAAAGCTGTTCCAGAGAGTGGTAATGATTTCGGGCAAGGATTACTTCATCCGCCGGTACGGAAGACCCACACTGGGCTCCCTGACCGCGCGTCGATTGATATGAGACGGTCATTGAGCGGCATGACATACAGCATGTCGTTCTGGGCCACCATCTGAGCATAGATGGCCGCTTTGGGGTCTGACACATAGACCCACCTTTGCTCTCCCGTGGCAGGATCCAGTCCGTAGACCCTCCCCTCTTGATCGGCCACAGCCAGCAATCCAGCAGCTTTTACCGGTGTGACGCTCACCGACCCAAGGGTTCTGGCAGGCTCCGCCCACAGCGCTTTCCCCGACGCAGCATCCAGCGCAAAAACACGATTATCCAACGACCCGACAAAGAGTGTGCTGCGGTCCAGGAGGGGCGTGCCCCACATCCAGGAATCTGCATCGAATACCCACTTCCGTTCACCGGACGCAGCGTTGAGGGCGTAGAGCGTACCGTCTGAAGAGCCAAAATAAAGCACCCCGTCGGCATAGAGGGGTGTAGAAGCAATGGCGCCTTGCGTCTCAAAGGTCCATTTCAGGCCGCCACTCATATCCAGGGCGTATACGTTGTGATCAAGGGACGCCACATACAGGGTGCTTTGGCCGTCTGTGGCAACGCCCGCCCACACCTTATTCTTTGTCTCAAAACGCCACTTCTCTACCCCAGAGGACGCATCCAGCGCATACACCCGGTGGTCTGAAGAGCCAACATAGACCGTGTCTCGCCGGACCAACGAGCTTCCCACAACGCTTCCGATAGTGCCCTGCGGGGGGAACTGCCATAATGCCCGTCCTGTCGTCGCGTCGACAGCGGTGAGCCTCCCATGGCTTCCATCATTAAACGACGCAACATACAGCTTGCCGCCTTCAAGGACTGGACTGGCGTACACAGCGCCAAGATTCTGATTGCTGTCGGCTGGAAATCGCCATTCACTGCTGGTGGGAAACGCCTCCCCGCGACTGCGCGCTTTTAAGTCGACCGCAAAGATTCTGTGATCAGCAGAAATGACGTATGCCGCGTCTGAAGACACGGCCAGTCCTGCCCAACCCTTGATGCTAGGAGAGCATCCGCTAACAAGGAGGGCAAACAGCAGCATTGCCGCCGCGCGCAGGGTTATCTTTTTTCTTTTGAGGCAGGTCATGCCGGGGTACTTATGCAAATCAGTTACTCTAAAAACCAGAACATTGATAATCCGGTCGAAACCAGATCGGGAAGCCCAGGTCAGGGCACTGGGTCGTAACCACCCGCCTGAAAGGGGTGGCAGCGCGTAATGCGCTTCAGCGTCAGCCAGACCCCCTTCCCGGCTCCGTATTTCTGCACCGCCTCCATCCCATACTGGGAGCAGGAAGGCATATACCGGCAGCTTGGCGGGGAAAGCTGCGAGAGCGTTACCTGATAGAGACGTATCGCTCCCAAGATCAGACGCTGCACCATCTTACCTCTCCGGTACAGGGAGTAGGCGTGCTCTCAGAAAAAGCTCTCGCAAGGCCCGCTGCAAGGTGTCGTACGTCTCGCCCGCACAATTTGTGCGCCCCATGATGACCAGGTCATACCCCGGGCGGACGGAGATCTTACGCACGGCCTCCCGCAGACGCCGCTTCAGCCGATTACGGACAACGGCGTTGCCGAGCCGTTTCCCTACCACAAAACCAAACCGACTGTACTCTCGCTGGTTGGGGAGCACGCGCAAACGCAGAACAGGATGTGACCAAAGGCGACCCTTAGCGTATACCGCAGAGAACTCTGCGTTCTTGCGGATCCGTTTTTCCTGGGCAAATCGGTACGAGCGGGATTTAGCGCCAACGTCGTGCTGAATCGGCTCAGAGCCATCCAACGAAAAAGCGGTTACACCACTGTTAAGCGTTTGCGGCCCCGTTGCCGTCGGTTGCGAAGGACCGCCTGGCCGCTACGGTTAGACATGCGTTTGAGAAAGCCATGCTCACGCCTTCTCGGTATAACCTTGGGCTGGTAGGTTCGCTTGGGCATTCTACATCCTAACCAAAAATCAGATCGGCTACACGATTATACGGAGCAGTCTTGTTCGGTGTCAATTGGAACCGGGGCTCGGTGGGGGGCGCTGCGCAACACGTCTCGGCAGGCTCCCACCGCGGCGATGTCTTTGGCGCCCGTCCTTCGGCGGAGTCCCCCCGGCCTGCCGGACGGGCAGGCCGATAGGCAGGCGAAGCCGCAGACCGTGGCAACAGGCCTGACTGTCGTCAGACTAACTCAACCAACGCTCTTGTTCAGTGGTCCTCCCTAAAATTTGCTGGGAAGAAAAGACTAGAGCACTATGGATCAGTGGTGTATACTATGGAGCGTTGTGATGTGGCCTGGCATCCTGAGGAGGAAACTCTGCCGCCAAGGTCAGTATGGATCACAGATTCTGCACTATCTTTTGAGGAGGAAAGCTTCCTTTTATGACATACACAGTCACAGAACCTTGTGTTGGAGTGAAGGACCTCTCATGCGTCGCGGTATGCCCTGTTGACTGCATCATTGCGACCGACGAGGACACCCTGGTATTCATCAACCCCGACGAATGCATCGACTGCGGCGCATGTGTTCCCGAGTGCCCGGTAAACGCTATCTTCGCTGAGGATGAGGTGCCGGACGACCAGGAGGAGTGGACTCCAATGAACGCGGAGTACTTCACCATGGACCGCTCTGCCTTCATGGCGAAATACGGCAAGCTTATCGAAGCAAGCAAAGAAAAGAACCGGGGATCAGAGCACGCAAATCCCGCCTTCTATTCTTAGGCATTAATCCTCCTGAGCTGTTCTCTGGCTTGGGAGGTGAGACGCGCGTTTCATCCCCTCTCCGAATCGTTCGTATCGGAGAGGGGATGCTTTTGTTGACTACCCTGGCACACACTGGGGAAGGAGAGGATGAGGGATGGTTTTCACGCCTGACGCGCTTGAAGGCAAGGTGGTTATTATCACTGGCGGCGGCACCGGCATTGGCAAAGGGATCGCATTGGAGATGTCCAGGGCCGGGGCGAAGGTAGCCATCGCCAGCCGCACCCTTGAGCATCTGGCTCCAACCGCAGAAGAGATCCGTGCCCTCGGCGCACCTTGTTTGGTCGTTCAAGTGGACGTGCGCGATAGGGATCAGTGCGACAACCTGGCCAAACGTGTGATCGATGAGTACGGTCATATTGACACTCTGGTGAACAACGCGGCAGGCAACTTCCGCATCAATGCCGAGGACCTCACCGTCAACGGCTGGAACTCCGTGATAAATATCGACCTAAACGGCACATTCTGGTGCTCCCGCGCGGTCTTTCCACATATGAGAGAGCACGGCGGCGGCAATATCATCAACATCCTTGCTTTCACGGACGCTGGCGGCCCCAACAACGTCCATGCTGCCGCCGCAAAAGGCGGCATCTGGACCATGACCATGACCCTGGCCTCAGAGTGGGGTCGCTATAGCATCCGCGTCAACGCAATCACTCCCGGCTCAGTGCCGACCCTTGGCACGCAGCGAAACCTGCGATTGGGGCTGCACCCTGGAGACCCTGACAACATAGGGGGAGAGGACGCCATTGCAAGAATGCAGGGCGCCCCAAACGAGGACATCCCCCTGGGGCGCACAGGCACCCCCCAGGACCTGGGCAATGCGGCGGTGTTCCTCGCGTCGGACGCCGCAAGCTGGATCACCGGCGCACACCTCCACGTGGATGGAGGCGGCAGACTGCGCCGGTTCAGACGGCAGCCGGAGGACATCCCAAGTTAGCCCGCCTGCACCCACGTCACTGGATGAACGACCAACAGCCCTTCAGCCGGTCTGTGCCGACTGAAGGGCTGTTGCCTTTGCTCGCAGGTCTTACCGCAGGTCTGCGGTATCAGGCAGGAACGTAGCCATGCTCTTCTGCACTTCCTGACCAAACAGAGCGTTCACCACCCCAAATTTCTCCACAATTGACTGCGCGCGAATCATAAGGCGTTGGAATTCGTCTGAAGCCACCAGTTGATCGAGCTTAGCGCGTTCGCCCTTCACCAAGACAAAGCCACCGAGATCGCCGCCGTGCGCCTGCAGGAAACACGGCTCGACACTCTCGATATTTCTTAGCTGTGCCTGTACGGTCAGCAACTGAACCAGCTCTCCAAAGACTTTCACCGATGCTTCTTCCCTGCCCCTGACGGGGAACCCGTAGCCGATAAAAATGCCATGATCAGCCATGATACCCTCCCTGAGTTGTTCTCGACAGCATTATGCCACATTATGTTCATTGCGCCACTCGTGGCGCCACGCAAAGGGCAAGACCACCATAGTTTTGGATTATCACTCCCTCGGATACCTGTGGCGATCGGCGCCCACCAAAAATGAAACGGTTACCCCGCAAGTGACAATTGACAATGCAGTAGTCTGGGATTATTCTGCGCGCACACTGCCATCGGCAGTAACTGCTAAGCGGTTTTTTCGCCCGGTGCCCATACAGATAGTTCTCAGGACACAGTCAGAAAGGGAGTACGCCATGCAAACGGGCAAGTTTCACGGATTTGAAGTGGTGGTCCATGACCCAGGTATCGCAGTGTTCACCTTCAACCGGCCAGAGCGCCTGAATGGCACCACGTCTCCTATGAAACGGGACATAGTTGAACTCATCACTCAGGCCCAGATGGATGATGGCATACGAGTTGTGGTCTTCACCGGCTCCGGGCGCGCCTTCAGCGCAGGCGACGACATAAGCGGCAAGACCACAGGTTTTGAGGGCGCTCAGGACATTGTGCCGGAAGTGCCCCGGCCGCAGGCTTCCCCCATCGCCACGTATGCCTCACTGCGCACTATGTCCCAGCCCTTGAACCTCGCCATGCGGCATCTCGACAAGCTTTCCATAGCCGCAATCAACGGCGTCGCCATACAGACGGGGTTCTCCCTCGCGCTCTCCTGCGATTTCCGCATCGCCTCCACCGAAGCCCGCATGGGCATGGCCACACTGCGGTTTGCGTTGCAGCCGGACGAGGGCGGCCAGTATCTCATCGTACAACTGCTGGGAGTGGCCAAGGCCATGGACTTTCTCATCAGAAACCGCATCGTTTCAGCCCATGAAGCCCAGGAGCTGGGGCTGGTGCACGAAGTTGTCCCACCAAATGAGCTCATGGAACACACTTTAGAGCTCGCCCGAGAGCTGGCCAATGGCCCCCAGGTCGCTATGCGGCTCCTCAAGCGCATGGTCTATAATTCCGCAGAGATGAGCTTCCACCAGGCTCTGGATGATATTGCATCAAAGACTGCCATATCTGACCATCATCAGGACTCCCGTGAGGGTGTTGCCGCATTCAGAGAAAAGCGCTCCCCCCGCTTCAACCAGTGGTTGGAGCAGCGTTAACGTGCCGCGCTGACCATGCGGAGAGATTTCAATATCTTTCGCCGTGACAGCGCTCACGTAAGCAAGCGACAAGAGGCCCCCAGTTTAAGAGTTGATTTAGGCTCCCTGAACCGCTTGAGCAATGGAGGACAGACGATGACCCAGTCTTCTTCTCCCGCCCCTGCCACGGAAAAAGCCATCGGACCCACCGCCGCACAAGTGCCGCCACACCTGAGCATTATCGTCAAGGTTGGCGGTGCGCTGGTTGCTGTCCACGTGCTGTTCTTTTTGCTCTTAGCTTGGTTCTTCACAGGGAGCGGCGCGATGGCAGACGCTGACATGCAGCAGCGCTTGACGATGCTCGGCGTGTTAGCCATCGGCCTCCTTGGTGCAATCCTTATCCTCCACTGGTTCATCTGGCGTCACCTGGTGGGAAGGAGGCTGCAAATCCTGACTGAGGCTTGCACACGCCTGGCTCAAGGGGACTTTGCCCACCGGATTGAGATGGCAAAGGTGCTCAGAAGCGCGGATGAATTTGATGCACTGGCCTCCGCGCTGAACACGACAATGGAAATGATTCAAAAACAGCATGGAGAATTAAAAGACCTGGCTTCCCATGACGTCCTTACTGGACTGCTGAACAGACGCGCGTTCTCAGAAAGGCTCACAGAAGAGGTGTCTCGCAGCTTTCGATACGGCCTGAGCGTGTCCGTTCTCATGCTGGACATTGACGACTTTAAGATAATCAACGATCGCTACGGCCACCTCACCGGAGACCGTGTCCTGCGAGATTTCGCCAAAACAGTGCTGCGTCCATCCATGAGAGTCACGGACATAGTTGCTCGTTATGG
>Ga0209514_10004953_pt1 | contig 17461 bp, 16 predicted proteins | sample Subgrocontami58m_FD_187452 | JGI IMG/M metagenome (GOLD analysis project Ga0209514, IMG submission 187452) | Subsurface groundwater microbial communities from S. Glens Falls, New York, USA - GMW37 contaminated, 5.8 m (SPAdes) (version 3) | ecosystem: Environmental > Aquatic > Deep subsurface >...
GGCCGCGATTGTACCGCACGTCTGCGCCCCGTAGACTAGCAGACGCGCCACCATGTACGAACTCGTCACCCGTTCCCCCGCCCAGACCCAGCGGCTGGGCGCCGCCCTGGGCGGCGGCGCCCAGCCGGGCACGCTGCTGCTCCTCAGTGGGCCCCTCGGCTCAGGCAAGACCTGCCTCACCAAAGGGATCGCCCGCGGCCTGGGCATCCATGAAGTGGTAAACAGCCCCACCTTCGTCCTGGTCGGCGAGTACCAGGGCCGTCTGCCCCTCTACCACGTGGACCTCTACCGTCTGGAGAACCTGGCCGAGATCGCCGCCCTGGGCCTCGACGATTACCTCACCGGCGGCGTCTGCGTGGTCGAGTGGGCCGAGCGGGCGGGCGATCTCTTCCCCGCGGAACACCTCTCCATCACCTTGCGCAGCGAGGGCATGCGCGTCCGCCACCTGGCGCTCGAGCCCACCGGCCCGGCCCACGACGCCCTGCTGCACCGCGTCCTGCCCTCTCTGACCTCCCTGGCCCGGCCGGCTGGGCGGGCCACCGCATGACGACGCCGAATTCGCCGGTCCCGCCGGCGGCCACGAGGAGGGAGACAGACCCGGCGGCGTCTGCGGGCGAGACGCTCCTCCTCGCCATCGACTCCTCCACCGCCGTGGCCGGCCTGGCGCTCATCCGGGGGGATGCGGCGCTGCTGGAGATCTCCTGGCGCTCCGTCGCTGCCCACACCGTCGAGCTGGCGCCGCGCCTGCGCTGGCTGCTCGGCGAAACCCACACGTCGCCGCGGGATCTGGGGGCCATCGCGGTCTGCCTTGGGCCCGGCAGCTACAACGGCCTGCGGGCGGGGATCAGTATGGCCAAGGGGCTGGCCTTCGCCCTCGGCGTCCCGATCCTGGGAATCAGCGGCCTCGAGACCGTCGCCCACCAGGCCAGCGCGGGAGGAGCCGCCAGCGTGCCGGTCTGCGCACTCCAGCCGGCCGCGGGCACGAGCCAGCGCGGGCTCCCTCTCGTGGCAGCCGCCCTCTTCCGCGCGGGCGAACGCGGCCTGCACCGCGAGCGAGCCGAGCAGATCGTCGACCTCGCTGAGCTGTGCGGCTGGCTGGTCGAGCCAACGCTGGTCTGTGGGGAGCTAACCCCTGAGCTACGCCGCGAGATCCAGACCCGCCGCGCCACTGGCGCCGTCGCGCGCCTGGCGCCGCCGCTGACCAGCCAGCGTCGCCCCCTGGCCATCGCCGAGCTGGCCCTGCGCCGCATGGCAGCCGGCGAGGCCGACGACGCCGCGGCGCTCCAGCCCCTCTACCTGCGCCCGCCCAACATCACGGCGCCGAAGGCCGTAGGGGCAACGCATGCGTCGCCCCTACACGCGGCCGCTACGGGCGCCGGCGAACCAACATCACAAACGTGAGGACTGCTCCATGCCCGTCGAACGCACCCTGGTTCTCGTCAAGCCCGACGCCATCCAGCGTGGCTTGGGCGCCGAAGTACTCGCCCGCCTCGAGCGGCGCGGCCTGAGGCTCGTCGGTCTCAAGCTCATCCAGATCGACCGAGGTCTGGCCGAGCGGCACTACGCCATCCACCGGGAGAGGCCCTTCTTCGCCGGCCTGGTCGACTTCATCACCTCGGGGCCGGTCATCGCTGCGGTCCTGGAAGGCCTCGATGCGGTCGTCCTGGTCCGCAACACCATGGGCGCCACCAACCCGCGCGACGCGGCCCCCGGCACCATCCGCGGCGACCTGGCCGTGGAGATCGGGCACAACCTCATCCACGGCTCCGACTCGACGGAGACCGCAGCGACAGAGGTCGCCCTCTTCTTCCGGCCCGAGGAGATCCTGGACTATCGGCGCGCCATCGATCCCTGGGTGGCGGACGCGAAGTCGCCATGAAGACGAATCCCCGCCTGAAGGCGGGGGCATGAAGCCGACCTGATGCCCCAACCTTCAGGTCGGGGTCGGGAGGTCTTCCCTTTGGCTGGGGACCAACCCACGGCCCCCCAGATGCTCGAAACCATCAGGACCGTCTTCGGCCATACCTCCTTCCGGCCGCTGCAAAGAGAGATCGTGACATCGCTCCTGGAAGGAAAGGATGCCTTTGTCCTCATGCCGACAGGCGGCGGCAAGTCGCTCTGCTTCCAGCTACCCGCTCTGCTCCTGGATGGCCTGACTGTGGTCGTTTCGCCTCTCATCGCCCTGATGAAAGACCAGGTGGACGCCCTCCAGGCCATGGGGGTGGCCGCCACCTTCATCAACAGCTCCCTCGACCCGGCGGAGGTGGCGCGCCGCCAGGGCGCGGTGGCGAGGAGCGCCCTCAAGCTGCTCTACGTCGCGCCGGAGCGGCTGATGATGCCACCGTTCCTCCATCTGCTGTCGTCGGTGAAGCTGGCCCTCTTCGCCATCGACGAGGCCCACTGCATCTCGGAGTGGGGCCACGACTTCCGGCCCGAGTATCGTGAGCTCAAGCGCCTCAAGTCCCTCTTCCCTGGGACCCCGCGCGCCGCCTTCACGGCCACGGCGACGCGACGCGTCCAGGCCGATATCGTCGAGGAGCTTGCTCTCCAGGGGGACCGCTTCCGGGGCAGCTTCAACCGCCCCAACCTCTTCTACGAGGTGAGCCCCAAGCAGGACAGCTACCGCCAGCTCACCAACTACCTGCGAGAGCGCGGCGACGTCTCCGGCATCATCTACTGCCTTTCCCGGGACGGTACGGAGCGCTTGGCCGCCCGCCTCGCGGCCGACGGCTTCAGCGCCGCCGCCTACCACGCTGGCCTCGAGAGCGAGCAACGCCAGCGCCGGCAGGAGGCCTTCACGCGAGACGACGTGCGCATCATCGTGGCCACCATCGCCTTCGGCATGGGCATCGACAAGCCCGATGTCCGCTTCGTCATCCACTACGATCTGCCGAAGAACCTGGAGGGCTACTACCAGGAGAGCGGCCGGGCCGGCCGGGACGGCGACCCCAGCGACTGCATCCTTTTCTACACCTATGGTGACGCGAAGAAGCTCGAGCGGTTCATCGAGGAGAAGCCTTCGCCCGCCGAGCGGGAGGTCGGATTCCAGCAGCTCCGCCAGATCGTCGACTGGGCCCAGGGGACGACCTGCCGCCGCCGGGCCCTGCTCGCCTACTTCGATGAGACCTTCGGCGGCCAGGACGGGCCCTGTTGCGACATCTGCCGCGAGCCTCCGGAGGCAGTGGACTGCACCATCCCCGCCCAGATGCTTCTCTCCTGTGCTCGGCGCACCGGCGAGCAGTATGGTCTGGTGCACCTCATCCGCGTGCTGCTGGGCTCCCGGGACGAGCGCATCCTCCGTGCCGGCCACGACCGCCTTTCGACCTACGGGATCGGCCGCGACCGCTCGCGGGCCGAGTGGCACCAGCTCGCCCAGGCCCTCCTTCTGGCCGGCCACGCCCGCGTGGACCCGGACCAGTTCAACGCCGTGAAGGTGACGGAGCGGGGTGAGGCGGTCCTCTTTCGCGGCGAAAAGGTCATGCTGGCCCTGGCACGCCAGGCCGCACCCCCATCGGCGACCCCGGCGGCGGCAGCAGATCAGGCGCTCTTCGACCAGCTCCGCGCCCTGCGCAAGCGCTTGGCCGACGAGCGCGGCGTGCCGCCGTTTGTGATCTTCCACGACACCACGTTGCGGGACATGGCGGAACGACTACCGGCCAACCACCACCAGTTGCGACGTATTCCGGGCGTGGGGGACCGCAAGCTGGTGGACTTCGGCGACGCTTTCTTGGCCGCGATCGCCGGCCACTTGCTCCAGAGCCAGCCGCCGCGACCGCCTTCCTGATTCGCTCTCCCACACATCCGGCGCCCGCGCGCCTGCGTATGCATGCAAACAGCCACCTCCCATGGGCCATCCGGCGTATGGCGGGAGGCGCTGGTACACAGGAAGATTGGAACGGGAGAACCTGATTATGAAGGACGAGCGCAAGCACCTGATCGAGGCCTCCATCGAGGCCTATGTCCACCGGCGGGTCAACCGCCGCGCGGCGCTCGGCCGCATCGCCGCCCTCACGGGCAGCATGGCCCTGGCCAGCGGCATTCTGGCCGCCTGCACCGCTGCTCCCCAGCCCGCAGCGCCCCAGGCGCCCGCGCTGGCTCCTCCACCCAGCCCAACCACAGCGGCGTCCACGGCCGTGCCGGCGGCACCGCCCACACCGGCGGGCGCAGCCCAGGCCGTGGAGTTCCCGGGCGAAGGCGCGACGCTGCTGGGCTACCTGGCTCGCCCCGCCGGAGCCGGCCCCTTCCCGGCGGTGCTCATCTGCCATGAGAACCGGGGACTCCTCGACCACTTCAAGGACCTGGCCCGCCGCTACGCCGACGCCGGTTATGTGGCGCTGGCCGTGGATCTCGTCTCGCGCGAAGGCGGCACCGACAAGGCCTCCGCCGACCAGGTCCGCGCCGCCCTTGGCGCCCCGCCGGCTCGGCACGTCCAGGACTTCCAGGCAGCCATGCGCTACCTGCAGAGCCAGAGCTACGTACGAGGCGACCGCATCGGCATGACGGGCTTCTGCTTCGGCGGCGGCGTCACCTGGCTCATGGCCGCACGCACGCCTGAGCTGCGAGCCGCGGTGCCCTACTATGGCTCCAACCCGCCCCTGGAGGAGGTGGCCAACCTACGTGCCCCCGTCCTGGGCCTCTATGGCGAGCTGGACCAGCGCGTCAACGCGGGCATCCCGGCCATCGAGGAGGCCATGGGCCGTAACAACAAGACCTTCGAGAAGGAGGTCTACCCCAACGCCGCCCACGCCTTCTTCAACGACACCGGTCAAAGCTACAACGCCGAGGCCGCGAAGGCTGGCTGGGCCCGCACCCTGGGCTGGTTCGAGAAGTACCTGAAAGCCTGACCTGGGCACGAGAACTCGACGCGGCCGCTGAGTACCCGCGCCCACTGTTCCGGCCGCGACGCGTGCGCCCTGATGCACCGAGGGTAGCCGTATAATATAGATATGGAGGTCCTGGCTTATAACACCTGGCTGACTACCGGTGACTTGCAGTTCTTGGTCCTACCCTGTAAGCTCCGCCAATTACCCAGGAGGGAGCACAGATGGATCATCCTGCCGAGCACACTGTTGAGCACTGGCTGCTGGAGTACCAGCAGCGTCGCGTCGGCCGCCGCGAGGCGTTGCGGCTCATCGCCGCTGCCACGGGCAGCGTGACCTTCGCGGCAGGCATCCTGGCGGCCTGTGCCCCCGTCCCGCCGGCGCCCCAGGCACCGGCAGCCGCTCCGCCGGCTCCACCGGCCCTCTTGCGGCCAACCCCCGTACCTACGCCCGAGGCCGCCGCCCAGGCCGTGACCTTCGCGGGCCAGGGGGCCACCCTCCAGGGCTACCTGGCCCGGCCTGCCGGCAGCGGCCCCTTCCCCGCCGTGCTGATCTGCCACGAGAACCGCGGTCTCCTCGACCACTTCAAGGACGTCGCCCGCCGCTTCTCTGGCGAAGGATACGTAGCCCTGGCCGTGGACCTCCTCTCCCGCGAAGGGGGGACAGACAAGATCCCGGCGGCGGACCTGGCGAGCGTGCTCGGTCAGACACCAACCGCCCAGCGGGTGCAGGATTTCCAATCCGGCTTGCGTTACCTGCAGACCCTCACGTACGTGCGCGCGGACCGCATCGGCATGGTCGGTTACTGTTTCGGCGGCGGTGTCACCTGGAACGTCGCCGCCCGGACACCCGAGCTGCGCGCCGCAGTCCCGTACTACGGCCCGGCCCCGGCCCTGGACGAGATCGCCAACATCCGTGCCCCGGTTCTGGCCATCTACGGAGAGCTAGACCCCCGGATCAACCTGGCCATCCCTGACGTGGAAGCGGCCATGCAGGCCCACGGCAAGACCTTCGAGAAGATGATCTATGCTGGCGCCCTCCACGCCTTCTTCAACGATACTGGAGCGAACTACAACGCCGAGGCAGCTCAGGACGCCTGGCCCCGCACCCTGGCCTGGTTCGAGAAGTATCTGAAGGCCTGATCTCCCCGCCGACCATCCGAGCCGCGACCGTGAGGGAGCGTTTCCGCGGCGCGCGCCTCAGCCCAGGCGTGCTCAGCACCGGACGGCGGGGGACAAGCCCTCAACCCACTTAGACGCCGGTCCGATCCAACGTAGAAACAGGGCTTTAGCCCTGTTGCACCCTGCGCGCCGAGACCGGCAGGACAGGTCTAGAGACCTGTCTCTACGCCGCTTGACTGCGACTAGCCGGCGCCCAGCAGCTTTAGCGCCTCCTCCGAGGTCATGACGCGGCTGAACCAGGGCAGGCTGTGCTCCAGTGCCCACTCGTGCTCCAAGGGAGTCGTCCCGCCGCTGCAGTCGCTCAGCAACACCACGTTGTAGTCCATGTCGCAGGCGCAGCGAATCGTGCTCTGCATGCCGACGTCGCTCCGCTGGCCCCCGACGAGGATCGTATCGACGCCGCGGCTGCGCAAGATGAGGTCGAGGTCAGTATCGTGGAAGGCACTCCGCCGGTGCTTGCGCACCAGGATGTCCCCCGGCTCCGGCCTCAGCTCGTCCATGACCTCCGCACCAGAGCTACCCTCCTCCGCCCCGATGATCGCCGGGCGACCCTGTTGCAGAAGGCGAATGTTCTGGTCGGTCAGCACCAGCTTCTGGTCAGCGTTATCCGGCCGGTGCAGCGCCACCACGTACACCACCGGAAGGCTCAGGCCGCGCGCCCGGGAGAGGAAGGCAGCGAAGCGCTCGATCTGCCCCGTCTCGACCGCGTGCTGGTGGCGCACGGCGTCGCCCTTGATGGAATGGTTCATCATGTCGAAGACGATGACCGCGCTGCGGCGCGGATCCAGCGGATACTCTTGCACTGGCTGCCTCCTCAGTCGAGACGCATCGGATGGGCTCGCCTCGGACGAGCCCCTACGCGGCTGCCGGCCGGAACTTCGGCAGGGTGAACTCCTCCGTCACGTCATCGTAGACGAGCTCAAGAGGCATCCCCACGTAAACCTCGTCGGGCTTGCAGCCGATGACGTTGCTGAACATCTTCGGCCCCTCCTGCAGTTCGATGATGGAGACGTTGTAGGGCACGTCCGGCGCCCACATGGGCCCGTAGATATGGTGGTACGTGACGTGGGCGAAGACCTGGGCCCGCCCGCTGAGCGGAGCCCACTCGTACTCAAAGGAAGAGCACTCCGGGCAGATGATGCGCGGCGGGAAGCGGAAATGCCCACAGTCCTTGCACTGCTGCATCGAGAAGTTGTGCTCGCGCACGCGGTCCCAGAAGGGCTTGGAATCCTGGTCGGGCAGGGGCAGTGGTTTGCGATAGTCGGTCATTTCGTCGCTCCTAGCTCGGCCGCTGGTTGCTCAGGATGAGGCTGGTGTGACAGTGCAGGTTGCCACCGTGGCCACTCACGATGCCCACCGTGGCATTGGGCACCTGCCGCTCCGCTGGCGTGATATCGTGCCGGAGCTGCTGGACAGCCTCCAGGATGTGGAGCTCCCCCTCGATATGGGCCTGGGACAACAGACCGCCGTGCGTGTTGACCGGAAGCTCGCCACCGAGGCGAATGCGTCCGCCCTGGACGAAGCTCCCGCCCTCGCCTTTCTGGCAGAAGCCGTAGTCCTCCAGCGTGATCATGGTCGTGATGGTGAAGCAGTCGTATATCTCGGCAAACTGCATGTCCTTGGGCCCCAGCCCGGCCATCTGGTAGGCCATCTTGGACGAGACGGCGCCGCCCAGCGTCGTATGGGAAGGCGCTTCCAGAAAGTCGGCGTGCGGCGTGTTGGAGCCGAAGCCCAGGATGTAGATGGGCTGCGCAGGCAGGCTCTGGGCTCGTTCCGCCGTGGTCACGATGACCGCGCCACCACCGTCGGAGTTGAGACAGCAATCGAGCAAGTGCAACGGCTCGGTGATCCAGCGGGAGTTGAGCACGTCCTCGACCGTAATGGGCGTGCGCATCTCCGCTGTGGGGTTGAGGCTGGCGTGGTAGCGGGTGGAGACGGCGACCTCGGCAAGCTGGGCGCTCGTCGTGCCGAACTCGTGCATGTGGCGCCGGGCCGCGAAGGCGTGCATCGCGGGGGCTCCCACCAGCCCGAAGGGGGCAGTCCAGTCCACCTCGGTGCCCCCCAGCTTGCCGTGCTTGGGAAACTGGGCGCTCGTGCGCTGCGAGCGGGCGTGGACACACATCACGTAGTCGGCCAGGCCGGCCTCGATGGCCATGCAAGCGTGCTCAACCATGAGGATGGGCGTCGCGCCGCCGAAAGCCAGGTCAGTGCAGTACCGGGGATGAATGCCAAAGTAGTGGGCCACCTGGGTCGCGTAGACGTGAGCCGGGTCGCTGAGGGGCTGATTCGACACGAAGCCGTCGATCTGCTCCTTCTTCAGGCCGGCGTCATCAAGCGCATACTTCATGCACTCCAGATGCAGGGCCATGGTGCTCATCTCCGGCACCTTGCCCAGCTTCTTGGTTTGGCCGATCCCCACAATGGCGTACTTGCCGCTCAGGTTCGCCACTTTCTCCCTCCCTAGCCGACTGTAGCGGGCTCTCGGCCCGCTGGAATTCCACTATGCCGAGGCGGTTCGCCCAAGTCAAGCGCCTCTGCCTGAAGGTGGCTCAGCGCGACAAGTCCATGGGTTTCTCGGGGCGGTGCCAGTAGCGATAGGGGAGACGCCAAGGCTTCGTGAGCGCGTTCTTGACTGCGCGCCACTTGCCCGCCGCCCCCCCGGTGAGGGCGAGGGGCCCCTTGATCTTCTTCCAGAGGGGGATGTGGTGCTGCGGATAGCGTTCGGGCCCGATAGTCCTCATGCCGTGCTGGGCCGGGGACTGGGGGAGCACGTGCAAGACGTGGGTCCCGCCGGCCTCATGGCCCCCATACAGGGTACCGCCCGATTCCCTGACCCGGCGGCTGGCCTTCTGCTGCATCTCCTCCGCGAGCCCGAAGTCGAGGGCGTCGACCGGACACACCTCTACGCAGGCCGGTACCTCGCCCGCCGTGATCCGCTCCGGGTTCATGGTGCACTTCCAAGCCTTGCCGCTCAGGTCGTCCTTGGCAATCACGCCCCAGGGACAGGCATGGATGCAGTAGTCGCACCCGATGCAGGTCGCACGGTCGATGACCACCGGACCCTCCGCGTACTTGGTGATGGCCTCGACCGGACAGACGGCGGCGCACAGCGGATACTCGCAGTGCATGCAGCTATTCCGCCCCCAGATGGCCGATTGGCCATCGGGGACCGGTGGCTCAATGGTCAGCCAGGTGGAGCGGCCGATACTGTACTGGTTGCCACGCGGCAGATCGTTGGCATCCTTGCATGCCTCGACACACTGGCGGCAGCCGATGCACTTGCCGGCGTCGAAGAGCATCGCGCGGGGCCGGCCGTCCAGAAGCTGGCCGGTCGGGTAGGGACGTCTCCCAGGAAGAGAAGGGATTGGCATTGGGCTCACGCTGGTTGGGTTCATTCCGCGAGATCTCTCACTCCCAGACGCGACATCGTGCTCATGAACGGCCTCCCCGACGCCTCGTGGCGCCGCTTCGGCCCCAACCTCCAGTTCGGCGCGAGGATACCACCTGTGAACCGCGCGCATCCAGCGGAACCCGAGGAGCCCGCTCGGCTACCCACCGACGGCCGATGGTGCGTGGAAGCGCACCCCAGGGGGGACGCGTGGACGCGCATAACGCGTGTTATAGACCAGGGATTCTGTCAGTGAAAGAGGGGCTAAGTGCCCAGCGATTCTGTCAGTACTCACGGCTAACTGCTCAGCGATTCTGTCAGTCCCTGGGGGTGGGGAGGGGTATCTTGAAGCCCCGCCACGGGTGCGTGGCGGGTGGCCGCCAGGGTGTCCGCGGCTGCTTGGGCGCAGGCCGGGCGGGCGACGGAGGGGTGGCTGGTGGTGGCACGGAGGGACGGGTGGAACGCACCGGCGAGCGCTTCCGGGCCCGCAGGGGCTGGGGCTGAGCCGGCGCTGGCGTGCGCAGCAGCCACCCACCCTCGTACCAGACCCCGAGGCTGCCATCGAGCAACTCATGGACATAGACATGAGCGCGGGCATAGCTGCGCCGCCGGGGGCCAGGAGGGATCTGGAGGGTGTGTCCCATCCACTGCACGGTGTTGTCGTTGTTGACGACGCGGGGGTAGCGGAAGCTGAGCACCTGGTCCCAGTCCACCTCGGCCGCTACGGGCCGATAGGCCTGGCCCGGGTCGTCGGCGGCCACCGCAAAACGGGCGGTATAGCGCGCCAGGAAGCCCGGCAGGAAGGCATTGGCGGCCTCCAGATCGGTGATCCCCGCCAGCCGCAGCTCCTGGACCAGGCGGCCTTGGAGGGTGCCCCACAGGCGTTCGATGCGCCCCTTGGCCTGGGGCGAACGGGCCGCGATGGAGCCGATGCCCAGCTCCTCTAGCGCTCGCCCGAACTGGGTGGGCTCCAGGCGTCCGGCCAACTCCTCGTCCAGGGTCATCGACGCCCTGGTGTCGCGTTGAAAGATGCTGTGCCGGTCGTGGTACAGCGCCTGGGGCACACCATGGACCCGCAGCACCTGCTGCTGCAGCAGCAGGAAGTAGCCGTGCGCATCTTCCTGTTGGCGAAACACTGCCGCCACCGGCTCCCCCGTGGCGTCGTCGACGGCCCCGATCAGGGTGCAGCGGGGCTGGTCGGGCCCCAACCAGTGGTGGGGACTGCCGTCGATTTGCAGCAGCATCCCCGCCTGGGACATGCGGTCGCGGCGCCGGCGGTGGCGTGGCGCTCGCTGACGCCGCCCGGCCCGCAGCCCAGCGGCACCCAGGATGCGACACAGGGTCATTCGGCTCAGCTCGATCCCTTCCCGCTCGAGCAGCAACTCCACCAAGTGACTGTCGTTGCAGTCGGCGTAGGGACCACGCACCAACTCCACCACCCGCTGACGTATCCCGTCGGCGATTCTCCCCGACGCTGGCCGCCCACGGTTGCCGTGGGCCAGAGCCGTCGCTCCCTCCTGCACATACGTCGCCTTCAGCCGCCACACCTGACGCACCGACAGCCCCAGCACCTGGGCCGCCTCCGCCACCGTCCAGCGGCCGGCCACCACTTCCGTCAACACACGAGCTCGCTGCTGCTCCCGTTGGGTCAAGGCTCCACCGTCCTTTCTGGCCCGGACCCTTCTGGCCCGGACCGGACAGCATCACCGACCCGACTGACAAAATCGCTGGGCACTTAGCCGTGCCCACTGACAAATTCACTGGGCAGTTAAAGACTGACAGAATCCCTGGGCAGTAACACGGAAGCGACCCCGCCTTGACACCCCCCGTAGGCGGACCTAAGATCGGATTATGGTCGTCTCTTTGTGTCAATTGTCGATCGGTGAACGGTTGGTTGTGATGGGTAGCAAGGTAGGAAACAAGAATGGAAGCGTTTATGTGGCTGGCGGCTGTGGTCGTCGGCCTGGTCGCGGGCGCCGGCGCTGGCTACTGGGCCCGGTCTGCACTCCTCGAGGGCCGGCTCCGCAGCGCGCGCCAGGCACTGGAAGAGGATCAGCGCCGCACTAAGGCACTCCTAGAGGAGATCAAGACCCAGGAACGCCAGACGATCCTGGCGGCGAAGGATGAGGGCCTCCGCATCCGGGGCGCGGCCGAGGCCGAGGCGCGCGACCGCCGGAACGAGCTCCAGCGAAGCGAGCGCCGCCTCGTGCAGCGCGATGAAGCCATGGAGCGGCGCAGCGAGGCCCTTGAGCGCCGAGAGCGCCAGATGGCCGACCGGGAGAAGGAGATCGGCGAACGGCGCGCCGAGATGGATGAGGCCCAGCGCGAAAAGCTCCGCGAACTGGAGCGTGTCGCTGCCATGACGACCGAAGAGGCCAAAGCCGAGCTCCTGAAAGAGATCGAAACTGACGCGCGCCAGGATGGGGCCCGGCGCATCTTCGAGATCGAGCAGGATCTCCGCGAGACGATCGAAGGCAAGACGCGCGAAATGATGGCCGCCTGCATCCAGCGGGTGACCTCCGACGTCGTATCCGAGTCCACTGTGTCGGTCGTTCCCCTCCCCAACGAGGATCTCAAAGGCCGCATTATCGGCCGCGAGGGGCGCAATATTCGCGCCATGGAGGCGGCCACGGGCGTGGACATCATCATCGACGACACCCCCGACAGTGTGACCGTCTCGGCCTTCGACCCGGTGCGCCGCGAGATCGCCCGCCTCGCGCTCACGCGACTCGTCGCCGACGGGCGGATCCACCCGGCACGGATCGAAGAGGTGGTCATCAAGGCCCGACAGGAGGTGGAAAACACCATTCGTCAGGAAGGCGAGCGTCTGGTCTACGAGGCAGAGGTCCACGGCCTGCATCCCGAACTGATTCGCCTATTGGGACGTATGAAGTTTCGCTTCAGCTACGGCCAGAACCTCTCCAAGCACAGCCTCGAAGTGGCGCATCTGTCCGCGATGATCGCCGCGGAAATGGGCCTCGACATCAAGACCGCCAAAGAGGCCGGGCTGCTGCACGATATCGGCAAGGTGGTTGACCACGACGTGGAAGGGCCCCACGCCCTCATCGGGGGCGACGTCCTGCGGCGCTACGGGCGCCCCGAAGCCGTCATCATAGGCGTGTCGGCCCACCACTACGAGACCGAGCCCAACATGTACTCCGTCATCACGGCCGTTGCCGACGCCATCAGCGGCGGGCGGCCGGGGGCGCGTCGCGAGTCCACCGACCAGTACATCAAACGCCTGGAGGCCCTGGAGCGGCTGGCCTGCGCGTTCCCGGGCGTGGAGCGTTGCTACGCTATCCAGGCCGGGCGCGAGATCCGCGCCCTGGTGAAGCCGGACGAAATCGACGATCTCGCGGCGCTGCAATTGGCCCGCGACCTGGCCAAGCGCATCGAGGACACACTGGAATACCCCGGGCAGATCAAGGTGACAGTCTTGCGGGAAACGCGGGCGGTCGAGTACGCCCGGTAGGCGCCCTCCGCTCTTGGACCGGGTCTCGGAGCCGATGACTGTGGGCGTGAGCGCCCCAGGGCGGGGGATCGAAACCCAAGGCCGAACTGGCTACTGGGGGTCCACGTGCGTATCCTGATGGTGGGCGACGTGGTGGGCAAGCCGGGTCGGCGGGCCGTGCGCGATCTGCTGGGGCCGTTGCGACGTGAGCTCGGCCTGCACCTGATCGTGGCCAACGCCGAGAACGCCGCCGGCGGCCGCGGCCTCACGCCCGAGACGGCCGCCGAGATCCTCCAGGCCGGCGCCGACGTGCTGACCAGCGGCAACCACATCTGGGACAAGAAGGAGATGGTGCCCGCCATGGACCAGGAAGCAGCCATCCTGCGCCCCCTCAACTTCGCCCCGGGCGTCCCCGGACGTGGCTACCTGGCCCAGGGCGGGGTGCTGGTCGTGAACCTCATCGGGCGCACCTTCCTCGGCAACTATGAATGTCCCTTCCGGGCAGCCGACCATCTCTTGCAGACGCTGCCCGACCGGCCCCCGGTGGTCCTGGTGGACTTCCACGCCGAGGCGACCTCCGAGAAGCAGGCCATGGGCTGGTACCTCGCCGGCCGCGTCAGCGCCGTCGTGGGGACCCACACCCACGTGCCAACCGCCGACCCGAGAGTGCTGCCAGGCGGGACTGCCTACGTCACCGACGTGGGGATGGTGGGTCCGCGGGATTCGGTCCTGGGAGACGATAGCTCGGCGGTCATCGAACGCTTCCTGACGCTCATGCCCAACCGCCTGCCGGTGGCCGGCGGGCCCGTCCTCTTCTGTTCGGTACTCATCGACGTGGACGAAACCACCGGCAGGGCCACAGCCATCCAGCGCGTCGATCGGGTGGTCGACTAGTGCCCGGCGCTGACCTTCATCTCCACACAACCTGCTCCGACGGCACGCTCAGCCCGGCGGAGATAGTGCGTCGGGCCGCGGCAGCGGGGCTGGAGGTGATCGCCATCACCGACCACGACACGGTCGACGGGCTCCCCGAGGCGATCGAGGCGGCGCGCGCCTTCCCCGGGCTCCAGATCATCCCGGGCGTGGAACTGAGCACCGACATCCCCCGCAGCGAAGTGCACATCCTGGGCTACTTCATGGACTACCAGAAACCGGAGTGGCTGGCCACCATGAGCCGCTTTCAGGAGAGCCGCGTCGGGCGGGCCGAGGCCATGGTGGCCCGGCTGGCCGAACTGGGCCTGCCCCTGGCCTGGGATCGTGTCCGGGCACTGGCGGGCGGCGCCTCCATCGGCCGGCCGCACATTGCCCAAGCGCTGCTCGAAGCCGGCCACACCACCTCGATCCAGGAGGCTTTCGAGAAATACATCGGGCGCAACGGGCCCGCGTACGCCGACCGGGACAAGATGAGCCCTGTCGAAGCCATCCAGCTCATCCGGGACTACGGTGGGTGTGCTGTCCTGGCTCACCCGGGGGACCTGGGGGAGTTCGCCGACGTGGAGGGGCTCCTCTCCCAGCTCAAGGCCGCCGGTCTGGCGGGAATCGAAGCCTACTACGGCAGCTACCCGGACAAGAAGGTGGCCCTGTTCCTGGGTCTGGCCCGCAAGTATGGCCTGATCCCCTGCGGCGGCACCGACTTCCACGGTCTCGGCAGCACCTACGAGGGTATCCTGGGTCTGCGGCCCGCGCCCTTGAGCTCGGTCGAGCGCTTGCGGGCGGCCGCGCGAGAACTGCACATCTGAACAATCCAGGGAGGCCTCATATGCAAGAGCGCCCCACCGAACGACTGGCGGAGTTCGTCCTCCAGCTCCGGTACGAGGACATCCCGTCCGACGTGGTCGAGCAGGCCAGACGATGCATCCTCGACCACCTGGGGGTCGTGCTCATCGGCTCGACGTTGCCCTGGACCCAGATCGTCTACCGCTACATCCAGCGCTGGGCGCGGGCAGGCCAGAGCACGGTGGTCAACTTCGGGACGCAATACGTCCACATGGACACCGCCTGCGCCAACGCGGTCTTCGCCCAGGGGTGCGAGCTGGACGAATACGGTTCGGGCCACACGGGAGCTGTCGTCGTGCCAACGGCTCTGGCCCTGGCCGAAGAAACGCACTGCTCCGGCCGGGAGTTCATCGCCTCAGTCGTGGCCGGCTACGACGTGACGGGACGCATTCACAAGGCCACCGAACCATCGCTGCTCCGGCGGGGCTTCCAGCCTTGTGGCACGCTGGGCCCCTTTGGCGCCGCCGCCGTGGCGGGACGGGCCTTCGGCCTGAACCCCATCGAGATGATGCACGCCCTCGGCATCGCCGCCAGCCACGCCTCGGGCCTGACGGAGTATGACCAGACAGGAGGCGAGGTCAAGCGGCTGCACGCAGGGCTGGCCGCCCGCAGCGGCATCGAATCGGCCCTGCTCGCCCGCGAGGGCCTGACCGGTCCGCCCACGGCCATCGAAGGCAAGCGTGGCTTCTGCCACGCCTTCTCCGATACGGTGGACGCCGGAGCTCTCACTCGGGAACTGGGGCGCCAGTTCGCCATCATGGACGTGCGCTTCAAGTTCTACCCGGTCGTGGGCGGGCTCCAGGGTCCCCTCTTCGCCCTGCAACAGCTCGTCGAGGCGGAGGGGATCCAGGCCGCAGACGTCCGGGAGGTGCGGTTCGGCGTGGAGGAGACCACGCTCGCCCACGGCGGCAGCATCGTCGAGCCCCACGACTGCGCCAGCGCCCAGTTCAGCCTGGCCTTCTCGACGGCTCTGCGACTGATCCGCCGCTCCAACGACCTGGCCCTCTACCGCGATCCGGCCTGCTGGGAGGACGAGACCCTCCTGGACCTGGCGCGACGGGTCCACCTGCGGGCCAACCCGCAGACGGAGGTGGAGATCGTCATGCGGAACGGCAAGACACACGCCGCGTCGCTGGCGCACCCCAAGGGCTCGCGCGGCAACCCCTGCACCGACGAGGATCTCGAAGCCAAGTTCCGCCCCCTCGCCGCATCCGTCCTGCCCGAGCGGCGGATCGACGAATTGCTGGCCGCCGCCCGGAACATCGAGAACCTCGACGACGCCGCGAACCTGGCCGCGCTTCTCGTCGCGCCTCGCGGATAGAGCCCGCGGCGGAGACTTGCTGCGCGGGGTCCCCTACGGCGGAGTGACGGGAGTGAGGCCCGCGCGGCCGAAGCGCCGGTCAAAGGAGTAGATCTCTTGCACTCCCGGTGTCGATGGCGCGGAGCGCCTCAGCCGGCACTGGGCACCCTTCTGTCCTGCTCCTCGGCCACCGCCTCGGCCACCGCTGCTTCGACATCAGCTCGTGTCAGGACCTTCGGCTCCTCGCCCTCCCGATGGAGGACGCCCGCAAGGGACCGGCGGTGAGGGGCGGGAAGGAACACGACTTCGAGCCGGCCCGCAACGACGCGCTGATAGGCCACCATGCCGGTCTGCACACCCAGATCCCTGCGGGCCGAGTGGTCAATCGTGATCTGACCCCGTTCGCTGACTCTGCTTGCCATGACTGACAGACTCGGATATTCCTGCCATCAGAATACCATGCGGAGCTTGAAGCCCATCTCCAACTGTATGGAGTCAATCCAAGGGCCAGGTAGCCCGGGCTGGTTGTTCGTGGCAAGATAAGGTCATGGGCTTAGCGACAATCCGGCGTGCTGAGTTCCGTCGAGCGTGATCGTGGCCTGCCGGCTGTACGGTTGGACGAGACGCCACGCGGTGCCCCCCGTGGCCGGCATAGCGGGGTATCTCATGGGCTCCTTCTTTCCCTCCCATCGCCTCCCGCCCGCGCCCCGCTCGATCCTCGTGCTCAAGCCCTGCTGCCTGGGCGATGTGCTCATGGCCACCCCGGCTGTGGCTGCCCTGCGCCGGCACTACCCGCGCGCCCACCTGGCCTTCGCTGTCGGACGCCACGCCCGCCGCATGGTCGAGGGCAACCCCCACATCGACGAGATCGTCGACTGCGGCCGCGTGGGCGACGGCAGCCCCCCCTCGCCGCGCGAATACCTCGCCCTCGCCCGGGCACTGCGAGCCCGGCGCTTCGACCTGTGCTTCGTCCTCGATCGCGGACCGCTCCTCACGCTGCTTCCCTGGCTGGCCGGCATACCGAACCGGGTTGGCCTGGATAGCGACGGCCGGGGCTTCTCTCTCACCGCCAAGGTCCGGCCCCAGCCGGACCGGCACGAGGTCGAGGTCTACCTCGACATCCTGCGGGAGGTGGGCATCAACCCGGGCCTGCCCGGGCTCGAGTTCTATCCAACGGCCGAAGAGCGGGCCTGGGCCACGAATGCGTTGCCGCGGCAGCCGGGGGCTCGGTGGGTCGCCCTCCATGCCGCCGGTGGCGACAACCCCGGCATGAGCCTGCATGCCAAACGCTGGTGGCCCGAGCGCTTCGCCGCCCTGGGGGACCTGCTGCTCGCCCGCGGTGCCCGCCTGGTACTGGTGGGCTCGCCGGCGGAACAGCCCGTGTCGGCGCTGGTGCTCTCGCTCCTGGCCACTCCGGAGGATCGAGAGCCGGGGAAGGTTCTTGACCTGACGGGCCAGACGTCCATCGGCAGCCTGGCCGCCCTGCTGGAGCGCTGCCAGCTCTACGTGGGCAATGACGCCGGCCCGACCCACCTGGCCGCCGCC
>Ga0209514_10004955_pt1 | contig 17456 bp, 12 predicted proteins | sample Subgrocontami58m_FD_187452 | JGI IMG/M metagenome (GOLD analysis project Ga0209514, IMG submission 187452) | Subsurface groundwater microbial communities from S. Glens Falls, New York, USA - GMW37 contaminated, 5.8 m (SPAdes) (version 3) | ecosystem: Environmental > Aquatic > Deep subsurface >...
CAGGCGGTGAGCGGTGCCCCCGGGGGCACCGCTCACCGCCTGGGGGCCTTTCGCTCGGCGCGCGGGGGTTATCCAAGTTCCTATCGTTTGGGGCGGAAGTCCATAAGAGACCCACGGTAATCCGCGAAGAGCCCCAATTCGAATCCTCCTTGCCATCCACGCCCGTTTCTGGTTTTCTTGGAAGTCCCCTCCAACTTCCAACAGCGAAGGATGGAGGAGCGAACTTCTTTGGCGTATTCCCCGCGGTCTAGGAGTAGTCATGAGGAAGCCGCTTCTTGGTTGCCGCATCTCGGCGTTGCTTGCCGTGCTGACCTTCGTAGGGCTCGACCCCACGCCGCTGCGGGCGGACGAGCCGGTCGAGTTCAGAGGCAAGATGTCCAACGGGCAGGACATTCGGATCAGCATCGACTTCAAGGATGGGAACATGGCCGTCATCGGCGGCATGATCGGCGGCGAAACCGACGAAGCGTGGCTCGACATTGTACGTTTGCCGTACTCTGGCACCTTCGGATTCGACGGGTTGAAAATTGTCGCCCAGGATCACCGACGCGGAACAACTAGAGCCACCGGGAGTTTCGATGTCGTTCCGACCTTCGACGCCAAGAGTGTCGCAGGGAAGGTGACCATTGAGTTTGGCACCAACACCGGTCCCGGCATCTTCCCTGCGTTTGACTTCATCGCGCAGCGAACGCAGGGAGCAGGGCGAGGGGAGGGCCTACGCCCCTCCCGCATGACGGTGGTTCGGACATTTGACGGGGCTCTGCCTCCGGTGGACGCCACGATGATCGCCTGGTCCACCCACGTCGCAATCACGTGGGTCCCCGCTACGACCACGTGGGTCGCCGGGGGCGCGTGGTTCAACGATTCGAACATCAGGCCTGTCCTCACCGGCATCTTTTGGCAACCATGTGTCAAAGTGGACGCGCCCGGCCTCCCGGGCGGGCAAATCACCTTCCTGGTCGATGGACGTCTCGACCAGGTCATGCAGTTTCCTGCAACGGCCCTCGTCAGCATTGAAGCGGAGGCCTTGATCAAATGGCGGGGCGAGGGCCCGATTGAACTGCCCGTCATCGATCGCCCGGATCTCACCTTCCGGGACGTCGATCGCGGCTATTACGCGACTGCGGGCACCCCGGGCTCGACCCAGGTTCACCCAGCCCTTTTCTTCCTCCCCGCGCCTCCACTTGCGGTCGATCTCTTCGGGACCGGGGTCCACATGTTCGGGCCAGGCGGTGCCGTCGTTCCCGAACAAATCCCGACCTTTCTCCTGACGCAGCTTCCTGCCCAGGGCGGCAATCCTGACCCAATGCCGGTCAATGTGTTTACCACGGAGCATACCCCTACCGATCTGACCAACCCGGCGGTCTGGCCGACCGTTGCTTCCGCGATCTCTTCCGGCTGGCACCAACTATTCGCAAGTCAGGGTCCGGATCTGAAGCCGCCCCGACTGTTCGCTGACATTCGCATCCGCTTCAGCGTGGGACCGACCGGCAGCGGCGCACCGGGCGGAGGGGGCGGGCCCAGGGGCGGTGCGGGAGCCGGAACCGGCGGCGGGGTGGCCCGGAATCAGGCCTTCCAGAGTGGGCTCGAGCTTCTCAATGCCAACCGGATTCCGGAGTCGGCCGCCGCGCTCGAAGCCCTGCTGGGCCAGTTTCCTGGTGATGCGGAGATCATCCGCATGTGGGGTCTGGCCAGCATGTCGTGCAATCGAAATGTGCCGGCGGTCCGCAGAGCGGCCGATGCGCTGGTCGCCGCCAATCCCAATGACCCACAGGCCCTGCTGCTGTTGGGGCAGGCGGCCCTCTTTACCGGCGACGAATCCACCGCAGTGCGCGCGCTCTCAGCCGCCCGCGCGGCCTCCCCGTCGCTCATGGAAGCTGTCTATAACGAGGCCTTTCGGCTCCTGGGTTCGGGCATTCCCGCGGTCGCGTATGTCCAGTACAAGTCGCTGGTCTGGATGCAACCGGCGGACTGGCGGGCTTTCTACGGACTGGGCTTCGCCGCCAAGGCCCTGGGACGCAGGGAGGAAGCCGTAGAGGCCTTCGGGCGTTACCTGCAATACGATTCGACCAGTGAATTCGCCGAGCGCGCCCGCGCCGAGTTGCGATAGCGGGTTGATCGCGGCTTGCCATCCCGGGCCGCGAGCGGGAAAAGCGAACGGCGAGCGGAGCCCGGAGGACCGCCCCCGGTGGCCGCTGCTCGGGCCTTCTCGCTTGTTACCCTGGCGAGTGCCACCGGCTTGAACGTGAGCCGGTCAAGGTCACCTACGCCATTCGGGACGCCGCGAATGCATGCGGCGCCGGGCGGGTCACCGGCGTCGCCCCCTACTCCAGCATGATCCACTTCCGGTCCGATCGCTGGAATCGCAACCTCTGCTGGGTCGAAAGCGCGGCGGCCGGCGCACGGCGATTCACGGTGGAACCCAATTTCGTGCGGGGCTGTTTGCGGAAGCGCCTACAAAAAGGAGCAGCGGGCGATGGCTGAGGAAACCATCTACCAGGAGTGTGGGGACGTCTACTGTTTCTCGCGCGGCGGCAGCTTCTTGCGCCGGCTCTGGAACGGGGGGGACGAGGGAGTCGGGACGCTGTTCGTGACGTCGCGTCGCCTGGTCTGGATTCGGGCAAAGGGGGCGTGGGAGCGATTGAAAGGCGGTCCGGGCACTACCGGATGCCTCGCGCTTGACCGGTTGCTGGCCGAGCAGGGCGGCTACGGCTTTGACTTGAGTGCGACGAAGGCTTGGGTATCCGCGCGTGGGCCGCGCGGCTACGGGCCGGCCATGACGGCCTTCAGCGACCTGAGCGTCTCCCGGCTAGGCATGGGCGCGGAGGCCGAGGCAGAGGTCTGGTTCCGCTTCCACGCAGACGAGGCGGACACCGTGTTCAGGCGGCTCCGGCCGGCGGAGCGACCGCGCGCTAGTGTCGCGTCCAGTCCATCATCAGGCTGGACGTGACCCTTGGGTCACACGCGCCAGATTTTCGCGCTTCCGTCGTCGCTGCCGGAGGCCAGGAGTCTGCCGTCGGGGGAGAAGGCCAGACAGTTCACCTTGCGCGAGTGGCCGTGCAAGGTGCGGATCCTGGCCCCGGTGGTCGCGTCCGAGAGGGTGACGTTGCGTGCGCCGGCGGAAGCGGCGAGAAGTCTCCCGTCCGGGGAGCGCGCCGAGGACTCGCTCGACGGAGCGGGGGTAGCCGACACGCCCCAGATCGCGCCGCTGGCCGTGTCGAACGTCACGACGGCGACGGCGGACGCCATGCCGCAAACGAGCTGTTTTCCATCAGCGGTGAAGGCGACCGAGGTGACCGGGCCGAACCCGGCCCGGAACGAACGGCCGCCGTGCCAGCGCGTGATCGGCTCGATCTCCCACAACGCATGGAGGAGCGCCAGTCCCACGATCGCCGCGCCGAGCCGGGGATATTCGATTCCGAGAATGACGGCCGTCACGAGAAAGGCGCCGGGGATCATGAGACGTTCGAGCCGGCTCCCGAGCCTGTCGAGGGACAAGCCCCCTCCTTTCCACGACGGGGGTCGATGGCACGACCGCGCGCGCCGGAGACAACAGGTTCCACCAGGTCTCCAACAAGGACCACCGCCGCTGCGCACGAAACAGCAGGAATTCTAGCGCTGCCCAGGACATGCAAGCAAGCCGAATCGTGCCTGATCGAGGGTTCTTGACGCTTCCCGGGTCGGCCGGGGACGGGCCAGGTGCGGGTGCCACGCGACGAGTGGCGAGTGTACCTGCGAGATCGCTCGCGATGCGCAGTCGAGGCGCCATTCGCCATTCCGGCCCATTCGGTCCGTGGGCGGGGGCGGGACCGCCACGGCCATGGGGGCGCGCTGCTCCGCACTGGGAAGTCCTGACCGCCGATGCCGGCATGGCCCGCCTGCCGGAGATGGCGTCGGCGGCGGCCCCCGCCGACCGCCCGGCCCTAGCGGTACTGTGCGCCATCGCCGGAATCGTGGCCGACGATTCCTTCGTCGTGCCGGCACGGGGACGGTTCCCCGCGCCCTTCGAGGAGGCGGCATGGGTGTTGGCCTACGCGTGACGCCGCCAGCGTTCCCAGCTGAAAGGCGCCCGTCTGCTCGGCCGTCTGGTGGCGCGCAACCCGCAGGACAGCGTCTTCCGCTGGGCGCGCGCCCAATCCCTGGCCGGGCCGGGCTTCGACGATCCGCGGGCGCCTCGTCCGGCATCAACTCCGCAGCCGACCAGGCATGGTCCGCGGCGACGCCTTTCAGATGGGCGGCGAACTCCTCGGCCAGGCCGGCCGGACCCGGCCACCCGCGGAACTCCGGCGGGGCGTAGGCCCGTTGTTCGGGGTACCCGAGTTGCCAGGCGAGGATGGCTTCGGCGTGCTCGGCCAGGGCGCGCCGAATCGCCTTGCCACTGCCTCCGCCCGAGCCTGTCCGTAGCGAGTGCCAGCAGAGGCCGCTTCTTCGCGTGCTTTGCGCCTTTGTGGTTCAGTTCAGCGCTGTACCCTTACTTGCCCTGGGGGATGGCGAACGGTTCGTCGGGAAGGAGGATCAACCGGTCGGTCCGGCCGGCGATCTCTTCGGAAAGGCGCAGCAGGGCGTAGGCAATGCCCGCGTTCCCCTGCATGAACCCGGTTTCGTAATACGGGTACTTCTTTTCCGCTTCGTCCTCGGTATCGTAGGCGGCGTGGGCGCGGAACTTCGCCTCGCGGCGCAGTCCGGCGAGGGTCGCGGAGCCGGCGGCGGCGGCGATCGCGCGCAGCGAGGCGAGGGCGGTGCCGGGGACGTGGGCGAGGCGGTCGAGGGGGAGGTCGGCGGGGCGGGCGGTGCGGAGGGCGGTCTCGCAATCGCGGACGACCCGTTCGACGAAGGCGTCGCGCTCCTCGGCGAAATGGCGTTTGAGGGCGCGGTCGACGAGGCACATCGTGGAAAGCCGGGCGAGCGGAACCGCGCTCAGCGCATCGAGGAGCGCGGCGGCGAGGTGGGGCTGCGCGGCCGGGGCGGGGAGCGGTTCGAGCAAGGCGCGCAGGCACTTGTGGACGGCGGTCTCGGGCTGGACGATGAGGAAGGCGCTGAAGGCAGAGCGGTTTGCGGGACGGGCGAGCCAGCCGTCATCGAGCAGGCGACGCGCGAGCCAGGCGAGGGGGGAGGGATCGCGGACGGCGGCGCAGAGGTCGAGGAGGGCACGGGGGTCGCTGCCCGGCAGCGCGCGTGCGTCGCTGGCCAACAGAGCGCGCCCGAGGTGGTCGAGTTGGGCGTCCAGGGGGAGGGAGGAGAAGGAGGAGCGGTCCATGCGGTCGAGCCTCGTTGCGAGCGCTGGAGCCGTAGCGCGTGGTAGGCGCGGAGCGCAAGTCGTTTCTCCTCCTGCGCCCAGCGCGATGAGCCGCGGGGGAGCTCGGGGTGCCGCTTCGCCGCGCCCGCGTGTGCTGCGCGATGGTCGAGCAGTCCGCGACGAACCGGCTTGAGATGGGTACTCCCGCGGTGATACAATGCGCGAATTCGTCGTACCGCGAGCGCTCCACCCCATGCCCCTGGACCTGATCGACGAACTCGAAGGCCTGATTCGGGCCTGGAACGGGGCGGGAATTCCGTATGCGGTGTGCGGCGGCATCGCGGTGACGCTGCACGGCGCGACCCGTTCCACCAAGGACATCGACGTCCTCGTGCGTCCGGAGGATGTCGAGCGCGCGTCTCGCGCGGCCGCGGGCCTGGGATTCACAGCGCCTGCGGCGCCCATGATTTTTGATGCGGGGACTCCGCGGGAGCGACGGGTTCATCGCGTGAACAAGTTCGAAGGGGAGACCTGGATGACGCTTGATCTGCTCGAGGCGGGTCCCTCGCTGGCCGGGGTCCTGGACGACCGCAGGGAATTCCTGTGGCGAGGGCTTCCGCTCTGGGCCGTCTCCCGTCGCGGATTGGAGATCATGAAGCGGATGGCGGGCCGGCTTCAGGACCTGGCGGACCTGGAAAAGCTGGAAGCCGCGGGAGGCGGGGATGCCTGATCCTGTCGATATGTCCCCTCCCGCCATCGAGCGGCGCCTGGAGGATCTGCGGGCGTTGTACCGCCTGGCGGTTGCGCTTCGCGAGGCGCGTCCGCTTCCCCGGCAAGGGCCACCCCTCCGGAGTCTCTTGGGAGGGGATGCGACCGCGGATGCCCGGGCCGACGGAGTGTAGGCTCGAAGTGGCGCGCGCCGCGTCGCGGGTCGCCCGGGGGTCGGACGGCATGGCGCCGGCCGGCACGCCGTCGTCTTCCACCCGATCCGGTCCCCCAGCGGCACGATGCGCACCCCGCACGGCCGGGCCCAGCTGCGCTCCGGTCCGGAGAAGCGCCACAGGATCGCCCGGTCCCCCTCCCACCGCGCGTCGATAATCGAGATCCTCGTGCGTCAGGGCGGGGGTTCCGGACCTCCGCCCACTGCTTGACCGACCGCCCTTACGCCGGCAGGACATCGATCTCCCACACGCCGGTGGCAAGCCAATGGTGGATGGAGCGCGCGGCTCTGCGCCCGTGTCCCATCGCCAGGATCACGGTCGCCGCGCCGATGGCTGCGTCGCCGCCGGCGAACACACCCTTCTTCGACGTGCGCATGTTGTCCAGGTTGGTGTGGATCGTGCCCTTGCGCGGATCCACACGGAGTCCCGGCGTCGCGCTCGGCAGCAGCGGATTGGGTCCGTTCCCGATCGCCACCACTACGGTATCCACGGGGATCCGGTATTCCGAGCCCGGCACAGGCATCGGCTTGCGCCGGCCGGACGCGTCCGGAGCGCCCAGTTCCATGCGCTGGCACTCCACCGCGGTCACCCGCCCCTTTTCGTCGCCCAGATAGCGCAGCGGGTTTGTCAGGAGCACCAGTTCGATCCCTTCCTCCTTGGCGTGTTCGATCTCCTCCTCGCGGGCCGGCATCTCGTCCTCGGAGCGGCGGTAGATCAGGTAGACCTTCTCCGCCCCCAGGCGCTGGGCCGTGCGCGCCGAGTCCATGGCGACGTTGCCGCCGCCGATCACCGCCACGTTCCGGCTGCGCGCGACCGGTGTGCCGGCGCGCGGGAAGTCATAGGCGCCCATCAGGTTCACGCGCGTGAGGAACTCGTTGGCCGAATAGACTCCGCACAGATTCTCACCGGGGATCTCCATGAACCAGGGCAGGCCGGCGCCCGTGCCGAGGAACACGGCGTCGTGGCGCCGCAGCAGATCATCGACCCCATCGAGCTTGCCGACCACGAAATCGTATTCGATCTTCACCCCCATCCGTCGCACGACGTCGACTTCGGCGTGGACGATCCGCTTGGGCAGGCGGAATTCGGGGATGCCGTACATGAGCACGCCGCCGGGTGCGTGCAGCGCTTCGTAGATCGTCACGTCATGGCCGTAGCGACGCAAGTCGATCGCCACGGTCAGCCCTGCCGGTCCGCAGCCGACTACGCCCACGCTCATTCCCGTGGGTGCGCCCACCGTCGGGACCTCCACCTTTCCTTGCTCGCGCTCCCAGTCGGCGAGGAAGCGCTCGAGCCGGCCGATGGCCACCGGCCTACCGGTCTTGCCCACGACGCAGCGGTTCTCGCACTGCTCCTCCTGCGGGCACACGCGCCCGCAGATCGCCGGCAGCATGTTCGTACCCTTGAGCGAGCGGATGCCGCCCAGGAAGTCGCCGGCGGCGATGCGCGCGACGAAATCGGGAATGTCGATCACTACCGGACAGCCGTCGATGCAGGTCGGCTTCTTGCACTGGATGCAGCGGTTCGCTTCCAGGATCGCCGTCATCGCGGGCAGGCCGAGCGGCACCTCCTTGAAATTGCGCCGCCGCACCTCCGGCGCCTGCTCCGGCATTTTCTGGCGCGGGATCTTGATCCGGTCCTTCGGTTTCAGGCCCTGCAGGCGTTTCACTTCCTGGGGGTCGAGTGCGTCTTCCATCGCTCTGCCGATCCTTCCCTATCCGTGACGGATTCCGCCTGATCTACTGGTCCGAACTGACACATCAAAGCTGGACGGGACACGGGACTTGGGAGGCGCCTTCGCGCAGCTTGCACTCGTGCTGGTAGTGCTGCAGGGCTTCCTGCTCCTGCTCGCGATAGAAAGCCTGGCGCTTCATCAACTCGTCGAAGTCGACCGCATGGCCGTCGAATTCCGGGCCATCGACGCAGGCGAATTTCGTCTTGCCGCCCACGGTCACGCGGCAGCCGCCGCACATGCCTGTGCCATCGACCATCACCGGATTCAAACTCACCACGGTGCGGATGGCGAATTCCTGGGTGAGCCGGGAGACGAACTTCATCATGATCACGGGCCCGATCGCCACCACGAGGTCGGGCTTGCCGCGGGTCTGGATCAGCTCGCGAAGGACGTCGGTGACCAGCCCCTTGCGGCCGTAGGAGCCGTCGTCGGTGGTGACGATCACCTCGTCGGAGGCCCGGCGCATTTCCTCTTCCATGATGATGAGGGAGCGGTTGCGCGCGCCCAGGATCGAGATTACGCGATTGCCGGCCGCGTGCATCGCCTGGGCGATCGGATGGGAGGGGGCGATGCCGATGCCTCCGCCGATCATGACCACGGTGCCGAACCGATCCACGTGAGTGGCAGCGCCGAGCGGGCCGACCACGTTCAACAGCCGATCTCCCGGCTTCATGGCGCTCATTTCCAGGGTCGTCTTGCCGACCGCCTGCACGACGAGGGTGAGCGTGCCGGCCTCCGCATCGGCATCGGCGATGGTCAGGGGAATCCGCTCCCCCTGCTCGGAAAGGCGCAGCAGGACGAATTCGCCCGCCTTGCGCTTCCGGGCGATGCGCGGCGCGTAAACGAGATAGCGATTGACCTTCTCGGCCAGCACCGTGTTCTCCAGGATCTCGTTGTTCTCGGGCATTTGCGGGTATCTCCAGTGCCGGGATCGGGTCAGGCTTCCGCCGTCGGCGGCTCGGGCTTGAGGATGAGCGCCCGGCCCCGGTGGCCGTCCAGGAAGATCTTCAAGGGGTGCGTCAGTCGGACGTGTCGCACCGCATCGGTTTCGCGGTGGGCGCACTGGGCGTCGAGCCATTCGCGGTCGAGGAATTCCTCGCCCTCGCCCTGCGCGGGTCCGACGGTGAGGTAGCCGATGCGCTGCGAGGTGATGTTCTGGAGGAAGTGGGTCCCCTGGGACGGTTCGACGGATCGGCCTTCCGCGGCGGTTTCGACGATGGCGCGCGCGCCCGCGATCTGCGCCCACTCGACGGGAATGCCGAGCGCGGGGTCCTGGGTACCCCAACGGCCCGGCCCGATCAGGAGGAACGGCGCGCCCTCGTGGCGCAAGCCCTCGGCGAGCCGGCCCACCTGCTGCGCCACGCCGCGCGTGAGGTAGGCGTCCAGGGCGAAGCGCTTCACGTAGATCACGTCGCGGATGCCGTCGATCCGCCCGTGGCCAAGCGCCCGCGACGTCCGACACAGGATCGCCGGCCGCGCGTAGAATCCCGGGTCGCAGGGGTCCGTCACGTATTCCAGGGTCGCCATCGGGCGAACCTGCAGGAGGTAGAGGATCGGCAGGCGGCCGGCTTCCCCCTCCTCGCCGTCGAGGTTCATCGCGAACTCGATCTCGACGTGTCCGCCCATCCACTGGCGGAACATCTGCAGGATCTGCCGCATGGTCTCGGCCAGCGGGACTTCGTTCCACTTGAGGATGTTATTGAAAGTGAGGACCCGCGGGCCGGGCAAGCTGAGCATATCGCGGATCGCGTCGTCCTGCGCGCAGTAGACGCTCCCCATGTGCGCCAGGCTGCCGTCCGCCTCCGCAACGTCGAGGCCGTAAAGTCCGAGCGAGGACTCGGGTCCCCCGCGGTAGTCGACGGTCGAGCGCGTCAAGTCGAGGGCGTAGAAGGAGCACTGCGAGCCACGCAGGAAGTCCCGCGGCGAGGCAAACTGGGGCAGCACCCCGGGACAGGCGGGCGAGAAGCGCAGGCTGCGCCCGCCGGACACCACCCCATGGCCGAGCCCGAGGGCGAGCATGCACACGCCGTCCTCCACCTGCTGCGGGCCGACGGGGTAGTAGTTGTACGACTGCGCGACGCCCGAGATCTGCGGGTAGAAGCGATCCCCGTAGTTTCGCCCGACCACTTCCTGGATCACCACCGCCATCTTCTCCTCCTCGAGCGAGTGCGGCGCACCGGAGAAGTATGTCTGCGCGTCGCGGGAGAAGGTGGAAGCGTAAACCGCCTTGATCGCCTGGCGCAGTTCGCGCAGGCGCACCTGCGGGTCGGCGTCGTTGTTGGGCAGGAGGATGGTGGCATAGATGCCGGCGAACGGTTGGAAGCGCGAGTCCTCGAGCAAACTGGACGAGCGCACCGCCACCGGCCCATGAAAGTCTTGAAACAGCAGCTTGAGGTCCTTGAGCGTGCTGTCGCGCATCTGGCCTTCGAGGAAGCGCCCGGTGATCGCGCCCTCGTCGGCGCCGATCAGGCTTTCGCGGGTCCAGGCGTTGTCCTCGAGGAAGCGGTCGAACTCGTCGGCGCCGAGTGCGATGGTACGGGGGACGCGGATCTCGATCCCGGGAAAGCGGTGACGCAATTGCCGGCGCGCGAGCATCGAATTGACGAACGCGAGCCCGCGTCCCTTGCCGCCGATCGATCCGCCTCCGAGGCGCACCAGCCGCCGCTCCGGGCCCGAGCGCTCGGCGGCGAAGTCCGCGATCAGTCCGTCCTGCTCATGCGCAAGCTCGCGCTCGAGCAGGTCGAGCAGGTAGCGGCGCATCTCCTCCATGTTCTTGAAGTCGGAGACCGACCGCGGACGGACCTGACGCGCGAGCGCGAACTTTCCGCGCGCGTTCAGCCAGATCGAGAAGTGATTGTGCAAGCCGTGGAACTCGACCGAGGCTTCGGGGACGGTCCGCAGCACCCGGCACAGCTCGTAGAGGTCGCGCGCGCGCGCAATCTCGGTGTCGTCGGGGAGGCGGAACACGAAGTCGCCGAACCCGAGAGCCTCCTTGAGGAATCCGCGGATCTGATCGAGCAGCGTCGTCGAATTCTTGTGGGCGTACCAGACGCCGAGGGCGCGCGCCCGCGCCTCCGAATCCGGCTGCGCCGATTGCAGCAGGATCGGGACATCCGGAGTCTCCGCCCGGATCCGTTTCACCAGCTCGAATCCCGCCTCGGGATCCTCCGCGCCTTCGCGCGGAAAGCGCAGATCGGTGATCACTGCCAGCACGTTGTCCTGGTATCTCCGGTAGCAGTCGAGCGCGGCCTCGAAGCACGTCGCCAGCAGGACCCGCGGACGCGCCCGCATGCGCGTGATCCGGTGCAGGATGTTCTGGCCCTCGGCCACCAGGGAACGGGATTGCCGCAGGAGCTCGGTGTAGAGGAGGGAGAGGAAGGACGAGTAGCGCCGCAACTGGTCCTCGACCACGATGATCACCTGGACGCCCGAGCGCGCGTCCTCCGCGACGTTGCGCGCGTCCTCGATCAACTTGATCGCGGCGACCAGGATCTGCGCGTCTCCCGTCCACAGGAACACATGGTCGATCGGCGCCGGCGGCTTGCCCTGGGGAAAGTGCTTCAAGTCCGCTTCGTCAAAGGCGAGCAGCACGACCGGCAGGTCCGGGTGCGCCTCCTTCAGGGCGCGCGCCAATCCCGCGGCGTCGGCATCCTCGAGGTGCGCGACGGTGATCACCAGATCGAACCGGCGCACCGCCAGCAGTTCCAGGGCCTGGCGCGCGCTCGGCACGTGCGTGATGCGCGGGCTCGACAGACTGAGCTCGGCATAGGCGCTGAACAGGCGCTCGCCCAGATGCCCGTCCTCCTCGAGTACGTAGGCATCGTAGTCCGAGGACACCACCAGGATCTCATGCACCAGAAAGTGCATGAGATCGTGGAAGCGGAGCGACTCGGGCTCGTGGGAACGATGGCTCGTCGCGAGCTCCATACCACGGTTCTCCCGTGGGCGAGGCGGCGCCGCGCGGGGGTCGGCGCCTACACCACGCCCTGGTCCAGCATCGCGTCGGCTACCTTGATGAAGCCGGCGACGTTGGCGCCCTTGACGTAGTTGACGAAGTCCTTCTCTTTGCCGTGCTGGACGCAGGCCCGGTGGATCGACTTCATGATCTCCTGCAGACGACCGTCCACTTCCTCGCGCGTCCAGTTGAGGTGCATCGCGTTCTGTGACATCTCGAGCCCGGAGGTGGCCACGCCGCCCGCGTTCGCCGCTTTGCCTGGCCCGTACAGGATCTTCGCCTTCAGGAAGACGTTGACTCCCTCCGGCGTCGTCGGCATGTTCGCGCCTTCGCTCACGCAGGTACAGCCGTTGTCGACCAACGCCTTCGCGTCAGCGGCGTCGATCTCGTTTTGCGTCGCGCTCGGAAACGCCAAGGCGCAATTCACGCCCCACGGCCGCTTCCCTTCCAGGTACTGGGCGTGCTTGTACTTGTTCAGGTACTCGCGGATCCGCCCGCGCCTGGCATTCTTCAGTTCCATCACCCACGCCAGCTTCTCGGCGTCGATCCCGTCGTGGTCCAGGATCGTCCCGTCGGAATCGGACAGCGTCACGACCTTCCCGCCCAGTTGGTTGACCTTCTCCACCGTGTACTGGGCCACGTTGCCCGAGCCCGAGACCGCCACGGTCTTGCCCTTGATCCCATCCCCGCGCACCGCCAGCATCTCCTGCGCGAAGTAGGTCGCACCGTACCCGGTCGCTTCCGGACGAATCAGCGAGCCACCCCAGTTGAGTCCCTTGCCGGTCAGGACCCCGGTGAACTCGTTGCGCAGCTTCTTGTACTGGCCGAACAGGAAGCCGATCTCGCGCCCGCCGACGCCGATGTCGCCCGCCGGCACGTCGGTGTTCGCGCCAATGTGGCGGAACAACTCGCTCATGAACGACTGGCAGAAGCGCATCACTTCGATGTCGCTCTTCCCCTTGGGGTCGAAGTCGGATCCGCCTTTCCCGCCGCCCATCGGCAGTGTCGTCAGGCTGTTCTTGAACACCTGCTCGAAGGCCAGGAACTTCAGGATCCCCAGGTTCACGCTGGGATGGAACCGCAGACCGCCCTTATACGGCCCGATCGCACTCGACATCTCGATGCGGAAACCGCGATTCACCTGCACCTCGCCCCGGTCGTCCACCCAGGGAACCCGGAACAGGAGCACGCGCTCCGGCTCGCAGATGCGCTCCAGGATCTTCGCTTTCCGATACACCGGTGTCGATTCGACCAGCGGCATCACCGATTCCACCACTTCATGGACCGCTTGGTGGAACTCGGTTTCGGCGGGGTTTTTCGCGACGATCTGGGACATGAACGTATCGATGGTCGTGGGCATTTTTCCTCCATCAATGGGATGGCACTCGCCGGTTCGCGGCTTGATGCAGCCTGAAGGGGTGATCGCAACGAAGCAATTCCCTTGCCCATCCGGTCCCGGGACCGGAATCGCGAACGTACATGAAAGGAGTCGAGTCTGCTGGGTAATCTCTTTCCAGGGTCGGGGTGTGACAGGTTATTCCGCCCGCTGGACGGGGAATCGTACGCACTTGCTCCGGACTATTGGATAGCTCGCAGTCGCTGAGCGGTTCGCCCGCCGCCTGCCCTCGGGACCCACAGTTACCCTAATCTGCCCCCGAGTGCAAGGAGTTGTGAGACCGTTGTCGAGGGCTTCGCCCGCTTCCGGGGAGCCCTTGCCGGTGGCTGCGGTTTGGTCCTCGAGCCTGAATCAGTCGCATTTCATTCCGTGGCAAGCGGCTTGCAACAAGTCGCACCTGTGGAAATCCGTAAGGGTATTCCGCGCGCCGTTCCACGCCTGCAGGGAAAGTTCCGACCCGTGGGAGGGAGGACTCCGCAAGTCGAGGGCCGCTCCGTGAGCCTCTACGCCGACCGGGTGAGTCGTATTTCGACGGAAAATGCGTTCAAGATGGGGCCTTATATCAAGGCGGTCGAGGACGCCGGCCAGCGAGTGATCAAGTGCAATATCGGCGAGCCTGACTTCGTCTTGCCGGCGCAAATCCGCGAGGAAGTCAAGCGGCAGCTCGATCTCGACCTCACCCACTACTGCGACCCGCAGGGGATCCTGCCGCTGCGTCAGGCGATCGCCAACGACATGGGCCCATCGCGCGGCCTGAAGATCACCCCCGATCGCGTGGTGGTCTTCGCCGGCGCCAAGCCGCCGATCGGCTTCTGCCAGGAGGCCTACTGCAACCCCGGCGATGAAGTGATCTACCCCAGCCCGGGGTTCCCGATCTACGAGTCGTTCACCCAGTACGTCGGCGCCAGGCCGATGCCGTTGCATCTGAGTGCCGCGGAAGGCTGGCGCTACACCGGATCCGCGCTCTCGCGGATGATCACCCCGCGCACCAAGCTGATTTTCCTCAACTTCCCTTCCAACCCGACCGGAGCCGTGGCCGACCGGGCGCAGTTGGAGGAGATCGCCGAGGTGATCCGGCGCCAGGCGCCGCCGGATCTGCGCGTGTACTCCGACGAAGTGTACGAGCGCATCCTGTTCGACGGCCGCGAGCATTCGTCCATCGCGTCCCTGCCCGGCATGGCCGAGCGCACGGTGTTGGTTTCGGGGGTGTCGAAGACCTTCTCCTGGACCGGCGGCCGGGTGGGCTGGGCCGTCTTCCCTACTGCGGAAGAAGCCGCGGTCTTCAAGAACTTCAACATCAACTATTTCTCCTGCATCCCGGCCTACAACCAGATGGGAGCGAAGGTCGGGCTGGAATCGCCGGAAAGCGAACCGCAAGTCCGCAAGATGGTGGCGGCATTTCAGGAACGGCGGGACGCGGTGCTGAGGCGTCTCGCCGAGATCCCGGGCATCACCTGCAGCCGCCCCGAGGGTGCCTTCTATGTGTGGCCCGACATCTCCGGGGTATGTGGGACAATCGGCGCCAATTCGGCCTTCGAGAGCCTGCCCGCGGACGTGCGCCCGCACACATCCCCCTCCACTCTGTTCCAGATGTTCCTGCTGTTCCGCCACCACGTTGCCACCCTGGACCGCCGGTCATTCGGCAGCATCGGGCACGAAGGCAAGCACTTCCTGCGCTTCTCGGTGGCGACCTCGCTGCCCGACCTGATGGAAGGCATGGATCGGCTGACCCGCGCGGTCAACGACACCGCCGGCTTCGCCGCCTATGTCCGCGAAGGCAATCGTCTGTTCTGATCTCCGGCGCACCCCGGAGAGAAAGGAACTCCCATGCCGCCCGGTTTCGGACCCCGTCGTGGCACGTACCGGGACATTGCCGATGAACTGAAGTCGGGACTCCCGCCGCTCTCCGCCGCGGAGGTGCAGGCGTTCGAGTCCTTCGACCTGATCTACCGCTCGCTGTGCGCGATGCTCTACAACTACGTGCCGATGTCCGGCCACCCGGGCGGATCGATTTCCTCCGGACGTATCGCCCAGGCGCTGTTGTTCGACACGCTCGAGTACGACGTTGCCAATCCGGATCGCGAGGATGCCGATCTGGTCTCTTACGCCGCCGGGCACAAAGCCATGGGCATGTATGCGCTGTGGGCGCTGCGCAACGAGGTGATTCGCCTGGGCGCGCCCGAACTGCTGCCGAGCGACGAGCGATACCAACTGCGGATCGAGGACCTGTTGGGCTTCCGGCGCAATCCGGTCGCGCGCACGCCGTTGTTCGACCGACTGCGCTGCAAGGCGCTCGACGGCCACCCCACCCCGGCCACGCCGTTCCTGCGGATCGCCACCGGCGCTTCCGGAGTCGGGGTGGCCTCGTCGCTCGGTCTGGCCTTCGCCGCCAGGGACTTCTACGGCGAACGGGCGCCGCGTGTGCACCTGCTCGAAGGCGAGGGCGGGATGACCCCCGGCCGCGTCGCCGAAGCGCTGGCGGCGGCAGGCACCGCATCGCTCAGCAACGCCTTCCTCCACGTCGACTGGAACCAGGCGTCGATCGACTCCAACCGCGTGTGCCGCGACGGCGCCACCCCCGGCGACTACGTACAGTGGGACCCGGCGGAACTGTGCTGGCTCCACGACTGGAGCGTGGTGTACGTCTCGGACGGGTTCGACTTCCAGCAGGTGGTGGCGGCGCAGCGCGCGGCCGTGGCGGGGCCGAGCAGCCAGCCGACCGCGGTGGTGTACCGCACCGTGAAAGGCTGGCAATACGGCATCGAGGGCCGCGCCTCTCACGGTGCGGGCCACAAGCTGTGCTCGAACGCGTTTCACGCGGCGCTGGCGCCGCTCACCGGCGTTGCGGGCATATCGCTGCCTGGGTGCGAAGCCAATGCGCAGCGCTGTGGCGGCGGCGCGCAGCCCGAGGTCATGGAGGACTGCTTCTACGAAGCCCTGAGCGTAATCCGCGGCCACATGGAAAAGCAGCCAGTCATGGTCACGGCGCTCGCCGGCCGTCTCCGGCAGTCGCGTGAGCGCTTGGGCCGTGCCGGACGGCGCGCGCGCGCCGGCGCACCGGACATCGACGTCGCCTGGGAAACCGCGGCCCGGGAGACCACGAGCATCCCGGCGTCCCTCGTCCTCGCTCCCGGCGCCACGACCACTCTGCGCGGCGAACTCGGCCGCGTGCTCCAGCACTACAACGCCGCCACCGGCGGCGCGCTCATGGTCGCCTCCGCCGACCTGCTCGGCTCCACCAGCGTCAACACCATCGCCAAGGGCTTCCCCGAGGGGTTCTGGCACGCCAAGACCAATCCCGGTGCGCGCCTGCTTTCCCTCGGCGGCATCTGCGAGGACGCGATGGCCGGCATTCTCGCCGGCATCTCGGCCTACGGTCGCCACATCGGCGTCGGCTCCAGTTACGGCGCCTTCCTGGCCCCGCTCGGCCACATTGCCGCCCGCCTGCACGCCATCGGCAACCAGGCGCGCCAGGCCATCCACCAGGAGCCGTACCGTCCCTTCGTGTTGGTCTGCGCCCACGCCGGCCTCAAGACCGGCGAGGATGGCCCGACCCACGCCGACCCGCAGGCACTCCAGATCCTGCAGGAGAATTTCCCGCCGGGGACCGCGGTGACCCTGACCCCATGGGACCCGCAGGAGATGTGGACCCTGGTCTCGGTCGCCTTCGCCGCCCGACCCGCCGTGATCGCCGTGTACGTCACCCGCCCCAACGAGAAGGTGCTCGACCGCGCCGCCCTCGGCCTGGCGCCCGTTTCTGACGCCGCCACCGGCCTCTACCGCCTGCGGCACGCCCGCCGCTCCCCCGCCTCCGGCACGCTGGTCCTGCAGGAGAGCGCGGTGACCTATTCCTTCATCACCGAAGCCCTCCCGATCCTGGAACGCGAGGGCGTCGACCTCGACGTGTACTACGTGGCGAGCGTCGAGCTGTTCGACCGGCTGCCGGAGGCGGAGCGCGAAGGCATCTTCCCCGAGGCGGCGGCGCAGACCGCATTCGGCATCACCGGCTTCACCATGCCCACCCTGTACCGCTGGGTGCGCTCGGAACGCGCCCGCAAGGCCGCCCTGCACCCGTTCCGCCACGGCCATTTCCTCGGCAGCGGCCAGGGGGAGAAGGTGCTCGCCGAAGCCGGTCTGGACGGGGCCAGCCAGGCCCAGGCGATCCTGGCGTATCTGCGGGGGTAGGGGCGTGG
>Ga0209514_10004958_pt1 | contig 17455 bp, 14 predicted proteins | sample Subgrocontami58m_FD_187452 | JGI IMG/M metagenome (GOLD analysis project Ga0209514, IMG submission 187452) | Subsurface groundwater microbial communities from S. Glens Falls, New York, USA - GMW37 contaminated, 5.8 m (SPAdes) (version 3) | ecosystem: Environmental > Aquatic > Deep subsurface >...
CGAGGTTGAGGCAAAAGTCCACAATACATTGCCGGAAAAGGTCCATTTTCATGAGGTGGGCGCTATAGACTCAATCGTTGATATCGTCGGCGCTGTGATAGCCATTAAGCATCTTGGGGTTGAAAAGATATATTTTTCCCCCATCCCAACCGGGTACGGATATACAACATGCGAACATGGCATATTTCCGGTCCCTGCCCCTGCAACGGCAGAACTCCTGAAGAGACAATTATTGAAATCTGTCGATATAGCGAAAGAATTAACAACTCCTACAGGCGCTGCAATTATAACTACGCTTGGAGAAGGCCTGCGTACTACTCCAGAAATGAGAATCCTCCAGATCGGCTATGGAGCGGGCAACAATGACAACCCCACCGTGCCTAATTTGTTACGGGTACTGATTGGAGAAGCAATTCCAAATATAGCGTCTGACGAAATGTGGATTGCCGAAACAAACATTGACAATATGTCCGGTGAGATATTGGGATACGTCATGGACAAATTATTTGAGGCAGGCGCTGTGGATGCTTATTTTACACCGATTCAAATGAAAAAGGGACGTCCTGGAATAATCATCAGCGCTATAGTTGCTGAATCAAATCTATCAGCGGTTGAGTTAGTTTTACTCAATCAAACGACCACGTTCGGTATACGGAAATACAAAGTGGTTCGCACGATACTCACACGGGAATTTAAAGAAGTTGATAGCCAATTTGGTAAGATAAAAGTTAAGATTGGGAAATATAATGGCGATATCAAGAGCTATTCACCTGAATATGAAGATTGTAAGAGAATTGCAGAGGAAAGGGGCATCCCTTTAAAACAAGTTTATAGTATCATTTCAAAAGAACTGGAAAACATTATGCATTTGAAATAACTTCCTGCCTTTCTATTTCTCAACAATTAAAATATCATAATAAGGCATTATTCATCAATAAATGGCGCTCAGAAAAACAAATATATCCAAGAATCTATCTCTCCCTATTCTCATTTTAGTCATTGTTTGTTTTTCGCAATTTATTTATTTAAATTCCCTATCAAACCAATTTGCTTATGATGATGAATTTACGCTAGTTGATAATTATTTTGTTAAAACCTGGAACAACCTACCCCTCCTTTTCAGTAAAGATTATTTCAGGTATTCAGGAGAATTGAGTTACCGTCCAGTAGTTACCCTATCATATTTTATTGATTATACCCTTTGGAAACTGAATCCTTTCGGTTTCCACCTTTCCAACACGCTTTTACACACCCTCAATTCTGTTTTGCTTTTTTTACTGTTAAAAAGGATTTTCAACTGCCAAACTACTTCTTTTTTAGCCACTCTGATATTTTCATGTCATCCTGTCCTCACTGAAGCGGTCAATGCCATCAGTTACCGGGAAGACCTGCTTGCAACCACTTTTTTTATAGGGGCTTTTCTGCTGTACATGAAAACAAGTAAGGATGAACGGTCTTTCTCCCCTGCTTATTTTGCCTCAGTGGTATGCTATCTTTTAGGGATATTCTCCAAGGAAATGGCAATTACTTTACCATTGCTTATTTTTTTATATGACATCATTTTCACAAATAAACAAACCCTTAGCTACAAACTCACACGCTATTACACAGGTTATATCCTAACAACTATCTTTTATCTCTTAATGAGATTTGTGGTTCTGCATAATCCGGCAGAATCGCATGTTTCATATCCGGAAGGCAGTATCTTCATCAACTTTCTGACTATGGCCAAGGTGCTTGCCTCTTATATAAAACTCTTCTGTGTCCCGGTAACTCTTTGCGCAGATTATGTCACACCCTATTCCACCTCTCTGTTTGACACTTCATTCGTAGTGTCTTTACTTTTTCTTGTCGCTGTGGTTGTCATCACCTATAAACTGTTCTTCTACTCCAAAATGCTGTTCTTTTCTATTATATGGTTTATTGTCAGCTTATTACCTGTACTAAATATCGTACCGATTGAGAATATTATGGCAGAGAGATACCTGTGCCTACCTATTATTGGGTTTTGTATGGTGTTCGGCAACCTCTTGGTACGACATCACAAGAAAATTGGTTCTTTTAACAATTCTTACACAACGGTTATTTTATTATTTTTTATATTGGCGACATTCTCTTTTAAGACAATGAAACAAAACACGGTATGGATGGATCAAACAGTTTTGTGGACAAATACAGCAAGAATATCTCCAAATAGTTTTAAGGCCCACAATAATCTGGGAAATATTTACAGGAATACCGGAAGATTAGACGAGGCGATTGTCGAGTTACAATATGCATTATCTCTCTACAATGACTATATTGATGCGCATAATAATCTTGGGGTCACTTACAGAAAAAAGGGCATGATCAAAGAGGCTCTTTTGGAATATCAAAGGGCATTACAGATAAATCCGCATTATCCCTATGCCCATAACAATCTCGGCGTCCTATATGCTAAATCTAATTATTTGGACCTGGCTATAAATGAGTTTAATAATGCCGTTGCAAACAAACCCGACTATGCCGACGCCTATAACAACCTTGGTGCTACCTATATAAGAAAAGGGCTTTATGAAAAGGCAATACAGGAGTGTTTAAAGGCAGTCAAATACAATAATCGTTATATAGATGCATATTACAACTTAGGCACGGCTTATTTTAACAACAAGCAACTGGATCAAGCCCTAGAAATAACAAATTTGGTTTTGTCGATAGATCCAAACCACCGTGATGCGCATGAACTGCTCAATTTAATTTATGAGCAGAAAAGGTTAACAGAAAAAAGATAATAAATGTCATTAATTATCTGCATGTAGCTTTTGAATAATCACCAGGAAAACGGACAATTCCCACATCGCTGAAAGCCTACCAATTACCTTTATTTGTAATTTACAAATTGGATGGCGAAATCGTAATCCTGGTCTTTAACTGCCTTCATAATTGTCTGGAGGTCGTCTATCTTTTGCCCAGAAACCCGCACTTTGTCTTCCTGTATTTGCGCCTGTACCTTGAGTTTTAAACCCTTGATAAATTTAACGATTTCTTTGGCCTTTTCCATAGGGATACCCGATTGAAAGGTAATAACCTGACGGATGGCACCTCCCAATGCACTTTCTGCCTTCCCAAAACTCAGCGCCTTTATTGGGATATTTCTCTTTGCAAGCTTTTCTTTTAAAATCTCAGTCAGACTCCCCATTTTATAATCATCATCGGCAATCAGCGTTATAGTGTCGTCAGCATTTAAAGTAATGGACGACTTGCCCCCTTTGAAGTCATATCGCACGGCAAGTTGTTTTTTCGCCTGGTCAACAGCGTTATGAACCTCGTGCATTTCTACCTTACATACAATATCAAACGAATGCGTTTCAGCCATATACGTACCTCCTTTTTCATCTTTTAGCTTTAATACCCCATTCCCTTTATCTCTTCCTCTGTAAACCCGACAAAATGTGCCACCTCATGCCGCACTACCTTTTTTATTCTTCGCTTAATCTCTTCTTCTGAACGACAGATGGCTTCGATATTTTTCTGATATACCGTAATCTTTTCTGGCAGTGTACCGGAGTGCCACACACTCTTTTTATTCAGCGGTACACCCTGGAATAAACCCATCAACAGGGTATTCGGCAGCAGTCTTAATTTTCCTAATACTGCACTACTTGGTTTGTCCTCCACAACGACTGATACATTTGACAAACGATCTTTTAAATTTTGCGGTAATTCATGAATCGCATCAATCACCAATCGGTCAAAATTAGTTACACATTCTCCGGATAGATATTCCGGAACTGCTTCAACCGGTAAATATTCGCTCATTTCACTTATTTTGTATTTGTCCATAAATATTTTACCTACGAAATAGATGATTCCACCTATAATCGCAAACGTAACCCAGAAGCTCCATCCATGCACTATCATGACGCCGCCCAAAGCCCCCAGAAGTGCAACAATCGTAAAAAATCCCAACAAGACACATAACCCTTTTGTATCCCTTTCGCCTATTTTCCCTGCGATTAGCGGAATCATCTCCATTCCACAACCGGAGCATGTCATCTTCTTTTGCTGATTGTGTTCATCAAGATGATATGGCTTACCGCAATAAAAACATTTTAATATCTCCAACTCTTTATCTTTTGCCATAGAATACATACTGATTATATCAATATTATTATTTAAGTCTAAATAATTAAGGTTTTTAACCATTGCAAAACCTTGCAAGTTATACACATATTCCCTGTTTATAGATATTCCACAGTTCCGCATGTATTTTCTGCGGCACATAATTAAAATTTTTGTAAGACCACACGGTGACAGCAGACTGAATAAGTCCCATAAAGGAAACAGCGGCCATCTTGTAATTAATATTTTTGTTAATAAGTCCTAACTTTCCCGCACTAATAAGTAAATTTTCTATCTTTGTTAAATACTTTTGAATAAGCCGCAGTATCTTTCTTCTTATCACAATGTCACTAAACTGCATGGCCCCCATCATTACGGCAAAAGATGTTTTGCGGCGATTTTTTGCCAAAATAAGCTGTGCAAGCAAGATATTTTTTAGACTTTGAACTGGATCTTCATCAATTATTGCGTTATCTATAGCTTCCATGAGTGTCTCTTCAATATTACTGATCAACAAGCTCAATATGTCCCTTTTGCTCTTAAAATGCCGGTAAATAGCCCCTCTGGTAGTGCCTGTACGTTTCGCTATTTCGCTTAAGGTGACGTATTCAATGCCTTTCGTAGAAATAATCCTTCGTATAATGTCTACAATCTGCTGTCTTCTGATATTGGTAGATTTTCTAATCTGCACAGTACCTCCTTGTATATGAATTATAATGATGCTCTACACAACTTATAAATTATCATTGTTTGTATCCGGCTGTATACAATATTTCGGGATATTATAATTAAATGCACCTCAGATTGAAAACAAAACTTTAAGTCATTAAATATCGAAGGAAAATGAATGTAGTCAACGGTTGGAAAATATTTGATAACTTTGGAAGATTGATTTTTAGAATTGAAAAATGAATAGGAATTATCGTTTTATTTATGCGGGTTTTGAGACAAGGTTAACCATAAAATCCCCCTTAGAAAAGGGGATTAGGGGGTTGTAAAATAACTCATGGAAAAACACAACCTCCTGAATCCCCCTGGTTTAACCAAGGGGACTACATGGAATGTAACATCGGCTTATAAGACGATAAACAGACTTATTCTAGAATAAGCAATAATAAACGATGTTAAATAATTCAACCCATGACTTGATCAAAGTACCATTTTTTTGCTGAAATATCATAGGAAATGAGGCAGGTAAGATTGTCGGTGGTAACCACGCAATACCGCTTCTTGAGTACGCCTTGAATAGTTTGATCCAGCCATTCATTTACAACTTCCTTCACGTTAAATAGCCTTCCCCGCAGTTTAAAGCTATACGGAATCACATAATTGAGTGTCAGGTCGTTAACGGGTACCCATATCGAAGACCTTACTAAATGAACAATCGTAAATACAGATGAAAAACACCAGAGGGCAATGCAGGCAATAGAGAAGCACAACGAAACTATGTCCAGATATTGTCCTTTAAACAATTCAACTAACTGAATCGTACTGTTTGCATATAAACCCAGGGTAAAGGCAATCTCCCAGTATCCCACAGTAAACACAAGTCCTTCGTCACCGTAGGCCTGTTTCCTGATTGCCAGGACTACCAGGAACGGCAGCCACCACAGACCTGCAGACCAGAAAAACAGGGAAATTCCCTTTAAAAATGGGAGAAAATCCACAAATGGCCCGCCCAAGGAATTTATACACTGATACAATGTAGAACCCGTAAGCGCCGTTAACGCCGCCGCACCGGCATTCATCCAGTAAGGCGATAGCGCCGCATTGCTTCTGAACTGGTAAAAAATTAATCTCATGATAATGAATACCATAAAGATGAGATACAAACTCGCCCCTACAGACCATAAAGCAAACGAAAATAATTGAATAAACATAACATGTCTTGTTGCATGTTCTGCAACGACTACCCCAAGAAAAGCCGTGGACTGAGCGCCTGCTGTGGCAAAGAACCACCCACCGTGAAATATCTCCTCAATCTTCCTGTCTTCAGATTTTCGATGCAAAAACAGGATGCTGAATGAGAAAAGTGATATGCACAGCCAGAAACTAATAGCTGCATACCAGCATATACTGGCCGCTGTATGCAAGTGAAATACTTTGGAGAAACAAACGCCGACAAGGTTAATAGCTACAACAATGGTAAATAAATTGAGCGTTTTTTTTGGATTGAGCAGTTCGTCTAAAGTATCCTTGCTGAATAATACCGTTTGTGAAACCTTAAAAACTGCCACAGAGAGGAATATGACCAGACTCGCTATAAAAAACCAGGGAACAATCACCGCACAGCCATACAAATGAGAGATGAATGCCATCATTAGCGTGGCTGCAACGGCTGTAAACCATCGGGTATCCAGTGAATAGGTTGCAATCTTTAATAAACTCATAATATGAATCTTTATTTCATAGATTATTCGCCACCAGGACACCAGAGCACAAAGAAATACTTAGTGCCTGGTAACTTTGTGGCAACTTTGAAATTCCTATAGGTTTAATTAGCCACCCACCCTTTTCCCCATAGCCCTTATACAGGACAATAGCTGTGCTTCATATACTTCCTATAGCAACCTCAAATTAATACCACTTTATATGTAAACGTATGTATACTTGTGCATATTATAATTCTCGGAGTATCGTATGTCAACAATAAGTATACATAAGTTTATATATCCTATGCCTGAAGTGACATGAACAAGGGCGCTCGCCGGAAAAATGGTCTTCTAAAAAACCCGGCCGTAGGATATAGGCAAGACTTTAACTGAGGATAACATTGAGACAATAATTCGGAAGGAGAAATTTGGTATTGCTAAGGATGCTTTATCAGAATTGGGCTATCCAGGGATGACTGTTACAAATGTTATTTAAATTATTCTGGTTCAAAAAATTAAAAAGGCCAGCGTTACAACGCTGGCCTTTTGTGCACTGAGACTTTTAGAGGAGACAGGTAGCCTTTTGTGCACTGAACTTTTACTAAAATATTTCCTGTTATTGCCTTATTTTAGAATTCGTTTCTGCTTTATTGCTTCATCTTCACCTTAATATCTTTAATCTCTTCAGGAGACCCGCCAGCCCGTGGTAACTCACCAGCGCCAGAACTGCCCTTTACGGCCTCCATCCTCCTTGCCCCTTTCTCATCCATAACAGTGGCAAACCAATAGAGGAAGGTAACGAAGAAACTACCACCCACGATATTGCCAAGGGTAACAGGAACAAGGTTACATCCAAACATCTTACCCCATGAAATCACTGTCGGGTCATGTGGTAGTAAATTCGCAATCGTCAAAATCGTCATATTCGCCACGCTGTGCTCCATACCTGTAGTAACAAAACAGAACAAACCCCACCAACACATAATTATTTTGCCCGAATCACTCGTGCACCTAAAAGCAGACCATATAGACAGACATACGAGCCAGTTACAAAAGATACCTCTGAAGAATAGTTCCCACCATGGCGCATTCATTTTATAGATAGCCACCTTGTTCAAAAAGGTATGCCATGGATCAGGGGCAAACACACCAGACATATAAATTAAAAGCGCAAAAATCATGGATCCACCCAAGTTACCTAAGTATGTCCAAAACCAGCCCAACATTGCATCGCCAAGTGATACTGTACCCCGAAAAGTACCTTTAAGTATCAGTAAGTTATATCCGGTAAACAACTCAGCTCCACCAATAACTACTAATATCAAAGCGATAGGAAATACTGCACCTCCGACTATTTTACCTATTCCAGGATTTAGGGCTGCAACAGGAGCAGCCGCAATAACCATGAGAAGGACACCAAATCCAATATAGAAACCAGCCATCACAGAAAGCGTCAAGAAGCCTGTTAGGCTATGTTTCATAGCCGTAGCTTTCTTTAAAGATACCGCTGCAATTGCATCTACGTTTCCAGTATATAACATTAATTGTTCTCCTTTAAAATGTTGTATACACTATTTAAAACAACACTAATTATTTACTCCCTTTTCTAAAGCTCAATACAATACAACTACTCATTTCAATTTAATAATTTATTTAACGCACCTCCTTTCACTATTCCTTATAGATAGAATAACAGAGTTATTATTATGTTTATTGATGAGGAATACTCCACGCTCCGGGTGTTTTCGATTGCTCTTCAATCTGCTTTTTCAATGTAGCGTTTTCCTTTTCAACCGTCTCCAACTTACCCGTAAGCCCCTGGATTATTGCATCCTTTGTACTCAAAGTCTTTTTTGCAAGAGACAGAGAGTCTTCTGCTTCCCATATCTCCTTTTGTAATCGAGCCTTTTCTTCCTCTAGTTTTGCCTTTGCGTCTTCAAGTTTTTTATTCACAAGTCTCAATTGTTCATCCTGTTCCTCAAGAGAAGCTGCAATCTTTTCCGCCTGCTCTTTTTGTCGTGTAATATCATTAATCATCTTGTTTAGCTCTTCCATAGAACCAAAGGCCTTCATCACTCTCTGCTCGAGCTGTTCCTGAAATGTCTTTTCCCTAACGTACCCTGCTTCTTTCATCTTGTAATACTTGTTGAGCATTTTTGCCGCAAAGCCAACGTTCACAAATATCAGTATTACAATAAGAGTCTTCGCATTAACAGATATACCCTTTGCCACCTGATTTCCCATAATATGGCACTCCTAGTTCAGTGTATTTTAATGCAATAATTGTTTTTATCTTTCTGTTATATCTCTAAATACACCTGTGATCCTGATTGGTTTACCGCTTTCATCTCGCTCAAGATTGGATGTCCTCTCGGAAATAAAGCGCTCTCCATTTTTCCTCTTACAGTATGTAGTAAAATCCCTCCATACCTCTTCCTTTTCCAACTTCACAATTAATTCTTTTCGATCATCGGGATTCACATACACATCCTTTACCCGTGTCCCAATCACTTCTTCAGGCAAGCTGTAGCCAAGGATCTCTGCCCCTGCCTGGTTGATCCAGGTAAATACCCCATCTACCGTTGGCTCACACTGATATATCCCCTCTTTTAATGAATTCAGCAATTGCCTGTAGTGCCTCTCAGATTCCCGTAACTCATCTTCCAACCTCTTTCGCTCAGTAATATCCCTAAATATCCCATCTATGCGCGTGGGTTTTCCCTTATCGTCAGTAACCAGATTTGATGTGCGTTCCATATAAAAACGTTCACCATTATTCCTTTTGCATAAGGAGGTAAAATTCCTCCAAACACCTTCTTTCGTTAACTTCTCAACTATATTTTTCCGGTCATCTGGATTTACATAAATATCCTTTACCTTCATTCCAATCAATTCCTCCGGAGACTTATAACCAAGGATCTCTGCCCCCGCCTGATTGATCCAGGTAAATACTCCGTCCTCTGTTGGCTCAGATTGATATACCCCTTCTTTGAGTGAATCGAACAACACACGATATCTCTTCTCAGACTCAACAATCTCCATCTCTGCTTTCTTCCTCTCTGAGATATCCCTAAATACTCCATGGATAGCAACTGGATTCCCCTTCTCGTCCCTTAGTAAATTACTGGTACGTTCTGCATAAAAACTCTCACCGTTCTTCCTCTTGCAAAGTGATACAAATTCCCTCCATATTCCATCCTTCTCAAGCTTCTCGCAAAGCCGTCTTCTGTCCACCGGGTCTACATAGATATTTTTCACCTTCGTTCCAATTACCTCTTCCGGAGAGCTATACCCCAGGATTTCCGCACCTGCCTTGTTAATAAAGGTAAACACACCCTCTACCCCTGGCTCAGACTGATACACACCTTCTTTTATAGAGTTAAACAATTCCCTATACCGTTTTTCGGATGCTGCTATTTCTTTCGTCTTCTCATCCAATGACTTTGCCATATCATTAAAGGCATTTGCTAATATTCCTATTTCATCTTCTCTCTTGATATCTACCCTTTGGGCCAAATCACCTGAAGCCATTTTCTCAGTTGCTTCAGTAAGTCTGATAATCGGTATCGAAATTTTTTTACCAATAAAATATGCTGCCAATACAAATGGGAGTGCAAGGATTAACAACACAGAGCTTACAATATAATTCAGATTATAAGCGGCTCCGTAACCTTCGTCCCGATCGATTTCTGATATTACTCCCAAATAAAACTCAGGCAGCCAGAACCATGCGCCTAACACCGTTATGCCGCTGTAATCCTTATACCCCTTCGCATCAAAACCATTGCTGCCGGAAACACACTCTCGAACGCCTTTCGTAAACTCACCATTTTCCCGGTCAATGAGTTTCAATTCTAAGGCACATCTCTTTTTTACGAGCCCCATTTCTTTGAGATGAGCAGCAAACCGTGATTCCGTGACCATATATCCATCTTTATTTACCAGATAGGTCTCTCCTGTTTTCCCTAAATTGAGACTGAGCATCAGATCATTCAAACTATCCACATCTACTCTAACAGAAACAACGCCGATGATAACCCCATCCCTATCTTTCAATGGTGCAGAAACAAACATGGTAGGCAGACCGAGTTCTTTCTCTCCGAATTCGTTTACCAACGGAATCTCTGATGGCATAATACCCGACACAAAGGTCTTTCCTTGTAGTGCTTCATGAAAATAGTCTGTTTTTGAAATGTCATTTCTCACTCCTTCTTCTGCTGTAGCAATAGTTACCAATCCTTTGCCATTGCAGATAAATACTCCATTATAACCATATTCGTTCCTTACCGTTTCTAAGTACTGGACAATATCTGGGTAATCCTCGTCCTCTTTTGTGATTTTTACACACTTGATCATCAAAGGATTGTTTGCAATTACCCGTGCATTCTTCATCCTTTCGTGGATCCAATTCGTTACTAATTGTGCCTGTTTGTCGCTAATACCGTCAAGATTTCGTATGAGCACTTCCTGAAGATCAGATTGTATCCGTGGATACGCTATAACTCTTAGCAAAACAAACGGTAACAAGGTGAATACTATCAGCAAGAGAATAAGTCGATTTTTAATCGAGATATACATTGTTTTCTCCGTAAATTTAACCAATGGTACATCTAAGTTTATAATTCATCACTGCCGTAGAGATATTACCACCAGTGTGTAGGGTATTCCCTTTTCCCAAGTTTATTAAAAACCACCCCAATGATTACCAAAATAAAGGCGCCAAGGACAACCGGATTAAAGATATACATATATGCAACACCCAACCCACCGGTTTGAACGGCTATATATGCTGTTGCACCGGCTGGCGGATGGATTGAATAGGTTACGGTCATAAGTACGAGGGCAAGGGCGACACCAAGTGCAATAGACCAAAACGTAGCACCAAAAAAATCATTTATAACAATTCCAATGCACGCTGAGACAAAATGTCCCAAAAGCACATTTCTCGGTTGTGCCAGCGGAGACTTATAGGCGCCATATATCAGCACAGAGCTGGCACCAAATGGCCCTAATAGCATAGGAAACTTCCAGAGATAGGCAAGTAATGCAGTAAACCCTATACCCAAAAATGCACCCAATAAGGAAAGCCATACTTCTCTTGAAGGAATTGCAGGATGTGGAGATTTGGGCAACTTTTTTATAACTGCGTTAATCTTGTTAATCCCTCCCAGGAATGGCATTTTTTCTCTCTCCCTATTTGAAGATTGCCTGAAATAATTTGTTAAGTACGCAAAACCCCCTCTTTTATCTTCTTCGATATTCTCTTTTACTTCATACTTAGCGTCTAAGACTTTCATGACTTCTCTTGTTTGCTTCTTTTTAAACATCCACAAGATCCTTTATGTGTGTGAACTTCACCAAGTGAACATTTGCTTACTTATCTATAACAATACCTTAACAATAGATATGCCAGACCTATCTTTAAACATAAATATCGCTCATATTTTTACATAAGAGGTATCAAATTGACACGATAAGTAAACGATAATTTACTTACCAAGATAAACAACGAGGCAATGCCTAATCAAGCAACCCTTTCATTGTGCAATGGTGGTTTCATGTGTTAAATTCCACTTACAATATGTAAACATGTGTTTATATATAATACGATTATATGTAATCATTTGGTTACTAGTTAACACAACGATTGGGAATATATAATCATGCAGGACATCCTTTGTGCAATGCCAATATGATGCATCTGACTTCGTTTGCAAATATAATTCTATGTAAACTATATGGACATATCTTATAGATATACGAGAAGGGCTTCTGGAGGGGAAGGGTTGGCGCAAGGGTAAATTGGAGAAGAGAATTAATGAAACTGATGAGGAAAGGTATCATTGCGAGGTATTAGTCTAAAGCGATCACCCTTATGAAAGAAGGATACAGGGGTCATTAATCCCCCTTTTCTACAGGAATTAAGAGTGAAAGATTGATTTGCTCGCAATGATACTTTCTTCTAAACTTACGTTAGCTCATTCCTAGATCTTGTTAAACTTAAGACTTTCAATCTTTATTATCTCCTTAAGGAGCGGATATAACTAAAAAAGTTTAGTATGTTGGTTCCTTTAAGAAATTTTTTCATAAGGGTGTTCCCCGCAACTCTGTTTTAAGTTGTGATCATTGCCCTTTTATTCACACTCGGCAAAGTCTTTTCTTCCATAAACGAGAGGCACATAAGACACACGAGTGATATGAAGATGAACCCTAAATAATAATTGTTGGTATAATCTCGTAATGTGCCCAAGATTATTGGAAGGAAGAAGCCTCCAAGGCCTCCTGCCGCGCCTACCAGGCCGCCCACAGTTCCTGTATCCTTTGGGAAGTACTCTGCTACGAGTTTATAGACTACACCATTGCCTGTCCCTAAACAAATACCCATGACATAGAACAAAACAAGTGAAGTTATTAATGACACATTTAAATTCAGGTATACCGTGAGTGAGAGCACAACCAGCGTAAGGAATATCATTATCTTTCGTCCATTAAATCTATCTCCCAGATAACCTCCGAGAATACGGGTAAAAGCTGAGAGAAATACAAATATTGACGTGAAACTGCCCGCTTTTACAGGGCTAATATGATAAAAATCGTTCAGATAAGATGGTAGCCATATAGAAAAACAGACAAATAGTCCAAAAAACATAAAGTAAATTAAGCAAAAAACCCAGGCCAGCCCAGATGTTTTATATACCTTCAATTTCTCGCTCAAAGTCGGAACTTTTGCATTGGCAGACCTCGGCGCATTAGAAGTAAAATACCAGTAGACAAAGGCCATTATAAGCAAAGGAATTGAATAAATCACAAATACTTTATTCCATCCCCATGATTCCGCAATAAAAGGAACTCCAAAAGCTGCAAGAGCGGTACCAGCATTTCCTACACCATAGACCCCCAACGCCAAGCCCTGTCTTTTCTTTGGATACCATTCCGAAACGTGCGGGATTCCAACGGCAAACGACGAACCTATCAAACCAAAAAGTAAACCGCATGCCAATAATAAGCCATAACTATGCGCAAAGGTCGTCATAAATACAGAGACAAAACCAAACAGAAGCATGATAGTAAAAACTAATCTGCCGCCATATTTATCCGTCACGATGCCCATAGGTATTTTGGCAACAGAACCAAGTAATACGGGCGCTGCAAGCAGTAATCCCACCGTTGTTGAAGACAGGTTGAATTCCGCCCTCAAGTATATTGCTAAAGGCGCAAACAACGACCAGCTTGCAAAGCATAGGGCAAATGCAACGGTCGCAAGTATCAGCACCCTCGTATTCCCGTTTTGTGTTTGTATATTTTCGCTCATAAGACCTCCAAGAAATTTAAAATATTTTTCATAAATAATCCAATATTCAAAATATTAAAATACTCTTATGTGGTAAACGTTGGCTGAACAGGTTCGAATTCGTTTTTCACCTTTAAGGGACTGATGTCTATTCCCTCTGTGATAAGATTACTTGTTTGCTTGATGAAAAACAAGTTTCCATTCCTTGATTTCATCAGCGTATAAAACCCATGCACGTGTCCGTCTCTAAAAAGCATGGACAATGTCTTCTCGTGGTCAAACGGGTGCGCATACAACTCATTAATCTTCTTCCCGATCACATCATCAGGTGAATTAAATCCAAAAAGTTTTGCACCCGCCGTATTGATATGAGTTACAACCCCATCATAGGAAGGTTCGTACTCACACCAGCCTTTTACATCCTGTACATCAACAAGAGGCGCTTTTGGTTCACCCTTTGTTGGTGTCATAGCTTTGTTCATTAAATACCTCCTTAATAATCCTCTGAGTTAACGTCTTTATTCCCATGTTGCTACAGTTTTTTCCACAGACTGCTTTGTGTCATCCTTTACGATCTCTTTTTCTTCTTTTCCACTACTAATAGTATTCGCAGATTTGAATATATGGAACTCCTCTTTAAATCTAGAAATATTGCTCTTTATAAAATCTTCGTCTCTCTGTGTTACAATCGAACCAAAGACATTTAAGGGGTTGTGGACTTTATATTTCTGTTCCCGAAGATACCCGCGCTCTTTTCTTAATTCATACCCGTCCACAATAGCCATGACAAAACCCACTACCATGACAGTTGTCACGCCAATCAAAGCCCTCTTTGGCAACGATAAGTCTTTGAGCATATATCCTGTATTTAATTTCCGATACATCAATACTGCCATAACAAACGCCGGAATGATTATCACCATCATGAGAGACTTTACCATAAAATTAAGATTGTTTACGGTACCAAGCGCCTCATCTGCATCTATTTCTACAATCAGCCCCATATTCGAGTCTCTTAGCCAGCTCCATGCGCCAACAACTTTTAATCCGTCGTAATCTCTGTATCCCTCCAGATCATAACCACTGATTTTCTCGCTAATACATCTTTTCACCCCTTTTGTTAAAAGGTTCGTATCAGGGTCCACCACCTCGTGGCACGCCCTGCACGCATCCCCGGACTTTTGGATATGCTCTGCAAATCTTGATTCCGTGATCATGACACCATCTTTATTTACCAAGTACGCTTCACCCGTTTTCCCAAGGGCAATACTCCCCATAGCCTTCGTAAGGATCGAAGTATCCATCCATAACACCACAGACCCTAACACATTACGGTTATTCCCCTTGATAGGATAAGACATAAACAGAGAAGGTAAATCATTTTCTTTCCCTTTATTCACACCATTTAAAGATACGTGGACTACATCGGAAATATATGTTTTACCGTTGTTTAATGTCATCTGAACATTGCTGAATGTTTTTTCTTTCATAATGTTCATGCCCAAAAGATACTTTTCATTTTCAGTCGCAGCCTGTACCACACCAGCGCCGTCGCAAATAAATATTCCTTTGTATCTATAATCTGCCTTCGTGCATTCTAGCTGGGTCTTTAACCTGAGATATTCATGTTCATTCTTTACATTCATAAGACCCACGAAATCCTCATCGCCATGGATAATTAATTCACTTTGTATTGCGTCAGAAATAGCCCTGGCATGAGATTTCCTGTCATCCCACAACATAGCAAGGACATCTTTCTGTTTGTTTACGATACCTTCCAGGTTCTTTTGAACTCCATGTTTCAGCTCAGCGCTTGCCCTGGGAAATGCAAGCACTCTGAACAGAACAAGGGGGAATAACCCAAATAATATAAATGCGATAATGACAACTACAATTCGTTCCTTAAAAACTCTTAGCATATAGCCCCCCTTTTGATTGAAATTCCCAACAACTGCTTCAAGCCAATAATTACAGGTCGTAGGACGCCACCATGGATTATGGCAAAAATAATAATTTATGTTTAGTATACATATGGATACATGATTGTCAAGTAATTGTATACAATTGTATACATGTATCCAATAATAAATAATCTCCACAGTGATACTTATGAAAAGTAATTAATTTTCCACATGGAAATCCTTTCAAATCTCATCTAACCCCTTCTTGCTAAAGAGGGGAACTGAAAACCCCCTTTTGGGAAAGAGAAAGAGCCAGGGGTGAAAGAAGCGGAGGAGTCGGTTAAGAGATTTCAGAAGTTGCGGCACAGCTAGGAGGCGGTGGAATTAGACATCAATCGTTTGGAGTATCACGGTCTGGATAAAGAGTTGAAAGGAATTACAATGTATTGCGCACTGAGAGTATTAACTACGAGTTTACACAAGGTGGAAAACGTGTTTCAGGAGAAGGCACGAAAGAGGCAGGAGGAGTTGTAAAAGGCAGCCCAAGAAGTCAAACAAATCAACCGAATGGGGAGATACTACTTTTTTTGAATTCCAATTATTTTGTACAGAAGTGTTGTCCGATAGCTGGCGGCAATATACCACATCGAATAAATAATAATGATGGGTGTTAAAATATCTAAGAAGGGAACCACAATATACGTATCAGACTCCGTAATTAATTCCATCACATTGGTTGAAAAAATGTTCCTTATAAAAAAGAACATATAAAGTACAATATTAATAATCTTATTCGTGGACAGATAGCAGCAGTAGACATAGACAAAAACAAGGCTGGAATATAGTTTTATTGCATCGTTAAAAGAGTTTAATATAAAGTCTACAGAATTATTTTTAATATGTAGCACCTCCAGTCCTATAGACAATATGTATTTTGAAAATAGGTACAGACAAAATCCAATAATACACAAGAAAAATACCCCTTTTGTCCACCGAATATAATTCTTTATGCGTCTCATAGTCCCCATATGCACTTGCGGAAGAATAATTTCGGCTTTTGTCGTCTTTATATAATTCTTTAATTGTCTCAATACCTCTAAATGCCGCACCCCTGCATCATCGTGTGAATTATCATTTACACCATTTATTGCTTTCCCAACGCCAGCAGATGTAATAAACATGTATGCAACTGCAAATATTACAACCATCATAACGTCACCACACATGTCAGCCATACAAGGCGCGTCAGGACTGCCGGATTCCATATTCATAAAAAAGATAATTGCATTAATGATATTTTCTGTAGCAAACCTCAGATTAATGCCAATAAATATCAATAGCGTGCTTATTCTTATTGAATTTAGCATATATATAATCGCAGGAGTAGAAACATAATTTGCTGTTTAAATAACACCTAGCCCAACATACAAAACAACTCTCTGTTTTTCCTTCAGGCAATACCCGTCCAACAGAATAAACAATATCCGATTATCTAACTATATATCGGAAGATTTAGAAAATACTTTATGCAAATCTAAGAAATAGAGAACCAGAAATCTTTGGTTATCAAATTGGAGGCTATCAGGTATGTGAAAAATGGCTGAAAGACAGGAAGGACAGAAAGCTATCGCATGATGATATAAAACATTACTGCAACATCGTCACATCCATTAGAAAGACTATTGAGATTCAAAAAATAGTAGATGGTATTTATCCAAAATTGGAAGACGAGATAATAAGTAATATTTAAAAATAGTGACGTGTGACGAATGGCGGGGGCCGAGAGAAAC
>Ga0209514_10004959_pt1 | contig 17454 bp, 10 predicted proteins | sample Subgrocontami58m_FD_187452 | JGI IMG/M metagenome (GOLD analysis project Ga0209514, IMG submission 187452) | Subsurface groundwater microbial communities from S. Glens Falls, New York, USA - GMW37 contaminated, 5.8 m (SPAdes) (version 3) | ecosystem: Environmental > Aquatic > Deep subsurface >...
ATTTCGAGCGTTTCGTTTACCCATCGAGCCGCAAACGCGCTTGTACTGGGTCTAGACCAGTCGGTCGCTCCGCGTGTGCACCGCCGCTTCGTCGGTGTCGCGGCGATCGAGCAGCGCGGGTCGGGCGCCTGGAGCATCGCGCTGGCCGAGGCCGACGCAGCCGCGCAGGACACCCCGCCATGCTGGAGATGGCGCGCCAGGATCTGGTGCGCCACGGCACACACTCAGCCCGAACGCTCACTCACGTCGCAGAACCCGTGATTGAAGTCGAGACTCGCCGTGCGGCCGCCCCGCGTCTGGACACGTCTGATGTTTCTCTTGACAATCTTTGGACCGTCGGAGTAAAAGAACCCCACGATAACGCCCAAATGTTCGCATAGCGAACGGCGCGACTTCGGTTTCGTGATTTCGTGGGCACAAGACCATCGCCGTAAACGACGGCCCGGTATGAACCGAAGAAGGGAGACCGAGATGCTGGGAGGCAGACTTGTCACGCGGGGATGCTCGACACTGGCGGTGTTGGGCTTGCTCGCAGGGACCGCGAGCGCGCAGAGCGTGGCGAGCGGGATGATCGCGGGGGTGGCGAAGGACGCGTCGGGCGGCGTGTTGCCGGGCGTCACGGTTGACGCGGCGAGCCCGGCGCTCATCGAAAAAACCCGCACGGTCGTGACGGACGGTCAAGGGCAGTACAAGATCGTGGATCTGCGGCCTGGCCGCTACACCGTCACCTTCAGCTTACCCGGCTTCGCCAGCGTCAGGCGGGAGGGGCTCGAATTGACGACAGGATTCACCGCAACGGTGAATGCCGAAATGAACCTGGGGGCGCTAACGGAGACGGTGACGGTCACCACGGCCTCCCCTGTGGTGGATGTCCAGAACGTGCTCCAGAAAACGGCCCTCTCGAGCGACGTCAGAAACGCGCTCCCCCTCCCGAGCAATTCAGGGGCGTATGTCACGCTGATCCCGGGAGCGACCCAAACCGCCGCCGCCAATCAGGATGTCGGTGGCACCAAGAGTGAGTCGACGCAACAGTTCACGATCCACGGTAGTCGTAGTGATGATTTTCAACAGCTTCGGGATGGCATGTTCTTCGGCACTATGGTCGCGGCCGGGAACAATATGTCTGGCGTCAACACCACGAGTCTTCAGGAAGTGACCGTTCTGACGGCGGGAGGCGTGACCGCCGAAGCCGAAACGGGCGGCGCCCAAATCAACATCGTGCCCCGCGACGGCGGCAATATCACCAGTGGGTCCTTCCTGGCCAACTTCGGGTCGAAGAGCCTGCAGTCGAACAATCTCGACGCCGCACTCATCACCAGAGGCGCAGCGACACCGGGCGCGATTAAGACGCTGCATGAGGTGGCTGGCGGGGTGGGTGGCCCGATCAGGCAAAACAAGCTGTGGTACTTCGCCGACTCACGGCGGTGGGCGAGCTCGAGTTATCAGCCCGGCCAGTACTTCAACAAGACGCAAGGCACATTGTTCTACACACCCGATTTGAACCGGCCAGCCTACGATGCGAACTCCTTCAACTCAGGGTCGATCCGGTTGACGTGGCAGGCGTCGCAGAAGGACAAGATCACCGGAGTGGTCACCCTGGAACGCAATTGCAACTGCTTTTTCAATATTGCGAGTGGCACCCGGGCGCCCGAAGCGACCTCGGATTCCCTCTATTGGCCGAACTGGAGGACGCAGGTGACCTGGAGGCGTCCGGCGAGCAACAGGCTCTTCCTCGAGGCTGGCCTGACCGTCGTCAGTGGCAACAATAATGCGGAGCGGTTACAGGAAGGGGGAACTTACGACGACTTCTCCGTGCTGGATTTGGCGAGGAACTTCCGCTACGGCGCGCCCGGTTCAGGGCTCACCTCGCAGCAGGCGTGGGGGTCCTACAGGTTCGGCCAATCCAACGAACACTTCACCGTTCAGTACGTCACCGGTTCACACGCGTTCAAGACCGGGCTCCAGTTCAGATATGGCCCCCGAGATTTGAACTATTACGTCAACCACAATCTGTCCTACACGTTTCGAGGCACGGTGCCTCAGTCGGTCACGTATTATGCGGGGCCATTGCTACAGTCGTTACGTCAGAGCGCTCTCGCGGCCTTCGCACAGGATCAATGGACCATTGGGCGGCTGACGCTCAATTACGGCCTCCGCCTCGATGTCCTCAAGGGGTGGAGCCCCGAACAGCATCTACCCGCGGGCACATTTGTGCCGGCGCGCGATTTCGACGCCGTCAACGACGCGATCGGATACAAGGACCTCAATCCCCGAATCGGCGGTGCGTACGACTTGTTCGGAAACGGGAAGACCGCGCTCAAGGCGTCTATCGCCCGGTATGTGACGTTCTTGGGCAATGGGGGCCTGATCGCCGCGACCAATCCTGTTAATCGAATGGTGACCACCGCGACCCGGACGTGGAACGACGCCAACGGCGATTACGTTCCGCAAGAAAGCGAATTGGGCCCGCTGTCGGACAATCGCTTCGGTACGCTAGCCCAATCCACCACGTATGCGGACGATGTGACGCACGGCTGGGGGACTCGCCCGGACAGCTGGCAGGGGAACGTGTCCCTCCAGCAGGAGCTGCGGCCTGGCGTCGCGCTGAATGTCGGCTATTTCCGCACTTGGTACGGCAACTTCACCGTCACCGACAATCTGGCGGTGACGGCCACCGACTATAGTCCGTACTGCGTCACCGCGCCGAGCGATCCACGGCTGCCGGTCAGCGGGCAGCCGATCTGCGGGCTGGCCGACCTCAACCCGAACAAGTTCGGGCAGGTGAACAGCCTGGTGGAACAGGCGTCGAAGTACGGAAATCAAAGCGAGGTCTACTCCGGCGTCGATGCCACCCTCGCGATACGCTTTGGAAACGGTGGGCTGGTCCAAGGAGGCGTGAGTACCCAGCAGCAGGTGACCGACCGGTGCTTCGTCGTTGATTCTCCGCAGGAGCTGTATCAATGTCACAATAGCCCACCGTGGTCCGCCGCGACGCAGGTCAAATTCTCCGCTGTCGTCCCGCTGTTCTGGGCCTTTCAGGCCAGCGCCGTGTTCCAAAATCTTCCACCGATCCAAACGTCGGCGAGTTTCGTCGCCACCAACGCGCAGATTGCGCCGTCGCTCGGCCGGAACCTCGGGTCGTGCGGCACGAGGGTCCCCTGCACCGGAACGGCCACATTCGAGCTGATTCCCCTCAACACGTACTATACAGAGCCGCGGAAGACTCAGGTTGACTTCCGGCTGACCAGGACCTTCCGGATGAGAGGACTCCGCCTACAGCCGCAGTTCGATGTGTTCAATGCATTCAACGCCAACCCCGTCCTCACGATGATTCAGCGGTACGGCGCGGCCTGGCAGAACGTACAGGCTGTTCTGGGGCCACGGCTGATCAAGTTCGGCCTGCAGGTCCACTTCTGAGAAGCGCCCGGAGACAAGCCACGACGCTCATCGTTTGGCGGCGAGAGGGCCCCAATGCAAATGAATCTGTCCCGCTCCAGGCCTTGCGTGGGCTTCGAATGAGAGGCCGTGAGCAAGCTTGTCGCCAGCGGCGGAAGGCACGATATTAGAGCGGGATCATTCTCCGCCTGCGACGCCTGTTATCAAGCCCGCTGTTCGCCAGAAGATTGAAATTGACGGAGAGAGAGGGATTCAGAGCCTGAACGCCTGCGCGGCAGCGATGCGATCGCGGATCGGCGGATGGCTGTAGAACAGCCATTGCACGATCCTCGACGGGTCTTCCTCGGCGAGGTTCTGCGCGCCGAGCCGGCGCATGGCGGAGATGAACGCGCCGGGATTGCGCGTGAGGTCGAGCGCGAACCGGTCGGCACTCCGCTCGAACGCGCGCGACATCGCGTGCGCAACCGGCACCATCACCAGCGAGACGGCGCCCGCCGCGAGCAGCAGCAGCGGCAGACCGGCGATGTCGTCCACGCCGCGCAGCCCGATGGGCCCCGCCAGGAGGTGCAGCACCTGCGCCGCGAGATAGAAGCCGGCCAGAATCAGCGCGCTCTCGAACACGATCCCCTTCCAGATGTCGCCATGGACATGATGCGCGATCTCGTGCGCCAGCACGACCTCGATCTCGTCGTCTGAATACTCGGCCAGCATCGTGTCGGACACGAGAATCCGCCGCGTGCCTCCCAGCCCCGCCAGCGCGGCGTTGGCCTTCTTCGTCTTCTGCGCGAGACCCCATTCGTACGCGCCGAGCACGCGCGCCCCGGCGCGCTCGGCCAGCGCCAGCAGCCGCGTGCGCAGCGCGTCGCGATCGAGCGGCTTGACGGAGTAGAACAGCGGGAGAAGCACCACCGGCGCGAGGTTGGTCAGGCCGACGATGATCAGCGTGAACACCGCGCCGGCTGTCAGCCACCAGCGGTCAGGCGACAGCCGGATGAACCCGTAGATCAGCCCGACGGCGCCGCCGCCGAGCACCAGGCTGATGCCGAGCGATTTCGCCTGATCGCGGAACCAGGCGCCGATCTTCTCGTTCGACAGATCGTAGCGCCGCTCGAGAAGAAAGCCGCTATGGAAACCGAGAGGCAGGCTGCCGATTTCGTTGAGGAGCGAGAGCAGCACCACGTAGCCGAGCACCGTCGCGCCTGGCCGCCACGCCGCGGGCGCGATGCGGCCGGCGGTGGCTTCGGCCGCGTCCCTGAGCACGCCGCTCCACCCGGTGGCGAGCAGCCCCCCGAGCAGCACCACGGCCCACACGAGCGAGAGGATGCTCGCCTGACGCTTCAGACGCTGGTATCTGGTGGCTTTGTCTTCGTTCACGATGCGGTCATGGCGGGCCACCCATCAGCGATCTTTGTCGTCGACGCGGTCCGCAGCCGTGCCCGCGCCTTCTCTCGGACGGACGCGGATGCCGCCGTTGGTCGTCTCGAGCGAGATCGGCGTGCCGCCGCCGTTCAGACGGCCTTCGACGTGCCGGCGCGACTGTTCCGAAATCTCGAGCTTGTCGAGCGCGGAGACGTTGATGCCGCCGTTCGTACACGACGCCGACAGGTCCGCCTTGGCGCTGTCGGGTAGCGTCAGGAGGACGCCGCCATTGGTCGTCCCGAGCGAGATGCTCCCGGCGCCGACCGACGCGAGATCGATGGAGACCATGCCGTTGGTCGATCGGGCCTCGAGGCCGCCGGTGAGGCCTTTGCCGGTGACGCCGCCGTTGGTGGTGTGCGCCATCACCGTGCCGCCGAGGGACACGAGCGTGACGAGTCCGTTGGTGTTCGTCACGTTGACGACGGCGTTTCTCGGCGCGCGCACGTGATAGCGGACCTCGAAGCCCGCGCCGATCAGGATGCCGCCCATCCGCTCGGTCTCAATCGACACGCGATCGGGCTTCACGTCCTCGGTGATCTTGATGCGCGGCAGCAACTCGCGCGCGGCCGCCTCGGTCGCGCCCTTGGCGATCCGCTCGGCGCGCACCTCGACGGTGGTGCCGTCGATCCCCTCGACGTCGATCTTGCCGTTGGTATTGACGATCCGCACCTCGCCGCCGGTGGTCAGCGGGTAGGTGTGGGTCCATTCTTCGGTCGCGCGACCCGTCAGGTTCCCGAGCGACATGTCGCACGCGCCGAAGGCAACCGCCACGGGCAGCAGCAGCACGCCGACTCTCCGGGACACACGTCGTGCCATCGAAAGCCTCCTCGGCAAGTACATACGGGAGGACGACCGGCTCAGTTCAACTGGACCGAAATCAGCTTCGACACGCCCGGTTCCTCCATGGTCACCCCGTAGAGCCGGTCGGCGATCTCCATGGTCTTCCGGTTGTGGGTGATGACGATGAACTGGGTGTGCTGCTGCATGCCGCGCAGCATCTCCACGAAGCGCCCGATGTTGGCGTCGTCGAGCGGCGCGTCGATCTCGTCGAGCAGGCAGAACGGACTCGGCTTGTACTTGAACATGCCGAACATGAGCGCGATGGCGGTGAGCGCCTTCTCGCCGCCGGAGAGCAGTTGCACGCTCTGCAGCCGTTTACCGGGCGGCTGGGCGATGATCTCGATGCCGCTCTCGAGCGGATCGTTCTCGTCGAGCAGGGTCAGGCCGGCGCGGCCGCCGCCGAAGAGCGTGCTGAAGGTCTGCTGGAAATTGGTATTGATGGCCGCGAACGCCTCCGTGAAGCGCAGGCGCGTGGTCTCGTCGATGCGCTTGATGGCCTCGCTCGTCTGGGCGATCGACTCGACGAGATCGTTGCGCTCGGTCGTCAGGAACGTGTGACGGGATTCGAGCTCGTCGAATTGCTCGATCGCCATCATGTTCACCGGACCGAGCCGATCGATCTTCGCGCGGAGCGCGGTGATGGCCTCTTCCGCGCTCAGGGCGCGCTGCTCGGCGGCGACGACGGCGGCATCCGGCGCCGTGAGATCGTCTTCGTCCGGTTCGTCGGCGCAGATGATGCTGGCGTCCGGCGTCGCCTGGCCATCCCGCTCGAGCTGCTCCACTTCGACGACGACCTCGTCGAGCGTCGCGTTCACGGCGTCCTCGCACGTGTGCGCAAGGTGCGAGAGGTCGGCCTCAGCGGTCGCGCGCGCCACATCCAGCTCCGAGACGATGGCGCGGATGCCGTCGAGGGTGGCGCGAGCGTCCTTGATCACGCCGTCGAGCTCGTCGGTCCGCACGCGCAGCGCGGACACCGCCTCGTCTGTCGTGACGACCACCTGCCGCAGCGTGTCCAGTTCGCGGACGTCGGCATCGAGCCGCACGTCGCCGGCGGCGATCGCCTCGTGCAGCTCCTGCACCCGGCGGCGCGTCTGGTCCAGTTCGACGGCGAGCGCGGCCGACCGTTCTTCCAGCTCCAGCGCGGCTTCCTGCAGGCGTTGCACGTCGGAGGCCAGCGCGCCCGCGCGCTCGACGAGCGCGGCGTGAGCCGCGCCGGCTTCGGCCGCGCGGCGGCTCAGGTCGTCGGCCGATTCGCGCGCCTCGAAGAGCCGGCGCTGCGCCACGGTCAGCCGCTCGTCGGCCAGCCGCTGGTCCTCGTCCAGCCGGGTGATGGACGCCCGGGCTTCCGCCTGCCGGCGATCGAGCGCGTCACGCTCCTCTTCCGCCTGACGCCGTTCGCGCGCGAGCTGCTCGCCCTTGTGCGCGAGCCTCGCTTCCTCGTCGGTGGCGTGCTGCAGCTGCGCGTCGAGGCCGACCACGGTCTTTTCCTGCTTGTGATGCTCCGCGTGAAGCGCGGCGATCGCGTTCGACGCGTGCGCGATCGTCGCGTCGAGCTCCGCGGTCTCCTGCGCGAGGTGGATGAGCGCGTCGCGATCGGCGGCGATGCGCTCGCGCAGCTCCTTGATCTCACGCTTCGTCTCGAGGATGCCGCGCGCTTCGGCGCGGCCGCCGCCCGACACCAGATGCGGCCCGTGGAAGACGTCGCCGTCGAAGGTCGCCACCGCGAGCGACGTGAGCCGGCTGGCAATCGTGGCGCCGTCGTAGGACTGCGCGATCCACGCGTCGCCCACGGCCCGGCGGATGGCGCCGGCAAAGGGTCCCCTCACGCGGACGACCGACGACAGCGCGACGACGCCATCGGGAATGGTCCGGCTAAAGCCGGACGCCACGTGCGCCGCGTCGGGTGTCACGTGCGCCGCGTCGGACGCCACGTGCGCCGCGTCGGGCGTCACGTACGAAACGTCGCCCGTGACGCTCATGGCCGCGTGGAAGCTGGTGCCCGTGCCGCTCGTCCGGTCGTGGGGTCCGGCTTCAGCCGGACCGCCCGCGACCGCCGACGTCACAAGGAAGCCGCAGCGCCCGGCACCGGCCTCGCGCACGAGCTGAAATCCGGCCGCGGCCTGTTCGGGGCGCTCGACGACGACGTATTGCAGCAGATCCCCGAGGCAGGCCTCGACGGCGCGCTCGTATCCCGCCTCGACCTCGAGGTAGTCGGCTATCGCGCCCTGCTGGCAGACGGTGCCGTTCGCAGCCACGAGGACCGTGCGCGCCGCGTCGGCGTAGCCGGCGCGGGCGGTCTCGAGCTCTTCGAGCGACTTCAGGCGCGCTTCGACGCCCGCCAGTTCCTGCTCGCGCGCGCGGACGGAGCGGGCGCGCCATTCGTGCTCGATGCGCGCGCTGGCCAGCTCGGACTCCCGCGCCGCCCGCGCGATGCGCGTGGCCTCGATGGCGTCGTGCGCGCGGCGCAGGCCCTCGATCGCGGACGCGCGGTCCGCGGCCGCGCGATCCGACTCGATGCGGACGTCGTTCGCTTCGACGTCGAGCTTGGAGAGCGTCTCGCCCACGCGGTCGCGCGCCTGCGCCGCGTGCTCGAGCGCGTGCCGCAGGGCGGTCGCGGAGTTGATGGCGGAAAAGACCTCGCTGCGCGCGGCTTCGACGTCCGCCTCGAGCCCTTCGATCTCGCGGTGCGCCGCCTCATAGGCGTCCGATTCCGACATGAGCATCGCCGCGGCCCGATCGCGTTCGGCGTTGGCGTCCGCCGCCGCGTCGCGCCGCGCGGCGAGCGCCACGCGCGCCGGCTCGCGCCGCGCCTCGAGGGCGTCGAGCTCGGCCGCCACGGTCGTCGTCCTGGCCTCGAGCATCCGGGCCTGCTCGCGGTCGAACAGGATCTGCTGCTGCTGGCGGTTGATGGCGAGCTCGCGCGCGTGCGCGGCCTCGCGCGACTCGGTCGCCCGCGTCTCGGCTTCGACGAGCTCGATGCGCAGACGGCCGAGGGCGGCGTCCACCTCGCCGACGCGCGCGCCTGCGATCGATTCGCGATCGCGCGCCTCGGTCAGCCGTGCCCGCGCCGACTCGATCGTCTCGGCGAGCTGCCGGTACTTGCGCGCGAAGAGCACCTTTTCCCAGCGGCGCAGCTCGTCGCGCAGCTTCCGGTAGCGGCGCGCTTTCGCCGCCTGGCGCTTCAGCGTGCCGCGCTGTTTGTCCACCTCGAAGACGATGTCGTCGATGCGCGTGAGGTTCAGCTGTGCGGCCTCCAGCTTGAGCTCCGCCGACCGGCGCCGTGCCTTGTACTTCGTCACGCCCGCCGCTTCCTCGATCAGCTGACGCCGATCGGTCGGCCGCGTGCTCAGAACCATCCCGATCTTGCCCTGCTCGATGATCGCGTAGGCCTTCGCGCCGAGACCGGTGTCCATCAGCAGGTCGTGGACGTCGCGCAGACGGCAGATCCGCCCGTCGATCAGATACTCGCTCTCGCCCGAGCGATACAGCCGCCGCGTGACCTCGATTTCGCGCGCGACCGACTGGATGATCTCCTGAATTTCCGCGGCGGGCAGGAGGGGCGGAGCCTGGTCCGCCCCGGACACGGTGTCGGCCCCTGCGTCCAGCACGTGACTGCGGCCGTTGCCGTTCCCGTGATGCCCGTTCCCGCTGCCATGGCCATTGCCGTTCACGTCGGGGAACGCGGGGGCGCTGATGGCCTTCAGGAAGCCGCTGAACCGCAGGCGCACCTCGGCCGCCGCTGTCGGCTTGCGGGCGTCGCTGCCGCTGAAGATGACGTCTTCCATCCTGTCGCCGCGCAGGCTCTTGGCACTTTGCTCGCCCATCACCCACGTGATCGCATCGGCGACGTTGCTCTTGCCGCACCCGTTGGGGCCGACAATCGCCGTCACGCCCTTGTCGAAGGCGAGCTCCGAGCGGTCGGAAAACGATTTGAAGCCGTTGATCTCAAGACGTTCGAGACGCATGCGGACACCTGCATGTTGCAGAATGCGGATGGCGGATTGCCGATTGGAGGCTTCGCGGAGCTCCGCAATCTGCAATCTGAAATCTGCAATCCGCAATACGCGCGGAAGCAGTGAGGTTGGCTGGGATACGACCAGACAAAACGACCGATTTCGCGGCCCTCTTTCGCCTTCCCCACGAGGAAGGCGGCCCCTGAGCCGAGACGGTCGTCAGTGTAACAAGGCCCAGCTATAGGGGCAAGCGCAAACTGCAACCCAACGCGTTGTGGTCGCTTGCCCGAACCGCTGTTGCGCGGGCCTCCAGACCGGCTCAGTGGGCCTTGGTCTTCGAGCCCTTGCCGAGCTCCGCCAGCTTCTGCGCCTCGCCGAACATCGTGAGCGCGGCCTGGGCCTGCGGATCGGCGCTGATCAAATGCCGGCGCGCATCAGCGATGCCGAAGACCGCGTTGTCGATTTCAAAGCGAATCATCGCCTTGATGAACGGGAGATCCTTCGCGAAGGCGTCCTCGTCGATCTTCACGCGATCGATCTTCAACTGCTCCCGGAAATCGGCGACCATCGCATCGTCGACGACGAAGGTCGGCGCCACGGTCCTGCGGCCGGTCGCCTGCTGCGCGACGCGCGTGTCGCCCTCGGCCATGTATTTCTGCGCGTAGTTCGCGAACTCGCCGCGGCCGTTCAGGAGACGCCCGAAGCGTCCCGGATTGAACCCTTCGGTCGGACCCGCGATGCGTCTGTCCGGCTCGATCCCTCCGCCGCTGTAGACCGGACGTCCCGCGTCGGTGTGCTTCAGGTCGGTCGGGTTGTGCGGCTTGTTCGCGTCCTGATCGCGAAGCGTGTAGCTCAGGTACTCGTCGAAGCTGGCGTCCCACGGACGCTGAATGAGCCGGCCGCTCGGCGTGTAGTAGTGCGCCGTGGTGAGCGCGAGGCCGGCGCCGCCGCTGATGCGGTAGACCGACTGCACGAGCGCCTTGCCGAACGTCGTCTCGCCGACGATGTACGCGCGATCGTGATCCTGCAGCGCGCCGGTGACGATCTCCGAGGCGCTCGCGCTGCCGCGGTTCGCGAGCACCACGATCGGCATGTCCGTGAACTCGCTCTCTTCCGTCGCGCGATAATCCTGATCCGAATTCGCGACGCGGCCGCGCGTGTACACGATCATCTTGCCGCGCGGCAGGAACTCGTTGGCCACCTTGATGGCCTGATCGAGCGGGCCGCCGGGGTTGCCGCGGATGTCGAGCAGCAGCCGCCGCATGCCCTTCGAGGCGAGATCGTGCAGCGCGTGCTTCACGTCACGATCCGTGTTCTCGCCGAAATCCTGCACCCGGATGTAGCCGGTCGTCGCGTCGATCATGAAGTGGGCCGGAACCGTGGGGATGTACACCTCGTCGCGCGTCAGCGTCATCGGGATCAGCTGCTCGTAGCCGCGACGTTTCACGCCCACGTCGACGTTGGTGCCCTTCGGCCCGCGAAGCTTGTGCATCGCCTGATCGACGGTCCAGCCTTTCGCGTCCTCGCCGGCGACCCTCGCGAGCACGTCGCCGCGGCGGATGCCCTTCCTGTACGCGGGCGATCCCTCGAACACGTTCATCGCCGTGATGTCGCCGTCGAAGACCTGAATCGAGACGCCGATGCCGTAGTAGCGCCCTTCCTGCCGCTCGCGCATCTGCGCGTACTCGCGCGGATCGAAAAAGCTCGAGTGCGGATCGAGCGTGCCGAGCATGCCGCGGATCGCGCCGTACACGAGACGGTCGGATTCGACCTTGTCGACGTAGCTCGTTTCGATGGCGCTCAGCGCAGCCGAGAACGCCCGATAGTGCCCGGGCACTTTGTCGTCGGTCGCCAGCGCGCTCCGGCCGAACAACCCGCCGACCAGGGCGGACACGAGGATCGCGAAGACCACGGCGGGCAGAGGACGGTAGCGTCGCATAGTCGGCATCCTAGCAGATAACTTCCTTACGAGCAACGACTTCTGGGCATCAGAGGTACCGGAACTTCTTGACCCGCTCATACACGGTTCCTATAATGACGTGAGCGGCCCCGCCCTGGTTTTGTGAAAGTAGGAGACACATGTTTGGTTCCATCGGAATGCCAGAGCTGATCATCATCTTCGTGATCGCGTTGATCATTTTTGGCCCCCGCAAACTCCCGGAATTGGGCCGTTCCCTGGGCAAAAGCCTCGCGGAATTCAAGAAGGCCTCGAACGAGCTGAAGAGCACCCTCGAGGAAGAAATCCGGCTGGAAGACCAGCGCTCGAGCCTCGAGGCGTCAAAAGCGCCGTCTCAGCCGACGACGACGGTTCCCCAAGTGGAAGAGCCCGTGCCCGTTCTCCACGACCACAGCGCGTAGCTGCTGCCCGCCATGGCCCTGGTCCCCTTCCCGGGCCCCCAATCGGGGGCCTTGTCGCTTCCTCCGGAGGACGACGACGACAGCCCGGCCGGGAAGATGTCGTTTCTGGAGCACCTGGACGAGCTCCGGAAACGCATCGTCAACTCGGCGATTGCGATCGGAGTCGGGATCCTGGTCGCGTTCACGTTCGTCAGCCGGATCTACAGCTTCCTCATGGCGCCGACCATGCGCGTGCTGCCACCGGGCAGCAAGCTCATTTACACGGAGCCGGGCGAAGCGTTCTCACTCCTCATCCAGCTCGCGCTGATCGTCGGCATCATCATGGTGTCGCCCTACATCATGTATCAGGTGTGGCTGTTCATCGCCCCAGGGTTGTACTCGAACGAGAAGCGGCTGGCGATTCCGTTCGTCGTGCTGACGTCGCTCGGCCTGGTGGGCGGGGCGGCGTTCAACCACTACATCATGTTCCCGTGGATGATGGCGTTTTTCGCTGGCTTCAACACGCCGGACCTCGTGTTCATGCCGAAGCTGGACGCGGTCTTTTCGCTGTACACGAAATTCCTCATCGCGATGGCAGTCGTCTTTCAGATGCCGACGCTCGTCTACTTCCTCGCGAAGATGAAGCTGATTACGGCGCGCTTCCTCGTGCAGCAGTTCAAGTACGCCGTCCTGGTCATCTTCATCGTTTCCGCCGTCATCACGCCCACCGGCGATCCGGTCACGCAGATCCTCTTCGCCACGCCGATGGTCGCCCTTTACCTGCTGGGCATCCTCATCGCCTGGATCGTCGGCCCCAAGCGCATCAAGGCCCCCAAGAGCGAGATCGGGTAGCCTCCCCGCAAGTCGTTGATTGACTTCGAGTACCGGTCGGTCGTACTATCTTTGTATTGCTGAGCTGCTGTTACCGCGGGAGGTACAGCTTGATGACTACATCGTTTCGTTTCTCGAGCCTCACAGCGGTGTGCGTCCTAATCGCCGCTGCCGCGAGCGCACAGACCCCTTCAGCCTCACAGTCACCTGCCGCGTCGGCGTCACGGCCGGCGGACGACTCAACCCGGCCTGCCACGACGACGGTCACGGGCGACACGGGTCTCTGGTTCGTCCCGACGGCCGACGTCCTTGCGCGGCACACCTGGTCGATCAGCGGGTACCGCTCTGGATACAACTATCCTCAGGGCTTCACGAACGTCGGTGAGTTCGACGCCACCTTCGCGGTCGGCCTCTTCACGGGGATGGAAATATTCGGCGCGCTGACCTTCGACCGGCGCATTGACCGCGATCTCCGGCCGCTGTTCACATCGAACGCCGAGGTCGGCGGCGTCGTCATCGGCTACCCGCGCGTCAACCAGGGGTGGACCGGCGACAACATTGGCGACCTGTACGTCGGGTTGAAGTCGGGCGTGCTGTCCGAGGAGCGCGGCCGTCCGTTCTCCTTCGCCATGCGCGAGTACTTCAAGATTCCGACCGCCGACAAGGACAAGGGCATCGGCACCGGGAAGGTTGACGCCAACATTCAAGCCGTCCTCAGCAAGGACGTGAACAAGGCCGTCGAGCTCTCGGGCTACGGCGGCGTGCTGGTCCGCGGCAAGTCGCCGTCGATCACGTTGCCGAACAGCCTCACCTGGGGCATCGGCGCCGGATTCCCGTCGCACGGCGCGTTTCGGGTCACGACCGAGCTGAACGGCGATGTGCCGTTCGACGACACCGCCACGCTGACGACGCCGCTTGTCGGCGTGGACGGGTCGCGGCCGCCGACGACGCAAACCGTGAGCAACTTCACCGCCGCGACGCTGGGCTTCACGTGGCAATCGCGCAACGGGTTCTTCGCCGGCGGCGGCGCGAGCTGGAATCTGCCGACGAAGGACCGCTCGGGTCTGAGCGCGGCCGACACCGACGTCACGGGCGACTTCGTCGACTTTCAGTTCCGTCTGGGCTTCCACCCGGGGGTCAAGCAGTACGTGGCGCCCCGGCCGACACCGCCGCCGCCCGCGCCCCTGCCGCCGCCGCAGAACCGCCCGCCGACGGTTCGCGCGCGGTGCGAGCCGTGCACGGTCGAAATCGGGAAGACGTCCACCGTCACCGCCGACGCGCAGGATCCGGACGGCGACACGCTGACGTATCGCTGGTCGGCGCCGGCCGGCACTTTCCAGAACCGCGCGGATCGCCAGACGATCTGGACCGCTCCGCAGCAGGAAGGCGCGGTGCCCGTCACCGTCACGGTCGACGATGGCAAGGGCGGCACGGCGTCGGACGCCGTCACGATTCAGGTGTTGCGGCCGACACCGGTCGTCGAATTGAGCTTCGAGGATGTCTACTTCGACTTCGATCGGTCGACGCTGCGCCCCGAGGCGCTGCGCCTGCTCGACGATGCGGTGACGCGCCTGCAGGCGAACCCGGGGAAGAACGTCATCATCGAGGGCCACACCTGCAGCATCGGGACGGCGGAGTACAACCTCGCGCTCGGCGAGCGGCGCGCGACGAGCGTCCGCCAGTACCTCGAGTCGCGCGGCGTGCCGGCCAGCCGCATGGAAACGCGCAGCTACGGTGAAGAACGACCGAAGTACGACAACGCGCGCGAAGAAACACGGCGTTTGAACCGCCGCGCCGCGCTGGTGGTCAAGGTTCAATAACGACAGGGCTGAGGGCTGAGGGCTGAGGGCTACACCGGCTGGATCGCTAGCCCTTTGCCCTTAGCCCTGAGCCCTTTTTCTTGTACGATCCAGCCCGTGGCCATCCGGGCTTCATCAGCCAGACCGATCGACGTGCTCGTCGCGGACCTGAGCGCTGGCAGCGCGGTGACCCGCGAGGCCGCGGTCGCGCGCCTCACCGTGATCGGCGCGCGGGCCGTCGAGCGGTTGATCGCGCTGGCGGTCGCCCCTGCCGAGGCCACGGCGCGGGCGGCGGCGTTTCGCGCGCTCGAAGCCATTGCGGATCCGCGCGCGCTGTCGGCCGCGCTCCAGGTTCTGGACGAGGCCGACGCCGACGCGAAGGTCGCCATCGCGGCCGCCGGCGTCGCGCACGTGTTCGTCCGCGGTGCGAAAGGCGCGTTCGCCGTCGATCGTCTCACGGCCGTGGCACTCGATCGCGCGCGGCCGGAGCCCGTGCGCCTCGCCGCGCTTCGCGCGCTGGGCGACCTCGAACATTCCTCGCTGGCTCCGCTGTTGACGTCGCTCGCCGAGGATCCGAACGCGGCCGTCCGGGCGGAAGTCAGGGCGGGAGGAAATCGCGGCAGCGAAGCGACCGCCGATCCGGCCGGCATCCTCACCCGCGCCGCCGAAGAGGAACTGCCCGCCGACCCCGACGTGCTCCGGCGCGCCATCGTCCACGCGGGGAACGCGGTCGCACTGCCCCTGCTCCTTCGCATCGTCGAGCGCGTGCGCGAGCGTGAGGCGCAGGAGCCGGCCGCCCGGCGGCCCGCGTGGGCCACGACACGCGCCGCAGCCCACCTGGCGCTCGCCAATCGGGGCAGCCGCCTGGCGGTCTACGATCTGCGGGAATCAATCGACGCGGCTACAGCGCCGCTGCCTGTCGAGTTTCTAGCCGCGCTGGCGCTCATCGGGGATGCGTCATGTCTCGAAGCGATCGCGGGCGCGCATGCGAGGGCGCGCGATCGGTGGTGGCGCGAGCACCTGGCCGACGCTTTCCGGGCGGTGGTCGCGCGAGAGAAGCTGACACGCCGCCACGCGGCGGTCAGGAAGATCGAGAAGAAGTGGAAGGGCGCGGTGGACGAGCTGTGGTCGGGTGGGGCGACTAACAGACCTACCCGACCTACCTGACCTCAGTAGCTCTTCGCGAACCATGCTTCGGCCGTCGCCGGGTTGTCGCAGCGGATGCAGCGGCCGGAGGGCGTGCTGCCGCCGAGCGGCATGTTGCGGATCGTCGCCTGCGTGTCGTTCTTGATCTGTGCCTCGCACTCGGCCGAACCGCACCAGGGCGCGATGACGAATCCGGGGCGCCCCTCCATCAGTTGCGTGAACCCTTGGTAGGTGTCGGCGCGCTGCGTGTGTTCCTCGCGGAACTGCACGGCCCGCTCGAACAGATTCTTCTGGATCTGGTCGAGCAGCTCGCGCAGCCTGGCGGCCAGGCCGTCCATCGGGATGCTCTGCTTCTCGCGGGTGTCCCGCCGCGCGACGAGCACGGCCGACTTCTCGATGTCCTTGGGCCCGATCTCGACGCGCAGCGGCACGCCGCGCAGCTCCCACTCCGCGAATTTCCAGCCGGGCCGGTCGTCGCGCTCGTCGAGCGTGACGCGGAGGCCCGCGGCGGCCAGCTCGTGCTGGATTGCCTTCGCGCGCGGCAACACCGTCTCGCGCCAGTTGTCGCGGCCGATCGGGACGATGACCACCTGATACGGCGCGACGTTGGGCGGCAGGACGAGGCCGCTGTCGTCGCCGTGCGTCATGATGACGCCGCCGACCAGGCGGGTCGATACGCCCCACGACGTGCCCCACACGTGCTGCACCGACTTGTCGCGCGCCTGGAACGTGATGTCGAACGCCTTCGCGAAATTCTGTCCCAGGTTGTGCGACGTCCCGGCCTGCAGCGCGCGGCCGTCGCCCATCAGCGCCTCAATCGAGTACGTGCGCAGCGCGCCGGCGAATTTTTCGCTGTCGCTCTTCTGCCCTTTGACGACCGGCATGGCGAGCACGCGCTCGGACGTGGCCGCGTACAGGTCGAGAATCAACAGCGTCTCGGCTTCCGCCTCCTCGTGCGTCTCGTGCGCGGTGTGCCCTTCCTGCCAGAGGAACTCGGTCGTGCGCAGGAACGGCCGCGTCACTTTCTCCCAGCGCACGACGTTCGCCCACTGGTTGATCAGGATCGGCAGGTCGCGCCACGACTGCACCCACTTGGCGTACATCGTGCCGATGATCGCCTCCGACGTCGGCCGGATGACCAGTTTCTCCTCGAGCTCCTCGCCGCCGGCATGGGTGACGTAGGCCACCTGCGGCGCGAAGCCCTCGACGTGCTCCGCTTCCTTGGTGAGCAGGCTTTCCGGAATGAACAGCGGGAAGTACGCGTTGACGTGCCCGGTCCGCTTGAACTCGGCGTCGAACGCCTGCTGAATCAGCTCCCAGATCGCGTAGCCGTACGGCCGGATGACCATGCAGCCCTTGACCGGCGAGTAATCGGCGAGCTCCGCACGGCGGACGACGTCGAGGTACCACTTCGAGAAATCCTGCGAGCGCGGCGTGATTTCGGTGACGAACGATTCTTTCTCGGGTTTCTTCGACATCAGGCTGCTTTCCGAACGCTGCTCGAACACAAGGGACACAAAGGACACCAAGAGTTTATTGTATCGGGTCTTACCCGCTCGCGGGTTCAGGGTTCAGGGTTCAAGGTTCGTTCTGTTCAGGGTTCGACCTTGAACCCGAACGAACCTTGAACCCGAACAAACCTTGAACCCGAACGAACCTTGAACCCTGAACCCTGAACCCTGAACCCGTTTTGGTGTCTACGCGGCGCCGCAGGCATCCACGATGTGGATTCT
>Ga0209514_10004962_pt1 | contig 17449 bp, 18 predicted proteins | sample Subgrocontami58m_FD_187452 | JGI IMG/M metagenome (GOLD analysis project Ga0209514, IMG submission 187452) | Subsurface groundwater microbial communities from S. Glens Falls, New York, USA - GMW37 contaminated, 5.8 m (SPAdes) (version 3) | ecosystem: Environmental > Aquatic > Deep subsurface >...
AGCAGGCGGCGCCGGAGCTTGTGGCCGACCGCTAGCCTCTGAGGGAAGCTACCGTCGTGTCTCTGTAGTTCGTCAAACTCCGTGCCTGGGGTGCAGTCCCGACGGCGCGGGACTGCCGGGGTAGTAGGGGTGTCCCCTACCTAGTCTCTTTTTCTCCTCCCCCTAAATGAGGGAGGACTAGGGTGGGGGGTGGCTCCCGGCGGGATAGAATAGGACCGCCATGGAGCACCTGCGCACCGCTGACTTCGACTACGAGCTGCCACCGGAGCTCATCGCCCAGACGCCCATCGAGCCCCGCGACCAGGCGCGACTCCTGATTGCGCGGCGTGGTAGCGGCGTCCCTTCGGCTGGCCCTGGACAGGTCCTGGAGCACCGGCGGTTCCACGAGCTTCCCGGGCTGCTGCGTCCCGGCGACCTCCTGGTGATGAACGAGAGCCGGGTGATCCCGGCGCGACTGCTGGGGCGCAAGGAGGGGGAGGGCGGCGCCGCCATCGAGGTCTTGCTCCTGCGCGAGCGGGAGCCAGGGCTCTGGGAGGCGCTGGTGCGCCGCGCTCGGCGCCTGAAGGTGGGCGACCGCATCGTGTTTGGGCCGGCCTCGTCTCCCGCGCTGGGAGAGGGTTGGGTTGAGGGAGAGACGCTGACCGCCACCCTGGAAGACGTGCTGCCATCCGGGGCGCGGCTGCTGCGGCTCTCCGACGCTGTGACCTGGGAGCGCCTGGGCCAGGTGCCCCTGCCGCCCTATATCCACGCGCCCCTGGCCGATCTGGAGCGCTATCAGACGGTCTACGCTCGCCCCAAGGGGAGCGTGGCGGCGCCCACGGCGGGCCTGCACTTCACGCCCGTTCTGCTGGAGCGGCTGCGGGCCCGGGGCGTCGAGCTTGCTTTCCTCACCCTGCACATCGGCTGGGACACCTTCCGGCCGGTGACGGAGGCGGACCCCAGCCGGCACAAGCTGATGCGCGAGTGGTGCTCCATACCCGCCGCCACAGTGGGGCGGCTGCGCGCCGCCCGCCGGGAGGGGCGGCGCATCGTCGCGGTCGGCACGACGGCCTGCCGCGCCCTGGAGTGGGCGGCGGACCACATCCTGACCACCTCCTCTCCCTCGATAGGAGAGGGTCGGAGTGAGGGCGCTCCCGTTCGCCCTGCGCCTGTCGAAGGACCCCATAGTTCCGGCCTCGCGAACCCGCAGCTTGCCTCAGGTAGCGGTCCCATCGAGGGCTGGGCCGACCTGCTGATCCTGCCTGGCCATCGGTTCCGGCTGGTGGACGCCCTTATCACCAACTTCCACCTGCCGCGCTCGACGCTGCTGATGCTAGTGTCGGCCTTCGCGGGCCAGGCCCTAGGCCCCGCCGCCGGACGCGACCTGGTGCTGAACGCCTACGCCGAGGCGGTACGGCAGCGTTACCGTTTCTACAGCTTCGGCGACGCCATGCTAGTGCTCTGAGGTCAACAAAGGTTCACGGGCCACAGCAAAAGCTTCGAGGTGCTGCAGATGTTTATAAGAAAGGCTTTGTCGCTCCTTGCGCTGCTTCTGCTTTTGGCCTGCGGCCAGGGTGTGCCTACTGCTACGCTTACCCCTACTGCGCCGAGCCAGACACCACTGCCCACGCCCACATCCACCATGTTACCTACCCTAGAGGCCACACCTGTCTCCTCTCCGACTCCTGTTGCTACCCCAACCCCGCCGACCACAGCGACTCCGGTGTTGGCAACACCCACTGTCACACGGGACCAAATACAGAGGGGGGTCAGCCTCTCTCCAAGGAGCTTTGCATCATCCGACTTCACGGACTTTTTTCAGAAGGCAAGGGAGGCCGGCAGCCTCGTAAGCTGGGCGGGGGACTGGCAAGAGCTGGGAAATCCCACTGGGGGTGGCCCCACGGTCCTGGCAGAGCTTGCCTCAACCTATGGCTACAAGCCGGTCATTGTGGCGCAGTTCTTTACCCAGTCTAGCGGACAGCTCTTGCGGCCGATGGATGTGGCCACCAGGCAAAGCTACAGGGACAGCGCTCGCGCCTTCGTAAAAAGGTACAAGCCAAGGTACTTGGGCTTTGGAATCGAAGTCAACATGTTGTATGAAAAGTCGCCTTCGGATTTCGATGGCTTCGTCGAGTTGTTTGCTGACGTATACCGAGATGTGAAGTCTGTATCCCCTACCACACAGGTGTTCACGGTCTTCCAGCTAGAGAGGATGAAGGGTCTGAGGGGTGGTCTCTTTGGTGGCGCCAATGAGCCTGGCAACACCCACTGGAATCTGCTGGACAGGTTCCCTGATTCAGACATCGTGGCATTCACGACCTATCCAGACCTGATTTTCAAAGACCCCAGAGACATTCCACCAGACTACTACTCGGAGATTAAGGCCCACACCGCCAAGGGCACCGCCTTTATCGAAGTGGGCTGGCACACCGCCGCCAACCCTGCGGGTTGGGAAAGCAGCGAAACTGAACAGGGCAGGTTTGTCAAGGCGTTTTTCGGGCTGACCAGGGACCTAGACCCGGAGATAGTGATCTGGAGCTTCCTCTATGACCAGAACGCTATTGAGCCTTTTAGGAGTATGGGCCTGCTGCGGAGCGACGGAAGCGCCAGGCCAGCGTGGGAGGAATGGACTCGCTCGCAGTAGAGCGGTCATCTTTCGTGTCATAGCCGCGGCATCGCGGACGCCACCCCGCGTCACTTCCCTGGGTGGGCCAGTAGGCAACCACTGCCTACCAGCAGGCCAGTCGGGAGGTTGTCGGCAATCGCTGCCTACTGCGGGCGTGGCGGGGAGGATGGCGACGAGGCTCGACTGGCATATGCTGGCGTCCCCGGTGGGACTCGAACCCACGGCCAACTGCTTAGAAGGCAGCTGCTCTGTCCAGCTGAGCTACGGGGACCGTCGTCGGGCAGTCTAGCTTTCCGGCTTGCTGTGGTCAAGACGGGGGCCCTCGCCAGGGGTTGGGGCCGGGCGCGGCGGGCGCAGGTGACGGTATAGATACCAGGCCGCCAGGAGCGCGAAGGCCGCCAGGATGGGTATATCGAAGGGGCGCATGGTCGCCCGCAGCCGCTCCCAGTTGGCGCCTAGATAATACCCGCCCGTGGCCAGCCCCAGGCTCCATATAAAGGAGCCCACAAAGGTGTAGGCGATGAACCGCGCGAGGTTGACGCGGCTGATGCCCGCGGGCAGGCTGATGAAGGTCCGGACCACGGGTAGCAGGCGGCTGAGGAACACGGCCATCTCCCCATAGCGGGCGAACCAACGGTCGGCCCTGTCCAGGTCCTGCCGGGTAACCAGGATGTAGCGTCCGTAGCGCTCCAGCAGGGGCCGGCCGCCCCAGGCTCCCAGGGCGTAGGAGGCCAGCGAGCCCAGGGTGCAGCCCAGCCCTCCGTAGAAACCGGCGAGGATGATCCCGCCCCAGCCCAGGCCTCCTTCACGCACCAGCAGCCAGCCGCTGAGGGGCATGATGATCTCACTGGGGATGGGGATGTTGGCGCTCTCCAGGGCCATGAGGGCCACGATGCCTGGCCAGCCCAGGGCGCTGTAGACGGAGCGGATGAACTCCAGGAGTTGGTGCTCTAGGCCAGCCAGTGTCAACCTCTTGACGAACTTCGTCCAGAAGGTAACATAGGGGGGGGCAAAGGGTCAAGCCTCGTTGCCTACTGGAAAGGCCTGGGAGCTTAGATAGGTTTTAGACTAAATCTAAACAAGCTATTGACAACGGTCGAAAAGGGGGCTATATTGATGCTCGCCGAGGGTCGGCCAAGTAAGGGGGTGCATGTCCATGATACGGAAGACGCGTCTGATGCGGCAGGTGGAAGACCATTACCAGCGGCCGCTGGAGAAGCTCCTGCCGGAGATGTACAACGAGAAGGGGCTTCCTGCCATGGCTGATGAGCTGGGGATCAGCCGCGGCACACTCTGGTATTGGCTGCTCAAGTTTGGCATCCACCTGCGGCGAGTAGCCGTTGCGCCTGGTGAGACCCTGGAGGTCAAGCGTACCGGCTAAGGCTGTGGGTCTTCCCGAAAAGCAAAGGGCCCTCCGCCGGGAGGGCCCTTTGGCTTGTGCCGGCTTGTGCCCGGGAATCAGGCTGGTCTGGACGAGGAGTCGGTCAATCGCGGGTGAAGGCCTGGGAGAGAGTGCCTGGGCCCAATCCCCGAACGGCGGCCAGACGCGAGCGCAGGGTTAGTCCTGCGGGCCGCTACCCAGATTTATCAGCCCCGCCATGTAGCCGGCCCCGAACCCGTTGTCGATGTTTACCACCGCGATGCCGGGCGAGCAGCTGTTGAGCATGGCTAGGAGAGCGGCCAGCCCGCCGAAGCTGGCGCCGTAGCCCACGCTGGTGGGGACGGCTACCACGGGCGCCGCCACCAGGCCGCCCACCACGCTGGGCAACGCGCCCTCCATCCCCGCTACCACTACCAGGGAGCGGGCCTGCTGGAGGCGGGGCACTTGTTCCAGCAGGCGGTGAAGGCCAGAGATGCCCACGTCGTAGAGGCGCTCCACGGAGTTACCCATGAGCTCTGCTGTGAGGGCGGCCTCCTCCGCCACGGGGATGTCGGCGGTGCCGGCGCAGACGACGCTTACCCCGGCCTTCAGGGGACGATCGCTAGTACGCTCGTCGACGATGCAGCGCGCGAGGGGATGGTAGCGGGCCTGGGGGAGCACCCGCTGCACGGCGACGAAGGCCTCCTCCGAGGCCCTCGTCACCAGGACGTGGTGGCCTCCCTTCGCCAGCTCCTGGGCGATCTGGGCGATCTGCTCCGGCCCCTTGCCCTGGCCGAAGATAACCTCGGGAAAGCCTCGGCGCAGGGACCGGTGGTGGTCCACCTTGGCGAAGCCCAGGTCCCGGTAGGGGAGCGAGCGCAGCTCTTCCAGGGCCTCCGGGACGGTGGTTTCACCCTGCTGTATGCGTTGCAGGAGCTTGCTGAGCTGGCGGCTGTCGATGGCCTGGTTCCTTTCGATCTGATTATAGCCTGCGCTCCCCAGGGCCGAGCGGTGGGGCCGGGCTGGCCGAGGCCGCGGTTTGACAATGGTTGTTACCGGATGTTAGAGTAAATTTCAGGCCCCGGGGCTGCCGCCCTGTGGGGCCACTTGGTTTCAAGGCAGTCTCATGGCAGTCACGCGGGTCGGTATTGTCTATCATCCGAAGGTCGAAAGCTCTCGTCCCTTGGCCGAGCGCCTGGCCGCTTTTATGAAAGAGCGGCAAGTGCAAGCCTGGCTGGCCTCAGCCTGGGACGAGGAGGCGCTGCGGCCGCAGATCCAGGGGAGCGACTTCCTGCTGTGCCTGGGTGGCGATGGCACCTTGCTGCGGGTCGCCCGCGCCGCCGTCCCCTGGGCCGTGCCCATTGTAGGGGTCAACCAGGGTCGACTGGGGTTCATCACCGAGCTCCGTCCGGAAGAGGCGCTGAAGCGTCTGCCCCTCCTCCTCGACGGCAAGGGTTGGGTGGACGAGCGGGCGATGCTGGCGGTCAAGCTGCCGCGCCTCCACCAGGGGCAGGCCACGGTCTGGGCGCTTAACGACGCCGTGGTCAGCAGGGGCGCCATCGCCCGCGTAATCAGCGTCGAGACCAAGATCGACGGGGACTTGCTGACAACCTATCGCGGCGATGGGGTGATGGTGGCGACCGCTACCGGCTCCACGGGGTACAACCTGGCGGCCGCCGGCCCCATCCTCTATCCTCAGAGCCAGGACCTCGTCCTGACACCCCTGGCGCCTCACCTCAGTCTGTCCAATACCTTGGTATTATCGGGCGCCTGCACCATTGCCCTGCACGTCCGGACTGACCACCAGGCGATGCTTAGCCTGGACGGCCAGACGCACATAACGCTGGAGAGCGGCGATGCCATCGAGGTGAGCCGCAGCCCCCACGTGGCCCGCTTCCTGCGGCTACGCCCACCCGGCGACTTTTACCGCACCCTCACGGCGCGCCTGGTGAGCCCAGGAGTGGCCGAGGCAGCCGAGACATAGGCCGAGATAGGATGGAAAGCGTGAGCGCTCCCCAGGCCGCAACGGCTGTCAAGGCTGCCCTGACCGACGCCGCCCAGATCCAGGCCCTCATCAACCACTTCGCCGACGCGGGTGAGATGCTCCACCGCTCCCTGGCGGAGGTCTACGAGAACATCCGCGATTTCTGGGTCGTCCGCCAGGACGGGCAGCTCCTGGGGTGCGTGGCGCTCCACGTGGTCTGGGCCGACCTGGCCGAGCTGAAGTCCCTGGCCGTGCCGGCGGGAGCGCAGCACCGGGGCCTGGGCGGCCTGCTGGTGGAGGCGGTCTTGCGGGAGGCGCGGGAGCTTGGTTTAGCCTCCGTCTTCTGTCTCACCTATCGCCCCACTTTCTTCGAGCGTTTCGGCTTCCAGCGGGTGGAGATGATGGAGCTGCCGCGCAAAGTGTGGACTGAATGCGTGCGCTGCTCCAAGTTCCCGGACTGCGGCGAGATCGCCCTGGCTCTCCCTATCAGCGAAGCCTCGCCCTGGCACCAGGGGCAGCTCCACCTCCGCGCTCCGGGCCCGGCGTGATGCCCGAGCGTCTGGTCAGCTCCCGGCCCGTCTTCGCTGGCCGCGTCATCAAGGTCAAGGTGGACGAGGTCGCCCTGACGAACGGACGCCGCTCCCAGCGCGAGGTGGTGGTCCATCCCGGGGCGGTGGTGATGGTGGCGGAGGACGGGGAGGGCCGCATCCTCTTCGTCAGCCAGTACCGCCACGCGGCGGGCCGGATGTTGCTGGAGCTGCCGGCGGGGACGTTGGAGCCCGGCGAGGCGCCGGAGGCCGCGGCCGCCCGCGAGCTGGGGGAGGAGACGGGCTACGATCCCGGTGGGGGTGGAAGCCCTGGGTGGTTTCTACTCCGCCCCCGGCTTCTGCACCGAGTATTTGCAGGCCTTCCTCTGCACCGGGCTGCGCCCCAGCCAGCGCCAGGCGGACTTCGACGAGGAGATCGCGCTGGTGCGCCTGACCCTGGCCGAGGCCCTGGACCGCGCCCGCCGGGGCGAGATCGAGGACGCCAAGACTCTGGGGGCGCTGTTGCTCTACCAGCTTCGGAAAGCTAACTAAAGCGGCTGGGCCAGCGCGCTGACCTCTTCGGCGGCAACGTCTTGCCTGCGGTCCGTTGGCTCCGAGCCGGGGCCTCGACAGTACGGCTGACAGGACAAACAGGAGCGGATCTTACGATGATTTGCCATATTGACAATGAGTTGTACGATGTCCGCAGATTTATGGCAAAAGGAGGGAACATATCGTGCAAGAGACGTATAAGGGGGACGTCCTGCAAAGGATCGCCGGCGTTGGGTTGATTGCGGGTGCAATCCTTACCGTTGTGTTCAACATCCTGGCGCCCAGGGCCGACGACCCAACTAACAGCGCCCAGGCTATGGCAGCCCTGGCCGAGAATCCAGGTCTGGCTAAACTAGCCTTCCTTGGGCTTGCCGTGGGGATCTGGTTCCTGGTCATAGGCTTTGCCGGCATCTATCGCTCCATCCCCACGGGCGCTGCTAGCGCCTGGACACGCCTGGGTTTCTATGGTGTGCTGGTCTCCGCCGGGCTCTTCACCACCACCTTCGCCTTGCAAATAGGGGCCACTTTCGCAGCCGCGGAGGGGGCAAAGGGTGTCGCCATAGGGGAACCTATAGTTTTCGCAGCGCGCTCCCTCTTTGCGCTAGGTAACTATCCCTTGACATTATAAGCCAACAGTGGTAGACTGGTGTTGTAAAGGAGAGCGACCATGCCACCAGTCAACCGGAATCATCCAACCCGAGCAAAGTCTTCGGAGTCGCAGCACTCCCTCATGGAGTTTATGCGGCGCTTTCCGAATGACACCGCTTGCCTTGAATACCTCTGGCGTGAACGCTACGCGCCAGACGGCGAACATGCCCCTTGCCCCAAGTGCAACCAGGTTCGCTCCTTTCGCCGTTACGAATCCGAGCAACTTCGGTGCTCCTGGACGTGTGTCGCCTGTGGCCTTCACGTTCATCCGCTCGTAGGCACCATCTTTGAGAAGTCGTCTACGTCGCTTCACCTGTGGTTCTACGCCATGTACCTGATGGCCAGCACACGATGCGGAATCTCCGCTAAGCAACTGGAGCGGGAGCTTGGCGTCACCTACAAGACGGCGTGGCGTATAGCGTTTCTGATCCGCAAGTACCTCATGGAGCAAGAAACCGAGCCGTTGACAGGCGAGGTGGAGGCTGACGAAACCTACGTGGGAGGCGTCCGGCGTGGCACCAGGCGCGGGCGCCCTGGCCCCGAGTCCCACAAGGTCGCGGTATTCGGCATGGTGGAGCGCAAAGGCCGCGTGGTCGCCGTTACGGTGCCGAATGTCAAGAAAGCCACGCTCATGCCCCACATCGAGCGGCGTGTGCTCCCAGCCTCCACCGTTTATACCGACGAATTGAAATCCTACGATGGGCTGGAGCAGAAAGGGTACCCGCATAAGCGGATTCAGCACTCGGAGCAAGTCTATGTGAGCGGAGACGTTCACACCAACACGATAGAGGGGTTTTGGTCCCTCACCAAAAGAGGGATAGGCGGGGTCTACCACGCGGTGTCCGCTAAGCATCTTCAGGGCTACCTGAACGAGTATGCTTGGCGGTATTCGCACCGCGACGATGGGCAGGCGATGTTCGAGACGCTACTTGACCGAGCGGCGAGTGGTAGTTGAGGGCTTGGGAGAGATTGGCCGCGCCGCCCTTTTGAGCACGCGGTCTACCTCGTCCTTGCTTGGAATCGGTACCTCGTAGCCCTTGGGCGTTTTCTGAGTCTGCTTGTTGCTCACGGGGTAAGTATACATCATGCACCCGTTGGATGGCGCTTATGAGCAAGTTCGAGGGGCAAGGGAACACCTGGATAGCCTCCGACCTGACATTCAAGACTTCGCAAAAGTTGTGACTAATGGAGTCTCCCTCAATTACGAGGAACGCATCGTGAAGATCAATGGGGTCATGCGTCGTGTGCCCATGGGCACCGCTTCCGCTACGGTCAATCTGCCCGCCCCGCTGCGAGTCAGCCGCCTCATTGGGGAAGTCGTACGAAACCTGCGAAGTGCGTTGGACTTCTTGATCTATGAGTTGGCCTGCTTTGACGCCAAGGCAATCGTAGAGAGAACGCAGTTTGTCATTGTAGATTCGGAAAAGGAGTTCAGGGAACAGAAGTGGCATCTCCGCGGTCTGAGCGGTGAACACATCGCAGCTTTCGAGCGGCTGCAACCGTACCACCCTGGATGTCAATGGACGGGAATCCTTAGAGACTTGTCCAATCCCGCAAATCACAAGCACCTGACTACCGTTAGGTCTCCCGTCACCATCGCCATTAGTGGAGATAACACAGAAGCGATTCTTGCCGGTAAGCATGTGGACGTGAATAGCTACGCTTCCGTTCAAATAGCGTTCAGCAACGGTGTGCCTGTCATAGAAGGTCTGGAGCAACTCGTGCTCGATGTTGCTCATTCTCTTGATGCCTTCAAGTCTGAGTTCCAGGGCCCCCTTATACGGTGAAGGGTTAGTTACCTTGCGCAAAAGCCGGGTTTTCTCTGTCACGCCTGACATCTGAGGGCTGCTCTCCGTTGTGTTCTGTGGGATCGCGCCCCAATGCCGCTTTGCCAAGGGGGATTCATGGTAGCACGCAGAGCCGGTAAATGCCCTGTCCGTATCCTCCTGGTCGGCATCCTGCTTTTCATCCTGGCACTGCCCTTTGCGGCAGCTGTAGAAGCAGCCGCGCCGGAGTGGAGGCAGCAGGCCAGCCTCTCCCTGCCGTTGAAGGGGGCCCTGTACGTTACTCAGGGGTGGGGTGGCGCGGTCACTCACAGTGGGCGTTTGGAGTACGCCGTTGACTTTGTCGTGGTGGGGGCTCGGAGCCGATCATACCGAGGTCGAGGACAGCGGTTGAGCGACTACTACACCTGGCAGGCGTCTGTCTATGCCCCCGCTGGTGGCGTCGTCGTGGCGCTTGAGAACAGCGTTCGTGATAACGAGATCAATCGCCCTAACGCTACGCTGCCTTGGGGCAACTACGTGATAATCGATCACGGCCAGGGTGAGTTTAGTCTCCTGGCGCATTTCAAGCAGGACTCGCTCCGCGTGAAGGTCGGGGACAAAGTGACGAGCGGCCAACTGCTGGGACTGGCCGGCAACTCTGGGTTCTCCTATGCGCCGCACATCCACTACCAGCTGCAGGATGGCCCCAGCCTCGGCGCCCAAACTCTCCCTGCCACCTTCGCCCGCTACTACGAGGCGTCCGGCCATAGCTCCGTCCTGCGCACCAACCAGGTGCCCCGAGAGGGAGACGTCATCTACAAAGGATAGGGGTCAAAACCGGCTCTGCACAAAAATGGCATCATGGCGGCAGGAGAGGGAGTGCAGAAGGAGCCTACCTCCTCTGGCAGAGGGGCAGGGGGTGACCAGGCAGTGGGCGCCGTGGGCCTTGGCAGTCCAGGGTGTGGGTGCCCACTATGTTCACGGAGCTTTTTCGTTCAGGGCAGGCCCTGGCTCTCTCCGTTCGAGGGGGACGGAATTCCGCGCCTGCTTTTTGGCCTACCTGCCGGTCAGCTTGCGGGCGAGCCAGCGCACGGGATCGAAGTAGCTGTCCGCGACCCGCTCCTTGAGGGGGATGATGGCGTTGTCGGTGATGTGGATCTCCTCGGGGCAGACCTCGGTGCAGCACTTGGTGATGTTGCAGTAGCCGATGCCGGCGTCGGTGCGGGCCAGCGCCAGCCGGTCGGCGGTATCCAGGGGGTGCATCTCCAGCTCGGCCAGGCGCATCAGGAACCGCGGGCCGGCGAAAGAGGGCTTATTCTCGGCGTGGTCGCGGATGATGTGGCAGACGTTCTGGCAGAGGAAACATTCGATGCACTTGCGGAACTCCTGGCCCCGGTCGATGTCTGCTTGCATCATACGGTAGCCGCTGTCGGGCGCCGATGGCTGGGGCTGAAAAGCCGGGATCTTCTTGGCCACGTTGTAGTTGAAGGAGACGTTGGTGACGAGGTCCCGGATGAGCGGCCAGGTCTGCATGGGGGCGACGGTAACGACCTCGCCGGACTGGAAGATGCTCATGCGGGTCATGCACATGAGGCGCGGCTTGCCGTTGATCTCGGCGCTGCACGAGCCGCACTTGCCTGCCTTGCAGTTCCAGCGGACGGCGAGGTCTGGGGCCAGGGTGGCCTGGACCTTGTGGACCACGTCTAGGACTACGCTGCCCTCGTCTACCTCCACGGTGTAGTCCACCCAGCGCCCTCCGCTGGGATCGCCGCGGAAGATACGCAATGTCGCCTGTGGCATCAGTGTGTCTCCTCGAATAGCTTGCGGAGGTCGGCCGGCATCTCCGGCAGCGGCTCGGCGGTGGCCTTCATCTCGCCGTCAGGGCCGCGGCGGATGGCTACGTTTACCCTTGCCCACTTGGGGTCGGGCTGGGGGTAATCGTCGCGGGTGTGGCCGCCGCGGCTTTCCTTGCGGGTCTGGGCGCCCAGGGTGATGCCCTGGGAGACAGTCAAGAGAGATGCCAGGTCCAGGGCCAGGTGCCAGCCGGGGTTGTACTGGCGGTTGCCCTCGACGCTCACGCGAGCGGCGCGGGCGCAGAAGTCGGCGAGCTTCTGCTGGGCCTGCTCCAGCTCCGACTGGGTGCGGATGATACCGACCAGGTTGTGCATGGTTTCCTGGAGCTCGCGCTGGACGGTGTAGGGGTTCTCGCCGCCGTCCCGCCCGAAGGGGGCAAGCATGTGCGCTGCGGCCGCTGCGACCTCTTCGGGGTTCAGCGCCGGGGCCTGGGCCAGCTTCTGGGCGTACTGGGCGGCACCCAGGCCGGCGCGCCGACCGAAGACGACGAGGTCGGAGAGGGAGTTGCCTCCCAGGCGGTTGGCGCCGTGCATGCCGGCGGCGCACTCTCCGGCGGCGAAGAGGCCGGGCACCGTGGTGGCGGTGGTCTCGGCGTCCACCCGGATGCCGCCCATCATGTAGTGCATGGTGGGGCCGACCTCCATGGGGGTGGTGGTGATGTCCACGCCGGCGAGCTGCTTGAACTGGTGGTACATGCTGGGCAGCCGGCGGCGGATGTATTCAGGCGAGCGGCGGCTGGCGATATCCAGAAAGACGCCGCCGTGGGGGCTGCCGCGACCGGCCTTGACCTCGCTGTTGATGGCGCGGGCTACCTCGTCGCGGGGCAGCAGGTCGGGAGGGCGACGCTTGGTGCGGTCGTCATACCAGGCGTTGCCCTCGGCCTCAGTATCAGCGGTCTCGGCCTTGAAGAACTCCGGGATGTAGCGGAACATAAAGCGTTCGTCCGCGGCGTTCTTCAGCACCCCGCCATCGCCCCGGACACCCTCAGTGACGAGGAGGCCGCGCACACTGGGGGGCCAGACCATGCCAGTGGGGTGGAACTGGACGAACTCCATGTCAATCAGGTCGGCGCCGGCCGAGTACGCTAGGGCGATGCCATCGCCGGTGGACTCCCAGGAGTTGGAGGTGATTTTGAAGGCCTTGCCGATGCCTCCGGTGGCCAGGACGACGGCCTTGGCGTGGAAGGCGACGATGTTGCCGGACTCGCGCCAGTAGCCGATGGCTCCGGCGACGCGGTCGCCGTCCCTGAGCAGGCGGTTGATGGTGCACTCCATGTAGACGTCAATGCCCTTGTGGACAGCGTGCTGCTGGAGGGTGCGGATCATCTCCAGGCCGGTGCGGTCGCCCACGTGGGCCAGGCGGGCGTAGCGGTGGCCGCCGAAGTCGCGCTGGAGGATGCGGCCGTCCGGGGTGCGGTCGAAGAGAGCGCCCCACTGCTCCAGCTCCAGTACGCGCGCGGGCGCTTCCTGGGCGTGGAGCTGGGCCATGCGCCAGTTGTTGAGCATCTTGCCGCCGCGCATGGTGTCGCGGAAGTGCACCTGCCAGTTGTCCTCGGAGTAGATGTTGCCCAGGGCGGCGGCGATGCCTCCCTCAGCCATGACGGTGTGGGCCTTGCCGAGCAAAGATTTGCAGATCAAGGCGGTCCTGGCGCCCAAGGCGGAGGCCTCGATGGCGGCGCGCAGGCCGGCGCCGCCGGCGCCGATGACGATGACGTCGTACTCGTGGGTCTCGTGCTCGATCGAGGTCATTCTAGGAAACCTCGCCTTCGCTGCTGCAGCTGTGCCTTAGATACCATTCTTCTCTTCCCGTTCGGCCACTTTTGGAGGCCAGATATGGGGGGATATCCCTCATGCTCCCCGCCCGTCCCCTCTGTCGGGACCGAACCTCTCGAAAGATACTTGTGGATATGGAGCACTAGAAGCTCTTCCAGGTATTGGGGTCTGTGATCACGCCGTTGGCCACCAATCTAATGTAGACATCGGTGGCGCTGATCCAGATCAGGCTAGTCCAGGCCCAGAAGCGATGGTGCTCGTTCAGGCGCGTGACGAAGTCCCAAGTCCGTTTCCTGCTGCGGCCCCACTTGGAGCAGGTGAAGCAGTCGAGCCCGCCGCCGACCAGGTGCCGCAGGGAATGGCAACCGAAGGTGTACATCATGAGCAGGAAGGCGTTGACGCTCAGGAATACCGAGCCCAGGCCGATGCCCCAGCCGCCGGTGGGGTCGTGGAAGCCGCGGATGGCGCCGATCCAGAGTATCACTACGAAGACCAGGGCCACGTACATGAAGAAACGGTGGGCGTTCTGGAGGATAAGAGGGAAGCGCCGCTCGCCCTGGTACTTGGAGCCCAGGTCGGCGACGGCGCAGGCCGGTGGGCTGAGGAAGTAGGAGCGGTAGTAGGCGCGGCGGTAGTAGTAGCAGGTAGCACGAAACCCGATGGGGCCCCACAGGACTAGGAGGGCGGGGGAGAACCACCAGGCCCGGAAGGGGCCATGCAACTTGGGCTCATAGACCGGCGACAGGTAGGGCCCAATCTCGAATGCCCAGCCGTCCAGGAACATGCTGACGGTCAGGTAGCCCAGGAAAACGGTAAGTCCCACTCCAAATAGCGCGGGCTCGAACCACCAGGCGTCGGTCCTCAGCGTGGTGAGGAGGCCGCGTCTGGGGGCAGCGGTGCCTACCTGTGCCATCAGCATTCCTCTCGTTGCGTTGGTAGGGCCCTACGCCGGCTGCCGCATACTTCCGCGCAGCTCAACCGGGCCCGCCATGTATTGGACTGTTTTCGACGGAGTTTAGCACGGGCCATAAACGGCAACAATGGTCAGGCCCGCTGGTACTGCTTTTGCCCGGCGGCGTAAAGGTCGCCGCCGTAACAATCGTTGATGACGATGGCTGGGAAGTCCACTACCTCAAGCCGGCGGACCGCCTCGGTGCCCAGCTCTTCGTAGGCGATCATCTCCACCTTGACGATGTGCTTGCGCAGATAGGCCCCGGCGCCCCCCACGGCGCCGAAGTAGATGGCCTTGTGAACTTTCAGGGCCTCCTTGACCGCGGCGTTGCGGTAGCCCTTGCCGATCATGCCCTTCAGCCCCAGGGCCAGCAGCCGCGGCGCGTAGGCGTCCATGCGGCCGCCGGTGGTGGGCCCCGCCGAGCCGATGACCTCGCCAGGATGGGGTGGCGTGGGCCCCACGTAGTAGATGATCTGTCCCTTCACGTCGAAGGGCAGGGGCTGGCCCGCGTCCAGGGCGGCGATCAGGCGGGCGTGGGCGGCGTCCCGGGCGGTGTAGAGGACGCCGGTGATGGCGACCAGGTCGCCGGCGCGCAGCTCCGCGACCGCGGCGTCGGAGAGGGGCGGGCGCACGGGCTTGCGCTGGGCGGACGCCGGGCTGGTGCCCGGAGCGGAGGCTTTACCTGTTGGCATGGCTGTCTCCCAGCTTAAAGCTCCACGTGCTTGTGCCGGTGGGCATGGCACTCGATGGTGACGGCCACGGGCAGGCTGGCGATATGGCAGGGGTAGGTCTGGATATGGACGGCCAGCGCGGTGGTGTCGCCGCCGTAGCCCTGGGGCCCGATGCCCAGCTTGTTGGCGCGCTCCAGGGCCTGCTTCTCCAGCTCGTCCAGCTTGGGATCGGGGTTGGGAGAGCCCAGCTCCCGCAGCAGGGCCTGCTTGGAGAGGAGGGCCGCCTTCTCGAAGGTGCCGCCGATCCCCACCCCGGCGATGAGGGGGGGGCAGGCGTCGGGCCCGGCGTTGGCGATGCAGCCCACGATGAAGTCCATCACCCCTGGCAGCCCGTCGGAGGGCTTGAGCATCTTGAATTGGGAGCGGTTCTCGCAGCCGCCGCCCTTGGCCATCATGGTGATGCGGAGGTGGTCGCCGGGCACCTGCTCGATGTGGACCACGGCGGGGGTGTTATCGCCCGTATTCTTGCGGCCATAAAGGGGGTCCTGGACGATGGAGGCGCGGAGGAAGCCCTGGGTGTAGCCCCGGCGGACCCCCCCGTCGATGGCCTGCTGGAGGGTGCCTCCCGCGATGTGGACCTCGCTCCCCAGCTCCACGAAGGCGATGGCGAAGCCGGTGTCCTGGCAGTAGGCCGCGCCCTCCTCCCGCGAGATGCGGGCGTTGTCCTGGAGCATGATGAGGACGCTGCGGCCGGCGGGAGAGGACTCGCGGGCCAGGGCGCGGTCGAAGGAGCGCAGCATGTCCTCGCCCAGCACGGTGTTGGCCTCCACCACCAGGCGCGCCACCGCCCCGCTGATCTCCTCCACATGGATGGTGCGCATGCTCATCTCCCCGGGCTACAGCTTCAAGATGTCTGCCAGCTCCCTGACGGCGCCGGCAGACTTCTGGAGCGCTTTCTGTTCCTCCGGGGTCAGCTTGATCTGGATAATCTCCTCAATGCCCCCCGCGCCCAGCTTGGCGGGCACGCCCACGACCAGGCCCTTGATGCCGTACTCGCCATGGAGATAGACGGAGCAGGGCAGGATGCGGTGTTGGTCAAAGACCACGGCCTTCACCATCTGGGCCGCGGCGGCCGAGGGGGCGTAGTAGGCGGAGCCGGTCTTGAGCAGGTTGACGATCTCGGCCCCGCCGTCGCGGGTCCGTTGCACGATGCTGGCGATCTTCTCTGGTGGCAGGAGCTCGGCGATGGGGATGCCAGCGACGGTGGTGTAGCGGACCAGGGGCACCATGGTGTCGCCGTGGCCCCCCAGCACGTAGGCCTGGACGTCCTCTACCGAGACCTTCAGCTCCAGGGCCAGGAAGGTGCGGAAGCGGGCGGTGTCGAGCACCCCGGCCATGCCGAAGACCCGCTCCCGGGGGAACTTGCTCAGGTGTAGGGCCAGGTGGGTCATGGCGTCCAGGGGGTTGGCCACCATGATCAGGACGCAGTTGGGGGAGCGCCGGACGATCTCCCCGGTGACGCTCTGGATGATCTTGGCGTTGATGTTGACCAGGTCGTCGCGGCTCATGCCGGGCTTGCGGGCGACGCCGGAGGTGACCACGACGACATCGGAGCCGGCGGTGTCATCGTAGCTCAGGGTGCCGGTGACCCTGGCGTCGAAGCCCAGGATGGGCGCTGACTCCTGGATGTCCAGGGATTTGCCCTGGGGTAGGCCATCAATGATGTCGACCATTACCACGTCGGCGTAGCCGCCCTCGGCGATGCGCTGGACCAGGGTGGAGCCGACGTTCCCCGCTCCGACGACCGTTATCTTTTTTCGCATTTGCATCCTCGTTTCCACTGCTCTCTTCCTGAGGGCGGCATGACCAGCCGGCCAGCCTCCGGCTGCGCTGGTTTATCTAGCGGGGTGATGAAAAACCCTTTCGACCATCCCCTGCTAGGCGCGGACCCGGGTACGCTGGAGTTTCTCGATGACGGCGTCGCCTACCTGGGAGGTGCCCACGGCGGTGGGGTCGTCCCGGCTCTGCTTCATGTCATAGGTCACGGAGCGGCCCTCTTTGATGACGTCGGCCAGGGCGCGCTCCAGGCGCTCGGCCGCCTCTGTCTCCTTCAAGTAGCGCAGCATCAGCATCCCCGAGAACATCATGGCCATGGGGTTCACCTTGTTCTGCCCGGTGTACTTGGGGGCGCTGCCGTGGGTGGGCTCGAAGACGGCATACTGGTCGCCGATGTTGGCGCCCGGGGCTAGGCCCAGGCCGCCGACCAGTCCCGCGCCCAGGTCGCTGATGATGTCGCCGTAGAGGTTGGGCAGCACCAGCACATCCGACTCCTCGGGCCGCGCCACCAGCTGCATGCAGGTGTTGTCCACGATGCGGTCCTCGAAGTGGATGTCGGGGTACTCCTTGGCTACGTCCTGGGCCACGTGCAGGAAGAGGCCGTCGGAGTACTTCTGGATGTTGGCCTTGTGGACGGCGAAGACCTTCTTGCGCTTGTACTGCCGGGCGTACTCGAAGGCGAACTTCACGATCCGCCGCGTCCCGAAGATGGAGATGGGCTTGATGCTGACGCCGGAGTCTTCCCTGATCTTCTTCTTCTCGCCGTGGCTCGAGAGCCACTTGATCAGCTCTAGCGTCTCCGCCTTCCCCTCCTCGAACTCGATGCCGGCGTAGAGGTCTTCGGTGTTCTCCCGCACGATGATGATGTCCACCTTGTCGTAGCGGGAGCGGACGCCAGGGTAGCTCTTGCAGGGGCGGAGGC
>Ga0209514_10004963_pt1 | contig 17447 bp, 18 predicted proteins | sample Subgrocontami58m_FD_187452 | JGI IMG/M metagenome (GOLD analysis project Ga0209514, IMG submission 187452) | Subsurface groundwater microbial communities from S. Glens Falls, New York, USA - GMW37 contaminated, 5.8 m (SPAdes) (version 3) | ecosystem: Environmental > Aquatic > Deep subsurface >...
GGAGCGGCTGGCCGTGGTGGCGGGCTTCATCGTGGTGATCTGGGCCGCGGTGTTCTGGGCAATGGTGTGAGCGAGGATCGATGACCGCTGCTCTGCAATTCCATAATCTGACGCTGGGCTATGACCGGCATCCGGCCGTGCATCATCTCGACGGCACGATCGAGAGCGGCGCGCTGTTGGCGGTGATCGGCCCGAATGGAGCGGGCAAATCGACGCTGTTCAAAGGCATCGTCGGCGCGCTCAAGCCGCTTTCCGGGCAGATTGATCTCCACGGTCTGCGCCCGCGCGACATCGCCTATCTGCCGCAGGCCGCCGAGATCGACCGTACTTTCCCGATCAGTGTCTATGACATGGTGGCGATGGGCCTTTGGCACCGCACCGGCCTGTTCGGAGGCATCGATCGCTCGGCGCGCGAAAAGATCGAGCAGGCGATCACCGCGGTTGGCCTCAATGGCTTCGAGGATCGCGCCATCTCCACGCTGTCCGGCGGGCAGCTGCAGCGGATGCTGTTCGCGCGTCTCTTGCTGCAAGACGCGCGCGTGATCGTGCTCGACGAGCCGTTTAATGCCATCGACGCCAAGACCGTGGCCGATCTGCTCGACCTGGTGCGCCGCTGGCACAGCGAGAAGCGCACGGTGCTCGCCGCGCTGCACGACATCCAGCTGGTGAAGGCGAATTTCCCGATGACGCTGCTGCTGGCGCGCGAGCCGGTAGCCTGGGGCGCTACCGCCGACGTGCTGACGCCGGAAAATCTTCTGACCGCGCGGCGCATGTGCGAGGCCTTCCATGATTCCGCCGCCGCCTGCGCGGATCAGGCGGCGTAAGCATTGCACCTCATCCTTCGAGACGCCGCCTTCGGCGGCTCCTTAGGATGAGGGGATGAGAAAATCCCTCATGGTGAGGAGCGTCGCGCAGCGACGCGTCTCGAACCATGAGGGGCAACAACGTTGACATGAATGTACGACCTCCTCATCGCCCCGTTCCACGAATTTGAATTCATGCGCCGCGCGCTGGCCGGCACTTTCGCGCTCGCCTTTGGCGCCGGGCCGATCGGGGTATTCCTGATGCTGCGGCGGATGAGCCTGATCGGCGATGCCATGGCGCATGCCATCCTGCCCGGCGCCGCCGTCGGTTTCCTGGTCGCGGGCCTGAGCCTATTCGCCATGGCCGGCGGCGGATTGATCGCGGGTTTCGTCATCGCCGTCGGCGCCGGCCTGATCGCGCGCGCCACCGAGATCAAGGAGGATGCCTCGCTTGCCGCCTTCTTCCTCATCTCGCTCGCGCTCGGGGTGACCATCGTTTCGGTCAAGGGCACCAATGTCGATCTGCTGCATTTCCTGTTCGGCTCGGTGCTGGCGGTCGACGATCCGACGCTGTTCCTGATCGTCTCCATCACCAGCCTGTCGCTGATCATCCTGGCGCTGATCTGGCGCCCGCTGGTGCTGGAATGCGTCGATCCGGGATTTTTGCGCTCGGTGAGCCGGGCCGGCGGGCCGGCGCATATCGCTTTCCTGGCGCTGGTGGTGATGAATCTGGTCGGCGGCTTCCAGGCGCTGGGCACGCTGCTCGCGGTCGGCATCATGATGCTGCCGGCGGTGATCTCCCGGTTCTGGGCGCGCGACATCACCCGCATGATCGTCATTGCCGTCACCGCCGCCGCCATTTCCGGCTATGCCGGGCTCTTGGTTTCGTTCCATGCCAGCCTGCCGTCGGGACCGGCGGTGATCCTGGTCGCCGGCGTCCTCTATGCGCTTTCGGTGATCTTCGGTCCGGTCGGCGGATTGATCTGGCTGGCGGTTCGCCAGCGCCATCTCGAAGCTTGACGGTTATGCGGGCATCGCAATGGAGGCGCTCATGTTGACCCGACGATGCATTCTCCTAGCCGCCGGCCTGGCGGCGGCGCTGATCGGCTCGCCGGCCACGGCGCAGGACAAGGTGAAGGCCGTTGCCACCTTCTCGATCCTCGGTGATCTGGTGAAGAACGTCGGCGGCGACCGGGTCGAGGTGGTCACATTGGTCGGCTCCAACGGCGATGCTCATGTCTTTTCGCCGTCGCCCGCCGACGTCAAGAAAGTCGCCGACGCGAAGGTGGTCTTTACCAATGGTCTCGGCTTCGAAGGCTGGATGCCCCGCCTTATCAAGGCCTCCGGCACCAAGGCGCTGACGGTCGTCGCCAGCACGGACATCACATCGCGCAAGATGGAAGAGGAAGGTCACATGGTGACCGACCCGCATGCCTGGCAGTCGATCGGCAATGCCAAGGTCTACGTCGCCAATATCCGTGACGGCCTGAGCAAGGCAGATCCGGCCGGCGCCGGCGGCTATGACGCCAACGCCAAGGCCTATCTCGCCAAGCTTGACGCCCTGGAGAAGGAAGTGAAGGCCGCGATCGGCAAAATCCCCGCCGACCGCCGCCGCATCATCACCACCCACGACTCCTTCGGCTATTTCGGCGCCGCCTACGGGATGGAGTTCATCTCGCCGGAGGGCGTATCGACGGAGACGGAAGCCTCGGCCAAGGACGTGGCCAAGATCATCACTCAGATCAAGAAGGAGAAGATCCCGGCGGTGTTCATGGAGAATATTTCCGATCCGCGGCTGATGCAGCAGATCGCCAAGGAGAGCGGCGCCAAGATCGGCGGCGCGCTGTTCTCCGACGCCTTGTCGGACGAGAAAGGGCCGGCGCCCAGCTATATCGACATGATGCGCAACAACATCAAGCAATTCAGCACGGCTCTGATGATCTGACCGGACCGCTGCTTGGCCAAGGGCTCAAACGAAAAGGCGGCACCACGGCGCCGCCCTTTTGTTTTCTGGCGTCCGCTACCTTGACATCGCGCTGACTATCGACTCCCTCCCCCTGAAAGGGGGAGGGTCGGGGTGGGGGTCGTTCGCTGAACCCCACCCGATTTGCTGCGCAAATCGACCTCCCCCTTTTAGGGGGAGGTAGGAACAAGAGCAGTCAGATCACATATTGCTTCAGTGGCGGATAGCCGTTGAAGCCGACCGAAGAGTAAGTCGCCGTATAAGCGCCGGTCGCCTCGATCAGCACCTTGTCGCCGATGGCGAGCGTAACCGGCAGCATGTAGGGCACCTTCTCGTAGAGCACGTCGACGGAGTCGCAGGTCGGCCCGGCGATCACGCAAGGCGCGAGGTCGTCGCGGTCCTTGGTGGTGCGGATCGGGTAGCGGATCGACTCGTCGATGGTCTCGGCCAGCCCGTGGAACTTGCCGATGTCGAGATAGACCCAGCGCAGGTCGTCCTCGGCCGAGCGCTTGGCGATCAGCACCACCTCGGCCTCGATAATGCCGGCATTGCCGACCAGGCCGCGGCCCGGCTCGACGATGGTTTCCGGCACGGCATTGCCGAAATGCCGGCGCAGTGCCCGGAAGATCGCCTTGCCGTAGGATTCAAGCTTCGGCGTCTTGCGCACATAGCGCGCCGGGAAGCCGCCGCCGAGATTGACCATGGCGAGGAAAATCCCCCGCTCCGCGCAGGCGCGGAAGATCGCCGCGGTGGAGGCGAGCGCGCGATCCCAGGCTTCCACATTGTGCTGCTGCGAGCCGACATGGAAGGAGATGCCGTGCGCCACCAGCCCGCGCTTGTGCGCCAGCTCCAGGATGTCGGTGGCGAATTCCGGCTCGCAGCCGAATTTACGCGACAGCGGCCATTCGGAGCCGGTGCCGTCGCAATGGATGCGGCAGATCACGCGCGAGCCGGGGGCGGCGCGGGCGACCTTCTCAACTTCGGCCTCGCAGTCCACGGCAAACAGCGTGACGCCGAGCTTGAAGGCGGCGGCGATCTCGCTCTCCTTCTTGATGGTGTTGCCGTAGGAGATGCGGTCGGGCGTAGCGCCCGCGGCCAGCACGGCCTGTGTCTCGCTCACCGAGGCCACGTCGAAGGAGGAGCCCAGATCGGCGAGGACCTTGAGAATCTCCGGCGCCGGGTTGGCTTTCACCGCGTAGAACACGCAGGTATCCGGCAGCGCCCGCGAGAAGGATGCGTAGTTGTCGCGGACGACGTCGAGATCGAGCACGAGGCAGGGGCCATCCTCGTGGCGGTTTTTCAGGAATTCACGAATGCGCGCGGTCATTGGCGCTGTTCCCATTTCAACGGCGGCGGCGCCGCCGCAAGGTTAAGCTATGGATGCGGTCCTTCGGGACGGCGGAAAATCGCCGGAGCCCGGATGACTTCATCCGATTGCTGCCTTGGTCCGGAATGGGAAGCTCCCGTTCCGCACGGCCGGCAAAGATGGACAAGCCTTTTCAGTGATCCGGCATTGGCGCCGGCACTACCAAAAAAGCCCGCTCCGTCGTTGCTTTAAGCCGCGTCGCCCGTTGAGAACGGGCATTGCCGGTTTCGCCTCCGGCTGCCGATCACGTCAGCGTCCTCTCGGACGCCTAGCAAGGAAGAGGCTTCTCTCTTCCGTAGGCGGCTGTCCGGCCTCTTGTCCGGACCCCACCGATCGGCACGCGGCCACAGGCACGTGCGAAATTGGGCACTCGCGAAATAAGCGATTCAATCGCGAGGTGCAAGCCTTTTACTCCCCAGGAGTAAAAAAACTCTGTCGATTGTGGTGAACGTGTGGCCCGGCTGCGCTACGTCGTCGGCCGAAGCTCCGGCCGGCTCAGTCGGTCACGACAAACGGCTCGACCCGCCGCGCGCTGCGCAGGAAGGACACCATGACGGCCACGCCGCAGCCGAACAAGAGCACATCCAAGACGTATCTGAGTATCTGGTCCAGATTGAACAAGGTCGAGATCGCCCAACTCATGGCGAAGGCGGCGCCGAACACTTCGGCCCCGATCAGGATGGCCGCGCTCACCACGGTCGAGACGTGGAGCCAGTCGATGCGGCGGCTTTTGGCGGTCATGGCTTGCGGTTTCCTGGCCGGGCGGGCTAACCCTCAATTTCCCTGAAATTGGCGCGTGGGGCAAGGCAAAAGGCAACGGCATGAAACCGGGCGGTTCGGAAGAGAAGGCAGGCGCCAACCCGCTGCTGCAGGAATGGACCGGCCCCTTCGGGTTGCCGCCGCTCGCCGCTATCGCGCCGGAGCATTTCCGTCCGGCCTTCGACCAGGCGCTCGCTGCCCACCGCGCCGAGATCGGCGCCATCGCTGCCGATCCGGCCGCGCCCAGCTTCGACAACACCATCGCGGCGCTCGAGCGCGGCGGGGCGGGGCTGACGCGGGTGTCGAACGTCTTTTTCGTGCTCGCGGGCGCCCATACCAGCGACGCTCTGCAGGCGGTCGAGCGCGACATCTCACCCCTGCTGGCGCGCCACAATGATGAAATTTATCTCAATGCGGCCTTGTTCCGCCGCATCGGCGACCTGCACCACCACCGCGAATCGCTCGGGCTCTCCGCCGAGCAGCGGCGCGTGCTGGAACGCACCCACACGCAGTTCGTGCGCGCGGGGGCCGCCGCCGGGCCGGCCGCCCAGTGGCGTCTGGCGGAGATCAGCGAAAGGCTGGCCGGCCTTGGCACCGCCTTCGGGCAGAACGTGCTGGCCGACGAGAAAGGCTATGCGCTGGTGCTGGAGCAAGGCGACCTCGCCGGCCTGCCGGATTTCGTTCTCGCCGCCGCCCGCGCCGCCGCCGAGGAGCGCGGCTTTCCCGGCAAGCATGTCATTACGCTCTCGCGCTCCAGCATCGAGCCCTTCCTACAATTCTCCGCCCGCCGCGATCTGCGGGAGAAGGCGCACCATGCCTGGCTCATGCGCGGGGAGAGCGGCGGGGCGACCGACAATCGCAAGATCGTCGCCGAAATGGCGGCGCTGCGCGCCGAGCGGGCGAAGCTGCTCGGCTATGCCAGCTTCGCCGACTACCGCCTCGACGATGAGATGGCGAAGACGCCGGGCGCGGTGCGCGAGCTGCTGGACAATGTCTGGTCGCGGGCGCACGCCCGGGCGGAGCGCGAGCGCGACGAATTGCAAAGCATGATCCGCACTGAAGGCGGCAATTTTGCTCTCGCGCCGTGGGACTGGCGCTATTACGCGGAGAAGCTGCGCAAGCAGCGCTTCGATCTCGACGAGACGGAGATCAAGCCCTACTTCCAGCTCGACCGCATGATCGAAGCGGTCTTCGAGACGGCGCGGCGGTTATTCGGGCTCACCTTCGGGCCCGTCAAGGTTCCGCTCTATCACCCTGACGTCCGCGCTTGGGAAGTGAAGGACGAGCGCGGGCAGCATGTCGGGCTTTTCCTTGGCGACTATTTTGCCCGCGAGTCCAAGCACAGCGGCGCCTGGATGACTTCGCTGCGCGACCAGCAGAAGCTCGGGCGCAATCAGGCCGAGTGGGTACCGGTCGGCCGCCCGAATTGCGCCCCGATTCAAGAAGCAGGAGCGCGGACCGCAGATAAGTTTACGCAATCTGCGCAAAGCTTGATTGCGCCCGCAAAACCGGTTCCCACTTTTGCTGACCGCGCTCCGGTCGACATCAGGCCCATTATTGTCAATGTGATGAACTTCTCCAAGCCGCAGCCCGGCCAGGCGGCGCTGTTGAGCTTCGACGACGCGCGCACGCTGTTCCATGAGTTCGGCCATGCGCTGCATGGGTTGCTGTCCAATGTGACCTATCCGCTGCTCGCCGGCACTGCGGTGTCGAGCGATTTTGTGGAACTGCCGTCGCAGCTCTATGAGCATTGGCTGGAAGTGCCGGAAATCCTCAAGACCTATGCGCGGCACTACCGCACCGGCCAGCCCATGCCGCAGGCGCTGCTCGACAAGATTTTGGCGACGCGCACCTTCAACCAGGGCTGCGCCATGGTGGAATACACATCATCCGCCGTGGTCGATCTCGATCTGCATTCGCTCACCGACGCGGCCGGGCTCGACGTGACAACCTTTGAGCGCGAGAGCCTGTCGCGCCTCAATATGCCGGAGGAGATCATCATGCGGCACCGCCTGTCACATTTCCAGCACCTGTTTTCCGGTGGCGGCTATGCGGCGGCTTATTATTCTTATCTCTGGTCGGAGGTGCTGGACGCCGACGCCTTCCTCGCCTTCGAGGAAAAGGGCGACGCCTTCGATCCCGAGACCGCGCGGCGGCTGCGCGACACCATCTATTCCGCCGGCAATCTGCGCGATCCGGCGGAAGCCTACAAAGCCTTCCGCGGCCGGCTGCCGACGGTCGATGCGCTGCTGAAGAAGCGCGGGCTGGACGATACGGCCGCTGCCTGACTCCCTCTCCCCGAGGGGGAGATGAACAACAGTGCGCCGTCATCCTGAGGTGGCCGCCACCGATCTCGGGTTCACCCGAGATCGGCGCGTTTAACTGCGCAAGTCGGGTATACCCGACTTGCGTGGCGGCCCTCGAAGGATGGCGGCTTGTCATGCTTCGAGGCTCGGGCTACGCCCTCGCACCTCAGCATGACGGGAGAGAAGATGGACCTCCACACCGCCGGACACCGCCGCGGCGTCGCCGCCGCTCCGCACAGCGCTGCCGCGGAGTCTGGCCGGCGCATACTGGCCGAAGGCGGCAATGCGCTTGAGGCCATGGTCGCCATGAGCGCGACCATCGCCGCCGTCTATCCACACATGAATCATCTTGGCGGCGACGGCTTCTGGCTGGTGCGCGAGCCAAAAGGGCGCGTCTTCGCCATCATGGCTGCAGGCCGCGCAGGGGCGAAAGCAACGCTGGAGCTTTATCGCGGCCGCGACGAGATACCGCCGCGCGGGCCGCTCGCCGCGCTCACCACGCCCTGCGCCGTCAGCGGCTGGATGCTGGCGCTGGAAGCATCCAAGCGGCACGGCGGACGGCTGCCGCTCGATGTGCTGCTCACCGACGCCATCGGCTACGCCCGCGACGGTTATGCGGTCACGCGCAACCAAGCGCAGTTGACAGCCGAGAAATTGGATGGGCTGAAAGACGTTCCCGGCTTCGCCGAAACTTTCCTCGTCGATGGTAAGGCGCCTGAAGTGGATGCAAAGCTACGCCAGAGCAAATTGGCGGCGACGCTCGAACAACTGGTCCATGTTGGTCTGGATGATTTCTATCGCGGCGATGTGGGCCGTGAAATTGCCGCCGATCTGGAACGTATCGGCAGCCCGGTCACACGCGACGATCTGAAAAACTGCCGCGCAACGCTGGCCGAACCGCTGAGCGTCATGGTTTCCGCCGGCACGCTCTACAACACGCCGCCACCCACGCAGGGCTTTGCGTCTTTGATGATCCTGGCGCTGTTCGACCGCCTTCGTGTGGTGGAAGCCGAAGGCTTCGATCACATCCATGGCCTGATCGAAGCGACCAAGCGCGCTTTCCGCTTGCGCGACAGGTTCCTCAGTGATCCCCACCGCATGGCTCAACCGGCCGACCGGTTTCTGCAGTCCGCCTTCCTCGACACCGAGGCCAAAAGGATCGACCGCCGCAAGGCCGCACCCTGGCCTGCGCCATGGAAGCAGGGCGACACCGTCTGGATGGGGGCGGCGGATTCCAAGGGGCTCGTCGTCTCCTACATCCAGTCGATCTACTGGGAATTCGGTTCCGGCTGCGTGCTGCCGCGCACCGGCGTGCTGATGCAAAACCGCGGCGCGAGCTTTTCGCTCAAGCGCGGCTCACGCAATATGCTTGAGCCGGGGCGGCTTCCCATCCACACACTTAATCCCGCGCTCGCCGTTCTTAGGGACGGCCGCGTGATGGCCTACGGCGCCATGGGCGGCGACGCGCAGCCGCAGACGCAGGCCGCCGTGTTCACCCGCCACGTCACGTTCGGCCAGGATTTGGAAACCGCGATAGACCGCCCGCGCTGGTTGCTTGGCCGCACCTGGGGCTCGCCGCGGGATAACCTGCGGCTGGAAAGCCGTTTCGACGGCAATCTTCTCGACCGCCTGCTGTCAGTCGGCCACGATGTCGAAATGTTGCCCGAAGCCTATTCCGACACCATGGGCCATGCGGGCGCGGTGGTGTTGCATCCCGGCCAAACGCTTGAGGGGGCGCATGATCCCCGCGCCGACGGCGGCGCGGCGGGCGTGTGACCTTGCTTCTGTCATCCCGGCCCGCACTTATATACTTGACTTAGCAGGCGGGATATGAGACATTGGCTTCGACAGGGACAAAAGCCATGACCACACAAGCCGAACTAATCGAGTTATTCGCCATTCACCCGGATACGCCAAAGATACGTGCACATGGAGTAGACGCCTCGATTGCACACGAGCCTGACACTCAGGCCACTGCGATTGCAGTTTGCGTTCAACTTCTGCGTCCGAAAGACCTGACGCCTGCTGGTAAATGGTTATGGTTGCAGGTTCAGCCAGTGGACGCTCTGAAAATTGCCGCATCCATATTGTCTCACGCCCTTGTACAGGGCTGGCGGCTACCCCCAGATCTCCTAGCCTCAGTTCAACGCACTCGATTGGAACCAAACACAAAGAAGCATTAGCCATGTCTGACATCAGCGCACCCCAGTTCAAGAATGAAAAGGCTGCCGTTGCCCATCTAGAGGCCAGCCGCTGGCCCGATTGCGTCAATTGCCCCCATTGTGGGTCGGTCAACGTGCATCGCATGGGCGGCAAGACACAGGCCGGGTATTTCCAGTGCAACGATTGCCGCGACAAGTTCACGGCCCGCACCGGCACCGTCATGGAGCGCAGCCATATCCCGGTCCATAAATGGCTCTTGGCGATCCACCTCTTGTCGTCTGCCAAGAACGGCATGTCGGCGCACGAACTGCATCGCTTGATCGGCGTGACCTACAAGAGCGCGTGGTTCCTCGCCCATCGCATCCGCGAAGCGATGGACGGCGGCACTAAGCGTAAGCCGATGGGCGGTGAAGGCGGTCAGGTGCAGGCCGATGAAACCTACCACCTGAATACGTCCAAGCGTTCCAAGTCCTATCGTAAGGGCCGCAGCCGCAAGGCAAGCATTGTCGCGCTGGTCGATCCCGCTAACGGTGAAGCCCGCGCCTTCCATATGGAAATGGGCGCTGGCGCCGACGTTGTGCGCGATGTGCTGGTCAAGAACGCTTGCCGCCAGTCAACGCTCGTAACCGATGAAAGCAAGCTCTACACAAAAGTCGGAACCGAATATGCCGCCCATCAAACGATGGTGCATTCGGGCCGCGAATATGTGAACGCCGCTGGCTTCACTACAAATAACGTCGAAAACTTTTTCGGCATGTTCAAGCGCGGTATGCGCGGCACTTATGTTTTCTGTGGCGAGCAACACATTCAGCGCTACTTGAACGAGTTTTCTTTCCGCTACTCAAACCGTTCCGGCCTTGGCGTGAATGACGCCATGCGCGCCGCCCTCATGCTGAAAGGCATTGAAGGCAAGCGCCTGACCTATCGACGGCCTCATTAAGCCCAAGTCGATCAAGCACAAAGCTAGGCGCTTTTTGGCTTGGAGGAAGCGCCGCGAGCGCGGGGACTCTTAGCCGTTTTGGCTCTACGCTTCCCAAGCTTCATTTCTGAATGAGGCTTGGGCGGCGCGCTCAAGAGATTGCCGAGCACGCGCTTGAATTCAGGGTCTTTCGTCGGATCGGAGGTAGCCATGCCGAATCCCAATTGGGCTCACCTGCCAGCGGAGCATCTCATACTCGTCGGCAAAATTGCATGTCAGTCTGCCTATTTGGACCTTTTGACCGGCGAAATCCTCGGTGGTCTAAAGGGCGTCAAGGAGTCCGAACGAGCAAAAACAATTCATGTCCTCGATACCCGCCGCAAGGTACAGGAAGCCGAGGCCCTCGTTAAAGCCAAATTCACGGGCCAGGAGCGCACCGACCTTTTAGACTTGTTGAAGCGCACTGGAGAACTCTTAGCCGACAGGAATCTCGTGCTGCACGCCATCGTCGGCTATCGAAAAATGGAGCTTGTGGACCCTGTCTATATTGCGTTTCGCGGGAAATACGTCGGCAAAGACATGCCCTTCTCGAAAGAGACTTTGGAGCCCATCTTTGATGAGTTGGTTTCTACCTCGAAAGAATTAGAGGCACAGTGTGGGAAACGTGGATATACCGAGTTTGTGACATCGCCCGAAAAACCGCAGCCACCAGCTCAGGTATAGCTCCCGACTCTGACGCTGGGCTTGCATACCAAGCATCATAGGCGGCCAAACCCGCCTCGATCATTTCGGGCGTCACTTCGATTTCGTTCTCTGGAATATCCTCGCCCGACATGGGCCAACTCCTTTAGGTTGGCACTCATATCCCCAACTAAGCACCGGCCTGTCACGCCTTCTGGCGTCTATGTGCGCCGGATTGCTAAGTCAAGTATATAAGTGCGTCCCGGCCGAGCGAAGCGAGAGCCGGGACCCATAACCTTAGTGTTGATTGTGGAATCGAGGCGGCGTAGTTTAGAGTTCTCGCACCTGCGAAAGAAAAGACCCATTACCCACGGCAATCCCCTCCTATTAAGGTCGGTGGCTATGGGTCCCGGCTCGCGCTCGCTGAAGCTCGCTTGGCCGGGATGACAAACTGGGAATGCCCCCAATTTCGCCCCAGTCATGATATGATTTAAGATTATGAAAAACTTTTTCCGCCTTCTCGCCGCCGCCGTCGTGAGTCTCGCCTGCGTTAACCTTGCGCAGGCGCATCCCCATGTCTGGGTGAAGATGTCGACCCAGCTCATCTACGCACCCGACGGCTCCGTCACCGGCGTGCGCCACGCCTGGGAATTCGACGACATGTATTCCACCTTCGCGCTCGAAGGCTTGCAGAGCGCGAAGAAAGGCGTGTTTACCCGCGAGGAATTGGCGCCGCTTGCACAGGTCAACGTTGAGTCGCTCAAGGAATCGGACTTCTTCACCTACGCCAAAGCCAACGGCAAGGATTTGGCCTTTGGCGATGCCAAGGACTACTCGCTGGATTACAAGAGCGAAGTCCTCACGCTGCAATTCACCTTGCCGCTCAAGACGCCGGTGAAAGCGAAGGACCTGAGTGTGGAAGTCTACGATCCGAGCTACTTCGTCGATTTCAGTTTCCCCGACAAGGACGCCGTCGCTCTCGTCGGCGCCCCCACGCAATGCAAGGTGGCATTGGAGAAACCGAAGGACGCGAGCCTCGGACAGAGCAGTAAGCCGATGAGCGAGTCCTACTTCGCCAACTTGAACATGGGCGCGAACTTCGCCAGCAAGATCGCGGTAACATGCCCGTGAGGATGTCCCGTCAGGGCGCCGCGTTTTACTTCATCGCCCTTGCCGCCGCCGCTGGCAGCATTCTTCTGCTGCACGGCGCGCTCGATCTTGTGCTTGCGCAAGGCAATCCTTTCGGCGTCGGCCCGCGCGCCGCGCCGCCGCCTCCCGCCGAAGGCGTCATGGGCTGGATTTTCGCCAAGCAGGCGGAATTCTATCGGATGCTTTCGGGAAGCATCCGCGCGGTCAAAACCGATCCCGCCGCCGTCGCCGGATTGTTCGGCGTTTCTTTTCTTTATGGCGTCTTCCATGCCGCCGGGCCGGGCCACGGCAAGGCGGTGATCTCATCTTATCTTGTCGCCAACAATGAAACCTGGCGGCGCGGTCTCGTGCTCTCCTTTGCGTCGGCGCTGCTGCAGGCGCTGGTCGCCATCGCGCTGGTCGGCGTCGCCGCGCTGATTTTCAGTGCCACCGCCCGGATGATGGGCGACGCGGTCCGCATCATCGAAATCGTGAGCTATGCCCTCATCATCGCCATCGGCGCCCGGCTCTTATGGGTGAAGGGCCGCGCCTTTGTGAACGAGCTGCGCGGCGGCGAGGACCATCACGCTCATCATCACCATCACCACGATGCTTCCTGCAATCACGGCCTGGAACCGGCGCAACTTGCCGGTCCCGGCGGCTGGCGGCGCGGGCTTTCCGCCATTGTCGCGGTGGGATTGCGGCCGTGCTCGGGCGCGATCCTGGTGCTGATCTTCGCGCTCGCCCAGGGAATCTTTTGGGCCGGCATCGGCGCCACCTTTCTGATGGGCTTGGGCACGGCCGTCACCGTGGCGGTGATCGCCACCGTGGCCGTGGGCGCGCGCGGCTTCGCCGGGCGCATCGTGCGCGGCCGCAGCGGATGGGGAATGCTGGCGCTGCGCGGGATCGAGGTCGCCGCCGCCGCGCTGATCGTCGCCTTCGGCGCGCTGCTGCTTGCCGGCTACATGGTCAGTGAGCGGATGTTTGTTTGATGCTTCTCCCTCCCCCTGAAAGGGGGGAGGGTTGGGGTGGGGGTCACGCCGCGCAATCGACCCCCACCCGATTTGCTCCGCAAATCGACCTCCCCTTTTAGGGGGAGGTAAAAAGAGCGAGCGGATGTTTGTTTAGCTGAAATCTTCCGGCTTCAATTCGATCGGCTGGCCGTGCGGCGTGCGGTCGGCGGCGTGGTCCCAGGCGTCGCGATAGCGATGCAGTGTATCGGTAGTCGCCACGCCCTTTTCCGCGATCAGCCGTTCCAGCGCCGCGAGCCAATGCCGGTAATAGGTCTCGCCGGTGTCGGGATCGCCCGCCGCCTGCGCGCGCTTGATCTCTTCCGCCAGCGTGGCCGACCATTCCGGCCAGGTGAACAGCCCGCGCTCGTGCAGCGCCAGCGTCATGGCGAAGGCCTGCGCTTCCCAGGCCTCGCGGAAAACCGGGCCGTCGTCGTCGCGCGGAATGCCGGGCATTTCCGCCGCGTGCCGCACCGTGTCGGAAGCGCTCATCTTACGCCCGCTCCAGATAAGGCTCCCAGGCGTCGATCGACACCTTGATAGTCGGGTCGGCTCTGTCGCCCCACAATTCCCGGCCCTCGAAGCGCACGGTATAGAGCCATTGCGGGTCCTCTTCCCGGCGCGCCGCATGGCTGTCGGGAAAAACATGGCAGCCGTGTACGCGCTCCACGATGCCCAGATGTCCGCGCACATAGCGCGGCAGCCGCGTGTGACCCTTGGGATGAATATTCTTCGCGCGCACCCGGTCGCCCGCCTTGAACAGCGCCGGCGCCTTGGCCGGCCGCTCATAGGAGCCGCGCGCCAGCGCGTTCTCCAACTGGTCCATCGTGAGCTTGCGCTTCAGCGGCTTGCCCGGACGCAGCGCATGGCCGGCCGCGAATTCGTCGGCATCCACCAGGCCGTGGTCAATGAGCATCTGTTCCAGGCCGAGCGCCCAGCGCCGGTAATACGGGCTGGCGAGATAGACATGCGGCGGCAGAATTTCCTTGGCGTGGCGGGAAATATCGCCGTTCCAGGTGCGCGAATAGCCCATGCACCGGTTCATCGCCAGCACGCGGCCTTCCCATTCCTCGTGGAAGACGGGTTCGTTCTCCTCCGGCTGCACCGGCCCGAAGCCGTCCATGCCGCCCATGTCGTGTACGCCGTTCATCGCGCCGCTCCTTGCGTGGGATCAGGCAGCCGCGTGCCGATCATGCAATCGCGGGTGACGAGGCTGGCCAATTTTTCTTCGCTCCAGTCTTCCGTGCCTTTCGGCCGCATCGGCACGACGAGGTAACGCACCTCCGCCGTGGAATCCCACACGCGGATCTCGGTGTCTTTCGGCAGTTCCACGCCGAAATCCCGCAGCACGCCGCGCGGATCGGCCACGGTGCGCGAGCGATAGGCGTGGGATTTGTACCAGACCGGCGGCAGCCCGAGGGTTCCCGTCGGATAACACGAGCACAAAGTGCAGACGACGATGTTGTGCAGCTTCGGCGTGTTCTCCAATGCGATGAGATGCTCGGTCCCCCCGGGCAAGCCCAGCGAGGCGATGGCCTTGACGGCGTTCTCAAAGAGCCGGCGGCGGAACGCCGGATCGACCCAGGCCTTGGCCACCACGCGGGCGCCATTGTGCGGGCCGATCCTGGTTTCATAAGTCTCGATGATGGCATCGAGCACCTGGGGCTCCACATAGCCCTTCTCGGTGAGGATGGTCTCCAGTGCCCGCACCCGAAGCTGGGTGTCCGACAATTCGGAACCGTGGTCGTGGTCGTGATCGTGAGTGCTCATGGAAACCAATTTACCCAGTTGGCGGCGACAGGACGAGACAATTTACATCAAGCTAGCCATCCGCCGGCGCGAGCGCCGCGTCAGCTTCGCGCCGCGCTTGCGATGCCGTGCGGCGCTGCCACCAGTCTTGCAGCAGCATGCCCGCGATCATGGCGGCGACGAAGACCAGCAGGCGCGGCGACAGCGTGGTGAGATTTTCCAGCGCCGGTCCCGGACATAATCCTGAAAGCCCCCAGCCGATGCCGAACAGCACCGCGCCGATCACCAGCGGTCGGTCGATCGACGAAGCGGACGGCCAAAAACTCTGCGGCGCGAGGTAAGGTCCTTCGCGCCGCCGTGCCAGCGCGAAGCCCATGCTCGACACCACCAGCGCCGCCACCATGGTCACCGCCAGGCTCGGATCCCAGTCCCCGAAGATGTCAAGGAAGGCAAGCACCTTGGCCGGCTGCACCATGCCGGAGATCAAGAGGCCCCAGCCGAAGATCAACCCGCAAACGAGGCTCGCGATGATCGCCATCATGCTCAGCCTCCCAGCCCGTGGCGCGTGATTGCGACCACGACGATGGCGGTGACGAAAAACACCGCGGTCGCCGTCAGCGAGCGCGGGGAAAGGCGTGAGACGCCGCAGACGCCGTGGCCGGAGGTGCAGCCGCCGCCGAGCCGCGTACCGAAGCCCACGAGCAGCCCCGCGATGACGACGACTGCCCAGCTCTCCGGCATTCGCGGCTCAGTGAGCGCATAGCCGGCAATGCCGCCGGTGAGCGGCGCTACGACCAGTCCGAGGATGAAAGCAGCCCGCCACCCCCAGTCGCCGCCCGCCAGCGAAAGGCAACCGGCGAGAATGCCGCTGATCCCGGCGATACGGCCGGTGAGCAGCATCAAGAGCGCGGCCGATAGGCCGATCAAGGCGCCGCCGATGGCGGCGGAAACTGGATCGAATGCGGTCATGATCCGCATTGCTGCCGCATCTATGGGCCTGTATCAACCCCCCTGGCGGCAGTCCTGTAGTGGGCGCGTTGCGATTAGTCACTTGGTGAATTTGCTCACGAAACCCCAGAGCTCGGCGGCGCTCTCCATATCGGGACTGCGGCGCCCATACTTTTGGATCCATTGCGGCGGGCTAGGTTCATAACTTGGTGCTTGGTGCCCGCCCCCTTCAACACGGTAAAGCTTGACGCTCTCCGGTTTTCGGCAGCCTTTCCAGGTCACAAGCCGAATTCGGGGACCCGACGGATCGCGCTGCGGCAGGAGCCTCGCGTCCTGGTCTGCACAACCGTGTTGCCGCCGCCAAAATTCGAGCAGCTCTGGAATAGACATGAGTCGTCCGTTCGGAAGTACCCAGCCGTCATAGGGAACATTCATGTCCTCTGTGCCGGCGACAACCGCAATCGGCATGACGCGAGATGGCTTGCATGCGTCTCGTTGCGCTTCCAACATGCTGCCGACCATAGCTACCGCGGCAGCAAAATAATTTGGTGCTCGGCACAACATTTCAAACGTCATGAATGCGCCGCGCGAGAAACCGGCAATATAGATGCGCCTCTCATCGGCGATCTTCTCCGACAGAACACGCTCGATGACCGCTGAAATAAAACTAACGTCATCAGCGATGTCTGCGCCGGCACGAATGGGATTGGCCAGCCCAATGTAATTCCATTGGCCGTTAATTGCTCCTGGATAGACAGTGACGAAACCCTCGCGCGAAGCAACTTCATCGAGCTTGCTCCATGCGATACGGTCAAGTTGCCCCTCGGCCGTGATAGGCTGTCCAGGCTCGCGAAATCCATGTAGTGCAATGACGGTTGGCTTTGGCCCCGCCTTTGCCACCTCGGCGTTGTGGATCAGGTAGCTTCGGCTCACGCCTTGATGTTCGAGCGTCCGGGTTTCTTGCGCGGAGGCAGCGGCAGAAAGGACAAAATAAAGAGCTAAAAAATAGGTAGCTTTCATAGCCCGCTTTATTACCACATCTCCGACAAGCTGGCACATTTGAGCATTCGGCGCAACCAGCACTAGCGATCTCAACGCCGCAAGGGCAAACTGCTTCCTGGGAGGTTCCAGCGCGAATGGCGCTCAGGCACGTCACGCTCGACGATAAATACGATTTGGCGCAAAGCCGCGTGTTCGTCACCGGCTTCCAGGCGCTGGTGCGGCTATGCCTGATGCAGCAGGAGCGCGACCGCCGCGCCGGCCTGCGCACCGCGGGGTTCGTCACCGGCTATCGCGGCTCGCCGGTCGGCGGCCTCGATCAGCAGTTCGAGCGCGCCAAGAAATTCCTCGACGCCGCGCAGGTCAAGTTCCAGCCCGGCATCAACGAGGACCTCGCCGCCACCGCGCTCTGGGGCACGCAGCAGGCGGAGCTGCGCGGCGAAGGCAAATACGACGGCGTCTTCGGCCTATGGTACGGCAAGGGGCCGGGTGTGGACCGCGCCGGCGACGTCTTCCGTCACGCCAATCTCGCCGGCACCTCGCCGCATGGCGGCGTGCTGGCGGTGGCGGGCGACGACCACACCGCGTCGTCCTCCACCACCGCGCATCAATCGGAATTCCGTTTTGTCGACGTGCTGATCCCGGTCCTGGTT
>Ga0209514_10004964_pt1 | contig 17440 bp, 15 predicted proteins | sample Subgrocontami58m_FD_187452 | JGI IMG/M metagenome (GOLD analysis project Ga0209514, IMG submission 187452) | Subsurface groundwater microbial communities from S. Glens Falls, New York, USA - GMW37 contaminated, 5.8 m (SPAdes) (version 3) | ecosystem: Environmental > Aquatic > Deep subsurface >...
AATTGGGAACTCTTCTTAAACAGGCTTCACCGCAAGGGGTTCAATCTCGTAATTACCGGCTCCAACTCACGCCTCCTGAGCAGGGAGCTTGCCACCCACCTGACAGGCCGCTACATCCAGTTTCAGATATTTCCATTTTCTTTTTCTGAATTCCTGAGTGCGAGAAATTTTGTCATAGATGAGACCATTGACATGAAAGAACGTCAGGGGCTGCTCCTGAATCTGCTAAACGAATATCTGGACAAAGGGGGATATCCTGAAGTCTTGATAAAAAACATAGACCCTAAAAGTTACGTTACTACCCTGGTTGAGAGCATCCTGTTCAAAGATATCGTAAAGAGATACAATGTGCGCTATGCCAAAAAACTCCACGACCTCGGACTCTATCTGATTACAAACCATTCAAACGAGTTTTCCTATACAAGGCTTAAGAAAGCGCTTGAGTTTAAAAGCGTGCACACGGTGGAAAACTACACTGAGTATCTCAACGAGGCATTCCTGATATTCAACACGGAAAGGTTTTCGCATAAAGTTAAGGAACAAATGAAGAGTCCCAGGAAGGTTTATGCCTACGATACCGGCGTGATAAATGCGGTCAAGTTCAAGACATCTCCTGATACGGGGAGATTGATTGAGAACTTGACCGCTATAGAACTTCTGAGAAGAGGAATGGAGTTTTATTATTACAGGGCCAGAGACGGCAAGGAAGTGGATTTTACTGTCAGGGAAGGGTTGAAGGTAAGTCAGTTAATCCAGGTGTGTCACGATATTGATAACGATAAAACAAAAAAGAGAGAGACAAGCGCCCTTGTCAAGGCGGCGGACGAAACAGGGTGCGATAACCTAATGGTGCTTACCTGGGACTACGAGGCAAAGGAAACTCTTGGCAAGAGAGAAATATATTACCTGCCGTTGTGGAAATGGCTGATTAAATGCGTCGGATATTTATAAACCGGGAGAGGATTATCCTTTTATTGAAGAAGACGTTTGAGAAATGAGAAACAAAATCAATGTTAAATTTAATACACATGTTATGCACCAATTGCTATAATATTCGCATATTTAGTTGGTTGTTTTTAACATAAAAATGGGAGGCCGGAAATGCGTACAACAATTGACATAGATAGCGAGCTTTTAAAGGAGGTAATGGAAAAATCAGGTGCAAAATCAAAAAAGAACGCTATAGTTACAGCAATGAAAGACTATCTAAGAGTAAAGAGACGGGAGGAACTCAAAAACCTTATAGGGAATTACGATAAATTTAATCTTGACCTTAAAGACTTAAGAAAGATGCGTAATGAAAGATAGCGTCCTAATTGATACATCTGCATGGATAGAAAGTTTTAAGAAAACCGGGAATAAAAGCTTACAGCAACTAATAATCAAAACCCTGGATTCCTCGCAGGTTGCAACAACAAACATAATTATGCTTAATTGTTGCAGGGATGCAGGGATAAAAAAGAATTGGGGTATACGCTTGATTCAGGTAAATACTGCATCTTGTACTTTAGAGCCAAGAAAACATTCTATATGTTGATGTTACCTGCGTCAGACGGATAGGCCAAAATAAGATTTTGCAGACTATTCAGGCTACAACACCCTCACTTCCCTTATCTAGGGCTTGTTAGCTGGCGATTGCCCTGTTTTTCACGCAACTTATGTGAACCTATGCGCTGCTCGATTTGCTTTTATGGTTGAAAAATGTTGTTAACAGTAAAACCCTGTAGAAAATTTTAAAGTATAAGAGATATCGGGGTATTACGACCCAACTATCTTTGTAATGTAAATAGCCCTTTTTGCCTTTTTTAGCCGGAGTGCCATTATATGTCTGAACAAATGGATGCAAGAGAAAGTGAAATAGAACTCCTCCTGGAGATTGCCGATATGTGCTGCAATAAGCGCTTGTCAGGCACAAAAACAAGCAATGGCGAAGGCCTACAACCAAAACTGTCGCAGCTTCTGAAAAGCCCGCTCTTTGCCGGATATAACTTCGATGAGAAAGATGTAAAGGTTATTGCCGTCATGCTGAGTCATTATTTTAAAAATGATGAAGAAGACGAAGATGAAGATGAAGAAATAAAAACCAGAGAGGTTTTGAAAATCCTCGAAAAGGACACAAAGGCCATATTCAGGGAATTTAAAAGGATTGTAAAACTACATGAGATGGGCGTCCTGGAGATAGAACAACACCGCAATCCCTTCGTCCGGAGATTTATGGGAAATGCAGAGGAATCCGATGAGGATAAAGTCGGCGGTATAGGGCTGATTCGTTCATCAGTCCGCCTTTCCGATAAGTTTTTAGACAGTATCTTTGGTATCGGTGAAAAGGCGCGGCGCGGGACTGCGGAGCATCATAGCGGAAAAACGGCTCACGAGACGTCAGAGCCTTACAAGGACAATCTCGAATATCTGGTAGATCAGTTTGAAAAGCTAAAGATACTCAGAAGAGACAACGACGAACCGTTTATGCCGTTCCAGCACAGGGTCAGAAGACTAAGAAGAAACACCGGAAGGCTTGAATATAACCGCAGACAAGAGGAAAAAGAGTTGAAAATACTTGAGGAGAGGATATCTCTCAGGCTTGCCGGAAGCGACACAATATTCCCCTTTGAAGCGTTTAAAAAGAAAAAAGGACTGAACAAAAAAGAAGAGCTTATCATCATCGCGATGCTTGAAAACGATGTAATGAACAACGACGACTGTGAGATAGACGAGATGCTGGATATGATAAGCAAAACTACGTATGAAAGATTAATGGACAAAAAACTTTTCGGCGAAGAAGGACGCCTTGTGAGGGAAAAGATTATTGAGATATGTCCGCAACGGCGTTTCCTTAACGAGACGCATATTGTAAAGTTAAACGACCGCCTAAAAGCGCGATTGCTTGAGGAGAAAAAGGGCCGGAAAACCAAACTACAGCACAAGGAAGATGATTTCTTTGAAATAATAAAGCCCTCCGTGACTCTCGACAAAATTATTCTTCATCCAAAGACCCACGAAGAAATTAACCTCTCGGTGGGCATAATACGGAGAAACACGTCAAACATCTTAAAGGAATGGGGTATTAAAGGAAGCAACCTCATCCAGTCTGCGGAAAAGAACAGTAGCCCGGTGACAATGCTCTTTCATGGCGCGCCGGGCACGGGCAAGACCCTTACCGCGCACGCAATAGCGTGTACCCTGAAAAGGAAGCTTATAACCCTCGACTGCTCAAAAATACTGAACGCGTGGGTAGGCGAGAGCGAAAAAAACACACGGAAGATATTTGACCGATACAGAGAGATTGCAGAGAGTATGAAAAACTCCCCCGTGCTGCTCCTGAACGAGGCAGACCAGTTTTTCCACAAGCGCATACAGGCAACAAGGGCAGTGGATCACATGTACAACCAGATGCAAAACATCTTTCTTGAACAACTGGAGAAATTCGACGGGATTTTAATCGCCACAACAAACCTGGTGGACAACCTCGACTCTGCCTTTTCAAGGAGATTCCACTACAAGATTAATTTCAGGCGGCCGGGCGCAGAGGAAAGGCAAAAGCTTTGGCACGTGCATATCCCTGCAAAGGCGCCCCTGGCAGAAGATACGGATATTCAGTACCTGGCGGAACATTACGATTTATCCGGGGCGCAGATCGGGGTGGTGATACACAACGCCGCCACAAGGGCTGCCAGGCGTGGGGATAAGATATGCCAGGAAGACTTTATCCAGGCATGCGAAGACGAGGTTTCGGGGAACTTCGATGAAAAGGCGAAGGAGAAGGTGGGTTTTTAGATATGAAGGACGTCTAAAATAACCACAGGAACCTGTTTGTAATTTAATTGCATAGGAATTTCCATTTTATTTAAGCGGGTTTTGGGACGGTAGAAACATAAAAATCCCCCTTAATAAAGGGGGCTGGGGGGTTGTAATATAGCCCAGGAAAAGCTTCACCCTCCATTAACCCATGAGGATATTATGACAATGTTTAACAATGAAGACGCTTTGGATGACCGAACAGAGGTGAAGGAGTTATTCAGGCATTTGCAGGCGGAGTTGCCAGCGCTTGAAAAACTGCTCGCGAAGAGCAGCGGCGACTGGGGCTACGAAGACCCCATGTATCGTTTCTACCATCAGAGCTTCAAGGTGTACTCTATTCAGAAACAGACACAGGAGATCGTAGAAAAGCTTCAGACGTTAGCGCCGAACCTTTCCCTGAACAAGTGGTTTATGCGTATTGTGAAGGAAGGCACCGGCAAGACATTCGACATGGAAGATAATAAAAAATGGCTTAAAGCCACAAGGCCGATGGTAGAAGCATTTTTCCATGCACGGTATTTCCTGGAAATGGCGGTAAAATACGGCAAAGAGTTGAAACACCCGCCGCAGGCGATGCCTGGCGGATGGGCGGCGCTGCTGTATCTCTATGACCTGAGATGATGGATTGAGGTTGCCGTCGGGAGAAAGCGCATGACCGTGCCGGGAAGATACCGAACGGTTGAAGCAAATTCAAAAAGACACTACACAGGAAAGGTTCTATTTTATAAAGCGAAAATGACGGTTTTGTTCACATCTGACCATCACTTTGGGCATGCTAACATCATCAAATATTGCAATCGTCCATTCGGTACGGTGCAGGAGATGGACGCCAGGCTAATCAGCCTTTGGAATAGCGTGGTTGGTGAGGAAGACACGGTTTATTACGTGGGCGATTTCACCCTTGGTAATATCCACTATTTTAAAAAGGGCATAATGGAGTTAAACGGTCAGATAAAGATATTGCCAGGCAGTCACGACTATCGCTGGCTTGCCGAGTTTCACCCGAAATATACGAGTCGTTCCGGTCAGCCAGTTAAGGTGTTGCCACCTTTGGTATCGCTTGAGTTTCCAGAATTGGGCGATGGCAAGCATCCCCAGGTTATTGTTTTGTGTCATTATGCAATGAGGGTTTGGGACATGTCGCACCATGGAGCCTGGCATTTATATGGACACACACATGGTTGTCTGCCAGAAGAGGGGCTGTCATTCGATGTTGGGGTTGACTGTAACGAGTTCAAACCGATAAGCCTGGCGCACGTTGCACAAAGAATGGTTGCCAGAAAAGCGATACTAACAGACCAGGAGAATGTGCGGCGTTTATAATAGAGAGCCATTAAAAAAGATTGCGGAAATACTTTATGGAAACAAATCGTAAGTTGCAAAAGTATAACAGATAGGCGAAACGGAAAGATAATTCCTTAACCACAAATGGACACAAAAAATATTTTCTCAACAGTATGAAAAATCTTGTAAGAAAGTTAATAACTGCTCTCGCAATAAATGCTTTTATTATTTCTATAATGCATACATGCTACGCAGACCAGGCGGAATGGATACCGAAAGAATATGGTAGCAGAGCATTAGATTTGATACAAAGCAACAGCGAAATAAGGCTTTACTGCGCCCCATGTGGTGATAAAGGTTATCAAAGTGTTCGTGTAAAGAGGAAGAAAATTAAATTAGTACATGCGACAATCAACGAAAGGCTTTACCAAATTGTAATAAATAATTCCGTTGAGCTTGATTTGGCATATACCTATATTAATCAAAAGGGACAATGGATAAATCTGGCTATCCTGGTTGGACTCAAACCCGAACAAGTTCCTGAATATCTTACTAAAGAGAAGCACCTCCAAATAGTTTTAAATCGCAGTTCCAGACAAAGGAAACAGGAAAAAACGCCAGATGAAGCTGGTACTGACTCTGGCACAGTTCCTAATGCACATAATGACGCCGATTTTGATAAAATGCTCAACATCACGCTCTCCTTCCTTATTGGCAATGGCAATGATACTCGTGCTTCAAAACCCTCTGCGGTGCGTGATCTGGTAGGTACGATTGGTAAAAATGAAATAGAGATGCATCTTATCGAGACAGATATTATGCGGGCTGAGGGAAAAGAGACCTATTACATAGGCACTCAATATTCTGGATATTATTTTTATAAAAAGGATGGAAAACACATCCCCATTCATGGAATTTATGATATAAACGGCATGTTAAGCGCCGTCCCGAATCCGGTAATTGATATTTATACTGAAGGTAATAACACTGTGTTTACAGGACACTTCTATGGTCATGGAAGTAGAACCCGTTACAGGGGCACATTCAGAATATATGAACCGTATCGAAATCAACCGTTCCGATTAATGCCAAAGCAAAATAAAGAACAGGCTGTTAAGTAATTACTAAAGGAGTAAAAGATGGAAGCAAAATTAAGATTCCCCGACGAATTTATTGATGTCTTGGAAAAACCAGTAGAAAAATCACTGTTGGAGTTGATTGCCGTGGGACTTTACAGGGATGGTCGGGTAACTTTACGACAGGTTACTGATATATTAGGCGCTGATAGAAAGGGCGTATTGGAAATACTCAAAAAGCATAATGCGTATATAAATTACGGAATAGAAGAATTGAAAGAAGACATTACGTATGCATCCAGTTGTGAGTGATTCAGACGTCATCATTCATCTTGCAAAGCTAAATGAGCTAAAATTGCTTAACGAATTATTCGGGATACATCCAAGTATTACAAAACAGGCAACCGATTTACTTGAAGAAAAACATTAAATACTTTATTGGCGATTTACCTTTTGAAGCTATAATTTCAATTCTGCCTATTGACTTAGTTGATTCAATTATTTGGACATCAACACATCTCTCGTTATGGTGCGCAAACAATAAAATGCTTAGTAAAATTACATATGGTGTCCACATAATTGCACATAATTGCAAAAGAACCAATTTTGCCACCGCACCAATGACAGATAGTAACATTAAAAAAAACAAAACTAATTTTGCATATTTTAACCAACTAAAAATGATATTCAATATATGAGTGCAGATAACCCGATTTTAAATAGTCCTTATGAAGAACCTAAACTTCATTATGATACAGACAGTGAGGGCAGTTTGGACTATAACCGTGTTTGCAAAGGACGAAGAATATTTAAGACTGACTCTGCTGTAATACCAGCAAGACAAACAGGACAAAAAGAGGTTTTTGAATGGAATGAAGATGCTGAAGAATATATGACTCACATCATAAACCTTTGCAGAAAAGAGGTTGGCATTTGGAGAACTGCCAACTATCCCAACACGACACGAGTTTCAAAAGAATTATTGATATTTTGGTTCAATAACCCTGAAAGACTTGTTACAAAAAGATTATTCTTTGCACAGCAAGAAGCAGTTGAAACTGCTATTTGGATAAATGAAGTTGCCGAAAAATACAACGCAGGTCAACATATTTTAAACCTGCTTCGCAACGGACAACAAACCGTAAGCGATGACCCTGCTGACCAATTACCACGAATTGCCTTTAAAATGGCGACAGGTTCAGGAAAGACCGTTGTTATGGCTTGTTTGATCTGTTATCACTATTTCAACAGACAAGAATATAGAAACGACACTCGTTTTGCCGACTACTTTTTAATTGTTGCACCAAGCATTACCATCAAAAGCAGATTAGGTGTCTTGTTTGTTGACACAAAAAATAAAAACCCAAGAGATATTGAAGATTATTATCGTGTTCGTGGTTTGATTCCGGCAAATATGGTACACCGTTTGGAAAACATAAATGCAAGATTGGTTATTACTAACTATCACACATTTGAACCAAAGATTCTGCAAGGCAACAAGCAAAGCCCTTTTGACGGGAAAGTAAATCTGAAAGGCGAAAAAATTGATACAGGTAACGAAGAAGATTTTTCGCAAGTTGTTAGAAGAACTTTAGGGAAATTCAAAGTAGGTAGCAGAGTTTTAATATTAAATGATGAAGCCCATCACTGTTATCTACCAAAATCAAAAAGCAAAACCACTGACAATGAAGAAGCAGACGAAAATGCAAGAGCAGCAGTTTGGTTTAGCGGATTGAGAGAAATTGCAAAAAAATTCAAACTACAAGGCATTTACGATCTTTCTGCAACACCATATTATTTGACGGGTTCAGGATACAAACCATACAGCTTATTCCCTTGGGTAGTTTCCGACTTTGGTTTAATTGAAGCAATAGAATCAGGTTTAGTGAAAATCCCTTTTTTACCTGAAAGCGATAACACTCAAGAGTTGACTATGCCTGTGTTGCGTAATTTGTACGACCACGTTAAGGATGAATTACCAAAGAAAGGACAACGAACAAAGAAAAGTGAAGCAGCAGCCGAAGGTTCAAAATATATAGAACTTCCTCCGCATTTGCCTTCACTGGTAAAAGGTGCATTAGATCAATTCTACAATCACTATGTTGGATATTATAATGGCATAAGAAAACACCTAGAAGAAAAAGCAAATTTATTTTCAGCACCCCCTGTATTCATAGCAGTATGCAATAATACTTCTGTTTCAAAAGAAGTGTACAAATACATTGCTGGTTACGAATATAAAAATACGGAAGGGGAAACAGTAACTGTTCAAGGTGCAAAGGATTTGTTTTCTAATTACGACACTGTAACAAATAAACCACTGAAACGTCCTCCAACATTACTTATTGACAGCGATGCTTTAGAAAATGGAGAACAAATAAATGACGATTTCAAGAAAATATTTAATTCTGAAATAGAAGAATTTAAAAAAGACTATGCAAGATTGCACGGACAAGGAAGCACAGAAAAAATAACAGATGCCGAAATCTTACGTGAAGTTGTAAACACCGTTGGTAAACAAGGGAAATTAGGTTCACATATTCGTTGTGTTGTTTCTGTTTCAATGCTTACTGAAGGTTGGGATGCAAACACCGTTACACATATTATGGGTTTACGTGCATTTGGTTCTCAATTACTTTGTGAGCAGGTGGCAGGTAGAGCTTTGCGTAGAATAAATTATTTTTTGCAAGGTTATGACAAAAACGGAAACCCAACAGACGACAAACGCAAAATTGTAATTGAAAAATTTCCACCGGAATATGCTCATATCATTGGTGTTCCTTTCACAATGTTTAAAGGTGGTAAAACTGAACCACCTCCGCCACCAATTGATTTAACGCATATTACAGCTATGCCGGAAAGACAAGAAACCATGGAAATTGAATTTCCGAATGTGGTTGGTTACAGAGTTGAATATTATGATGGTGAAATAAAATATGATTTCAGCAATATTGAAAGCTACGAAATTGACGGACACAAATTTCCGACTGAAACAATTATGGCCAGCCCTATTTCTGCATCGGAAGAAAAGCTGGAAGTGAAATCAGTATTAGAAAAAAGAGACCAGGAGCTGATTTTCTTAATCACCAAAGAGTTAATCAAACGCCATTTTAGCGATGAAGAGGGCAATCCACGTTTTCAGAAATTCAGTAAATTAAAAAGCATTGTTGAAGAATGGTACAATGAAAAAGTATTGCTGCTAAATATTCCTGACCAACGTTTCAAAAGGCTTTTATACTTTGAAGAACCCAAGAAAATAGTTGACCACATTGCAAGAGGTATTAATCCTCAAAACAACACTACCGAACATATTCGCCCTGTTCCTAATTATTACAATAAGTTTGGCAGTACAAAATATGTAAACGGAAATACCGTAAAAGAGGTGTACCCAACACAAAAAAGCCACGTTAACTATGTAGTAATGGACAGCGGCTGGGAAGGCATTTGTGCCAAGACCTTAGAAGAAATTAAAACGGTAGAGTGTTACGTAAAAAATCAATTTTTAGGTTTTGCAATTCCTTATGTGAAAGATGGAAAAGACAGACCATATTATACTGATTTTATTGCACGGGTAAAAAGTAAAGACGGAACTATTAAAAACTTAATGATTGAAATAAGTGGAATGAACACGGACAAAGCAGAGAAAAAATGGTTTGTAGAAAACCGTTGGTTGCCTGCTGTGAATGCTTTAAAAGAAAAATACAAATATCCCGAATGGCATTTTATTGAAGTGGCGAATGACATCAGAAACATCAAGAATCAATTAATCGAAAAAATTCGGAGCATATAAGATGGCAAAGAAAGTAGAATCAATAAAACATAAAGCTAACAAACGTGCCCACATTCCGAGCATGGAAGAAGCAGGTTACGAAAGTGCAAACGCCAAAGTACAAGATGGTAAAAAGGTATTGGAATTACCCAAAAACCCTGTGGTGCATCGTGGACAAGACCCCGAATTGTTTTGGCTAAACAAATATGGCAATGACGACCGTGATGATTTGCTTCGTGTGGACATACGCAGCTTGTACCGCCACGAACACATAGCACCCGAAACGCTGATAAAAAACCTATACAAAGTAACAGAAAAACAAAGCAGACAAATGGCTTTGTTTAGTGTAAACGAATTGTTTGGTAATGCCTTAGAAAAAGACGAAATAGCTAAAGTAAGCGAATATTACCAGCACCAAGATGGCTGGACAAACCGACTGATACAAGGTGATAGCCATTTGGTAATGGCAAGTCTGCTGGAACGTGAAGGAATGGCAGGGCAAGTACAAACAATTTTCTTTGACCCACCTTATGGCATAAAATATGGGGTTAATTGGCAAATGAAATTAAATGATAAAAAGATGGCAGATGGTTCTCCCGATGAAGAATTGTCAAGTGAGCCAGAGCAGATCAAGGCTTTTCGAGACACGTGGGAACTTGGCATTCACTCATACTTAAGTTATGTAAGGGACAGATTAATTATTGCTAAAGAATTGCTTGCTGATAGTGGTTCATTATTTGTACAAATATCAGAAGAAAATGTTCACTTACTGAGGTCTGTATTAGATGAAGTATTTGGAAGTGAAAATTTTATTTCGCAGATAACATTTAGAAAAAAAACTATGCCACTTGGTACAATACATCTTGAGCAAATGAGTGATTTTATTTTGTGGTTTGGAAAAAACAAAGAGAATTTAAAGTATAGAGCACTATACAAAGAGTACGATATTCGTGGGGCTCAAGATTGGAACTGGATAGAATTGCCCGATGGCAATAGAAGAAAAATGAAAAAAGAGGAGCATTCTGGTGAAATTAAAATACCTGAAGGAGCAAGAATATTTAGATTAAAGCATCCTTCTCCTATAGGTAATGATGAAAATAAAAAGTATGATGTCATTTTTGATGGAAAAGTGTATAAAGCACCTACCAATGGATGGGGTATAGATGAAACAAAGTTTAAAAAATTAATAAAATTAAGACGAGTTCAGCCCAAAGGAAACATTCTTAATTATATTTTATTTAATGAAGATTTCCCTGTTACCAAATTAACTAACCCTTGGCAAGATACAGTCGGTTCTCAGGACAAAAAGTATGTAGTACAAACAGGGAATTTACCAATTCAGCGTTGTATACTTATGACTTCCGATCCTGGAGATTTAGTACTTGACCCGACTTGTGGCAGTGGAACAACAGCATTTGTTGCAGAACAATGGGGAAGAAGATGGATAACCATTGATACCAGTAGAATTGCATTGAACATTGCCAAACAACGTTTAATGACGGCTGTATTTCCTTATTACAACTTGTATGACAAACACGGCAGCGATATTCGACAAGGTTTTAAATACAACACAGTTACCCATATTACCTTAAAAAGTTTAGCAAACGATGAACCACCTGCTACAGAAACTTTGTATGACAAACCCGAAGAGGATAAGAAGAAACTTCGTGTAAGTGGCCCATTTACTGTTGAAACCCTGCAAAACTTTGAACCAATTAGTCCCGAAGAATTGGATGATGAAGTAAGAGTAAACGAAGAAGAAGGAGCATTTGAAGAAGTTATCAAACAACATTTATTAAGTGCAGGTATTAAAAATGGCAGAAAAGATGAAATGGTAGTTTTTAAAAGTGTGGAATTATTAAGTCATTCTTATTTGCACGCAGAAGGGTTTTATATGAATGGAGTTGGCGAAAAGAAAGCCTATTTCCATATCGGGCCAAAGTTTGGCACTGTGAGCAAAACAGCCGTAAACGAAGCCATAAAAGAGTGCAGGGCAAGAGGTGATGCAGGTTGGTTAATCATTCTCGGTTTCAGTTTTGAAAGCGATATTGAAGGCAGCACACAAACCATGAGTATGGGAAAATTTGAAGTAACTAAAGCTCGCATACACGATGATTTATTGCAGGAAGGTTTGAAAAAGAAACCGGCAAAATCAGCAGCAAGTTTTGTTACCATTGGTGAGCCTGACATTGATTTAACCAAAAATGGAAAAGAAGCTACAGTTGAAATAAAAGGTTTAGATATTTACGACCCGATAAAAGACGAAGTAAAACCACGTAACGTACACGACATTGCCTACTGGATGGTAGATGATGATTATGACGGAAGCAACTTCGTGGTAAAACAAGTTTTCTTTTGCGGTGGCGAAAAATCCGAATTTGACAAATGGAAAAAAGGCTTAGCCAACTTAGCCAAAGACAGCACTAAAAAGAAAGCGGAAAAAACACTGAAAATTGAAATTGACGATGAAGCATTTGACCGTCTTTACGGACACATCTCCCATCCGATTGAGATAAAAAAGAAAGGGCAAAAAATTGCAGTGAGAATTATCAGCCAGTTTGGGGAGGAGTGCACGAAGGTGTTGGAAGTTAAATAGTCAACGCATAGGTGTAAGCACATTTGCAATTCGCACATGCCAACCGCACAGTCGTACAGGTAAAAATGTATTTGGTATAAAGCAGGTTGAAAGACTATTCTATCAATTCCATGCGTGCTAAAAAAGAATTCTTAGAAGTAAAAAATTGGATAAGTTTAGTAACCGTTGCAAACGAGTTTTCCTCTAGACTTGCAGAATTGAAATCTTTTTTTGTTCGTAATCCTGGATTTTTGCAAGCACCTGAAAATAAATATTTCTTTCAAGAGTGATTGATGCCTAATGATTATATAAGTGCTGGATACCAGTGGCGCCGGGAAGAGATAGAAGAAATGTTAAAAGATCTATATGCTACGGCATGTCCACAAATGAAAATGATAAGAATCATAAAATCTCGATTTGAGAAGAAAGGTTGGGAATAATGCCTGATATTAGGTGTGTAAAATGTGGAGAAAAAATCAATATTGATGCTTGGGGAACACCATACAAAGGAGAACTAGGTTGTCCTCAATGCAGTGAGAGCATGCTAGTACACGTATCTCAGCAAGGAAGCGAAGTCAAAAGGAAAAATCCCTCACTTGAAGACATTACAGATGTATTGGATAAGCTGACACCTGTAGAAAATAAATCACTTCAAGAAGCATCGCTATCTTTAGGTGGTGAAGCAATACCGCATCTGAACTCATGGCACTTAGAACTTTGGAAGGGTTACTTAGAAGAATATACAAAACAAATAAAACACTAGGTCCACTTATTGGGAAAATGGAGCATGATGCTAAATTAAAAGACTTATCGGGTATATTTACCTACTTTAAAGATGTAAGAAACAGAATAGCACATCCAGAAAAAATATCAATCAAGTTAGAAGCAGAAAGTACATTCCAAATGACAAAACGACTCATTGGAGAAGTTTTAGATAAAATAAAGATATAATTATGAAATCCAATACTAATGACAATCATTGATGTTTTGCTTTTTAGTTTATGCGTATGTTCTAAATTCTATCGTTTGGAAAAAATCAATAAATAAAGATACATTTTCCCGTGATAAAGAGCAATGATGTGCAAAAATTCTTGTATTTACTGTTTAAAGGATAGTTCTAAGACACAGAGTCATGAACATATTTTCCCAGAAGCCCTGGGGTATAAGAAAAAATTGCCAAAAGGTTATGTTTGCGATAATTGCAACAATTACTTTTCTGATCTGGACAAGAACGTACTTTACAATCGTATTGTTGCTCTTAAATGTGGGGCAGAGGGGATTCCAGGTAAAAAAGGACATAGATTACAAATCGGACAAAAATTAAACTTCCCAAATCCAGGATCTGGACAATTCGAATTGACTTTAGGGCCTATTTCTATAACAAATGAAACGAAAGAAGTGAATTTTACGTCCAAACAGGATACGGAATTTAATGAATTAAAATTTGCTAGAGGCATTCACAAGATTGCGTTTAACTGCTATGCATCTAGATTTAGACAAGAAAAAGCGTTGCAATCTCGATTTGACAATTTGAGGCGATATATAAAAAATCCTAATCAACATGAATTGTGGATTTATGCTGTAAGATATGCCACAAAATGCAATTCTATTGTTACATTTGATTTTTTTGAAAATAATGAAGAAATTTTAAAATTACAAATTTTTAACTTGGATTTTGTAGTTTTCCTTAGAGAATGGGAAAGTAATATGGAGTTTACTCTTAAAAACAGTGGTTTCACTGTTATAAAACGCAAAGGACAATGGAGAGCAAGTAGTCTACTTGGATTACAGGAATAATTATAAAAACATACATATTCACGTAAAATCCTGTTTTGCGGATATTGAGGAGTTCGCTACGAATTTGAAAAATAAAAAGGGGCGTACAGGGACTGACATTCATGTTTCAATTACAGGATGCAGAAGAACCTTGTCCTCATGTAAATCGGAATACGGGGGATACGTCAGACCAAAAATAATGAGCAGAGCAAAGAGCAGAGAAATTGTAGTATTAAAAAACAATTAATTGTTGAATATTGATAGCGATGCAGGCTCAAAACCACCTTATCAAGACCAGGCAACTAATAATACAACAGCCTGTAAACCAATAAAAATCTTTCTGCCATCGATCTCGTTAGGGTAAATCAAGACTGTGTCAACTTTACAAAGCATAGAGTAAAATGTTAAGCAATAAATTTCATTTTCTGTGCAGATACGCAGTATGGGTGCTTGTCTTTGCATTTAATTGTAATGCAATGGCCCTGGATGAGCATGTAACCGAGGAGATACAAGCATTGGTGGATACCAACAAGTTCGGACCGGGAGGCGCTGTCCACTTCCTGCATCTTTACAATGCGCTGTCTGATGATACAATCCCATGCGATGCGCCACAAACACAGGCGGAAATGAATGCCTGCTCCTTCAAGGATTACAAGGAGGCTGACGCCGAATTGAACAAGGTTTACAGGGAAGTGATGTCTAAGCTCAACAATGACACCAAGAGAAAGAATTTACTAAAAAAAGCAGAATTATCCTGGATTAAATTCAGGGACACTCAATCTGAATATGAAGCCTCTGTATGCTGGGGAGGCAGTATGTCCGTGGGGTTTTATTATGACAGTCTTGCCTCTATTACCGAAGCACGAACTGAAGAACTGGCAAAATACACAAAGAACGTATCAACAAATAATGTAAACAGTAAGGTCGTTTACAAGGAGGCAGACGCAGAATTGAATAAGGTGTACAAGGATGTGATGGCTCAACTGACTCAAGAGCGAAAAAGGAAGAAACTATTAAAAGCGGCAGAATTGGCATGGATAAAATACAGAGACGCTCAAAGTGAATTTGAAGCCTTCGAAGTTGAAAGAGGCGGCAGAAACAAAGAAATGTATCTTGGCTGCCTAACTTCAATGACCGTATCTCGCACGGAAGAGCTAAAAAAGGAAAGAAAATATCTCCACTCTGTAAATGATCGAAACTAACGGAGTGTCGATAACCAAGCTAAAGTGAAGAACTGCCACGAATATATAGTTTCTTACTGTAAGAACTTAAACTCCTTTCCATCTCCGCCAGTAATTGATCCAAGTGTAGATTCGAACAGTAAGCTATTCAAAGAGGAAATAAGAAACACCATTGTAAAGAATGGTCCAGCAAATCCGATTAGTAAAATTGTTCTACCCGTTGGATTCCAGGCAGATTTTGAAAAAGGAAGAATTGAAAAACGTGATGATCCCTGGCCAAGATACTTAAATGCGGCAATAGTTGAGGGGTATAAACTCACAAATGAAACCACGATTGAAAGCGGATGGAGTTCCAAGGACTTAGCGCTTGAATTCATTAAAGGTGGATTGCAACCTATCCTTGATGGAAAAGATCAAGAAACAACATTTGTTATTACCAAAACAGGGCCTTTAGAAGTAATAAAAAAGAGGAAGGATAATCAGAGTCATGTTATTTCCGTATTGACTAATTTAGGCAATACACAGACAACGAGCGCGACTCTAAAGAAAGATAATATTCATTTCGACTATCCAAAACCAATTCAACTGGAAAAGTATCTACTGTCAATGAATGAGGGTGAAGAATTCATTGCACTTGATTTCTTTGGTGGCTCAGGAACCTTTGGGCAAGCCGTCTTAGAACTTAATTCACAAAAATCAAACACGGCTCCAAAGAGGATTAAGTTTATAATTATTCAGCTACCGGAGCCTTGTAGTGTTGAAAGCCTTTCCTATAAAGCCGGATGTAAATCAATTGTAGATGTTGCAAAAGAACGCATTCGCCGTGCCGGTAAAAAGATAGTAGAAGAGCTTAAAGCGAAAAACCAACAACTAAAATTAGATGAAGAACCGGTTGATGCAAGTAAACTTGACATTGGGTTTAGGGTATATAAAACCGATAGTACCAACATGAAAGATGTGTTTTACCATCCTGCTGAATTAGACCAGAAACAACTTTCATTCTTAGAAAGCAACATCAAAGAAGACCGTACCCCCGAAGACCTTCTTACTCAGGTTGTTCTCGATCTCGGCTTGGAACTCTCCTTGCCGATAGAAATAAAAAAGATACTCGGCAATACCGTTTACATCGTCCAAACCAACGCACTTGTAGCCTGTTTTGACAATGACATTGATTTTAAGATTGTAGATGTAATATCGGATTTAAAACCTTTAAAGGTTGTTTTTAAAGATGCCAGCTTTAAAGACGATAAAGACCGCATTAATGTGGAAGAACGGTTTAAGAGGCTTTCCCCTGAGACGAAAGTAACGGTGATATAAGTATGAAGAAAAATAAACTAATAATTAGAAATTCAACGGCAGAATTTTTGATATTCACATCTCAAGCAAATGAAGATGGCATTAAAGTTCGGGTTCAGGATGAAACGATCTGGTTATCACAGAAAATGATAGCAGAATTATTTGATTGCACTTCGGATAACATATCCCTGCATTTAAAAAATATTTTTAAAACAAGGGAACTTGATGAACATTCAGTTACCGAGGATTTCTCGGTAACTGCCTCTGACGGCAAAAGTTATAAAACCAAACATTATAATTTAGATGCTATTATATCCATTGGTTATCGTGTCAATTCACAAAAAGCGACACAATTCAGGCAATGGGCAACAGCGGTTCTGCGTGATTATGCTATTCGCGGGTATGTTTTAGATAAAGAACGCCTAAAAAATGGCGCATTTTTAAACAAAGAATATTACGATAATTTATTAGCTGAAATTCGTGAGATCCGGGCAAGCGAAAGAAGATTTTACCAGAAGATAACCGACATATATGCAACGGCCATGGATTATAACAAGGATGATGAGATAACAAAAACTTTCTTTGCATCTGTTCAAAATAAACTGCACTTTGCGATGCATGGCAATACTGCCGCCGAAGTAATTATGAATCGCGCAGACAGCAAAAAAGAACGCATGGGCTTAAC
>Ga0209514_10004984_pt1 | contig 17387 bp, 28 predicted proteins | sample Subgrocontami58m_FD_187452 | JGI IMG/M metagenome (GOLD analysis project Ga0209514, IMG submission 187452) | Subsurface groundwater microbial communities from S. Glens Falls, New York, USA - GMW37 contaminated, 5.8 m (SPAdes) (version 3) | ecosystem: Environmental > Aquatic > Deep subsurface >...
CCATGCTCGGGATAAAAGCAAAAGCGAAAAAACTGCCGGGCTACAAAAACAGCATGCAGATGCCAAGGATTTTGAAGGTGGTTGTTTCTAGTGGCGTGGGATCATTTAAAGATAAAAATAAATTTAAAGTAGTAGAAGATCGTCTGGCTCGTATCACTGGTCAAAAAGCGGCTCCTCGTGGCGCTAAGATCTCAATTGCCAATTTCAAATCTCGACAGGGAGATGTTGTGGGCTATCAAGTGACCTTGCGAGGGAAGCGTCTATATGATTTTCTAGAAAGACTTATACACATTGCTCTGCCTCGTACTAAAGACTTTCGCGGTATTTCTTCCGATGCCGCCGATGAGATGGGTAACTACACTTTAGGTATCAAAGAACACAATATTTTCCCTGAAACTTCTGACGAAGAGCTCAAAGACGTTTTCGGCTTGGCTGTTACCATCGTCACCACCGCCAAGTCTAAAGAAGAAGTTACCACTTTCCTAACCCACCTCGGCTTTCCATTCAGAAAGTAAATTTTGCTTTTTGATTTATGACAGTTAAAAACTATAAACATCTACTAGCCCTGTTTCTCTTTGGTTTTGGGACATTGGTTTTTTATTTATGGTTTATTAATTCTAGCCATTTTCCGGGATTTCTAGTTTGGTCACAAGGCAATATTATCTTTTACTATTTTGTACTGGTTTTACTTAAGGTCATAGGTATCATCTGGCCGCCCATTCCCGGAGGACTTTTGACTCTGGGTTCTATCCCGGTACTAGGATGGCCGCTTGCTTACAGTGCGGATTTTTTCGGCAGCATAGTTGGATCAACTGTCGCCTATTTTCTTGCCAGAAAATATGGCATTAACTTTATGAAAAAGATTTTTGACGAGAATACTATAGAGAAACTTACCAAAATACGGATTAAACCCCACCGAGAAATTGAAAGTCTATTTCTGTTTAGATTTTTTGGCGGAACTATTATCGAAATCATTTGCTACGGCGCTGGACTTTTGAAGGTCAGATTCAGAAATTATCTCATCGCGACAATTCTCTCTCATATAGCCATAGGGATTCCAGCTTTTTATCTTACCCGCAATATACTGGCTGGCCGAGGCATTCTAATAAATTTATCACTAGTCACCATAATGCTAATCTTATTTTTTAATCTTAGGCATCGCTATTTTGAGTATAGTTCATAGAACCTTGAATTTGGGCAATCTCTATGCTAAGCTCTCGGGACGGCTCTAATGAGCCAGCTTTATTTAAGATGGCGAAAACATCAGTCATAGCGCGGTCGAAGAAGAAACCCAAGTTTTCTACTCGGGCCACTTCCCGTTGCTTCCGTTGTGGCAGGGGGCGTGGTTATATGCGTGACTTTGATCTCTGTCGCATCTGCTTTAGAGAACTTGCCAATGAAGGTAAAATTCCCGGTATAAAAAAATCTTCCTGGTAACATGGATACAATTTCGAACATGATTATTCAGATAAAAAATGCCGGCAATGCTGGTCACGAAAGTGTCACTGTTCCTTATTCAAAACTGAAGCACTCCATCGCTGAGGTTTTGAAGAAGGAAAAGTTTATAAAGAACGCCGAGCCAAAATCCGAGAAGGGAAAGAAGATGCTTTCCGTAGAACTTTTTATGGAAAAACGCGTACCGAAAATAAAAGGAGTCGAGCGAATTTCTAAACCATCAAGACGCGTGTATACAAAAACTTCTGATATTCGCGGTGTTAAAAGTGGTTATGGGGCACTTATTCTCTCTACTTCCCATGGAATCATGTCTGGTCGTGAGGCGAAGAAAGCAGGTCTTGGTGGCGAAGCGTTATTTAAAATCTGGTAGTTCGACTACGCTCATTCGACAAGCTCATGATAAATCACTATAAATAAAAAAATATGTCACGTATAGGAAAAAAAGTTATTACATTGCCAGACAATACCGAGCTCAAGCTCGCAGGCGATCAAATATTGGTCAAGGGACCTTTAGGCGAGCTCTCGCGCACTATGCACCCGGTCATAGAAGTGAAGTTGAGTGGCAGGGAAGTAACTGTCCATCCGAAAAAGATGACGCTAGAATCTCGCGCTCTCTGGGGCACATATGCCTCGCACATTACCAACATGATTTCTGGCGTTAACAAATTGTTTGAGAAGATACTGATCCTTGAGGGTGTCGGATTTAAGTCTGAAGTGAAGGGTGATAAAATTCATCTAGCTCTCGGCTTCTCGCATCCTGTTATTGTAGCCATTCCTGTCGGTCTAAAAGTGACTGCGGAGAAAAATGTTATAACTATATCTGGAGCAAACAAAGAAGATGTTGGACAGTTTGCTGCCAGACTGCGTGCCCAGAAGAAGCCAGAGCCATATAAGGGTAAGGGTATGCGTTACCAGACGGAGGTGATTAGACGCAAACAAGGCAAGAAGCTAGTATAGTTCGACAAGCTCACTATGAATAAAGTAACTCAAAGAGATAGAAAAAGAAAAAAGATTAGATCAATCATTTCCGGCACCTCACTGCGCCCGCGACTCTCTGTTTTCAAGTCTAATAAGGCCATCTACGTACAGCTAATTGATGATGACAAGGCGGTTACATTAGTCGCTGCAACAGGTAAGGATGCTTCCAAAGTTGGCGCGGAAATTGCTAAAAAGGCGCTCGCTAAGAAGATCGAGAAAGCAGTCTTCGATCGCGGGGGATACATTTATGCCGGCAAGGTGAAGATTATTGCTGAAAGTGCGCGTAAAGCAGGGTTAAAATTCTAAATATGGAACCAGAAACAGAAACAATCATTGCTACTGACGTTCCCATTGTTGGGCCTGTTGCTGTTCTTCCTCCGGTCCCGAAAGTGAGAGAACAAAGGGGAGGAGGTGATAGAGGAAGGAGACATGGCCGTCGGTCATCTCGACGCGACCCTCGGGCTAAGCCGGAATTTGATCAAAAGATCGTCAGCTTAAGACGCGTGACTCGCGTGATGGCTGGCGGAAGGCGCTTCAGCTTCTCTGTTTGTCTAGTCGCGGGCAATAGGAAAGGTATGGTGGGTGTGGGTCAAGGTAAGGCCTCTGACACGCCTCTTGCTATCGAGAAGGCTTTTCGCGATGCTAAGAAACACATGATTACAGTCAATGCTACAAAAGGGATGTCCATCCCTCATGAAGTTAATGCGAAATTTAGTGCTTCAGTTGTGAAAATCATGCCAGCCCGCGGCAAGGGAATTCTTGCCGGTGGTTCTGTGCGTACAGTTCTTGAGCTTGCGGGTCTGCGCGAGATTGGTGCTAAACTTTTCTCGAGGAGTAAAAATAACGCCAACAATGCTTATGTAGCCATAAAGGCGCTCAAACTTCTTGAGTCAACTAAAATTCGTGACATTCGATCTAATTCGTAACATTCGCATATGCAATTTCATAATCTTCAAGCCAAGACGCAGAGAAAGTTCTCCAAACAAGTGGGGCGAGGCGGTACTCGCGGCAAGACATCCGGTCGTGGTACTAAAGGTCAAAATGCCCGTGCCGGGCATAAGAAACGACCGGAGATGCGCGACATCATTAAACGCATTCCTAAACTGCGTGGTCGAGGCAAGTCCTCACTAAAATCTTTTCAGATGAAGTTAAGTGGGCAAGCTCTTCAAGAGTTTTTGGCTAAAAAGAAAACAAACTTTAATGTCAAAAATTAGTGAGAAATTAAGACTCATCTTCGGCGATAAATCTCTAAGGGGGCGGATATTATTTGTGCTTGGAATCTTGGCCATCTCTCGTTTGCTTGCTGTCATCCCGATCCCGGGCATTGATACTCTGCGTCTCCAAAGTCTATTTGCTGGTAATGAGTTTCTCAATCTCTTGAATCTCTTTTCTGGAGGAGGTCTCTCGAACCTGTCCATAGTCATGCTTGGTGTCGGCCCTTTCATTACTGCTTCTATCATCATGCAGCTTTTGACTGTGATGGTGCCGAAACTCAAGGCACTTAACCACGAGGAAGGAGAGGCGGGCCGACGCCGATTCACTCAGTATTCTCGTATGCTCACCGTGCCTCTGGCTATCATTCAGGGCTATACGTTTATCAAACTACTTCAGGGACAGCAAATCTTGCCTCAACTTTCACTTAACATCTTTGTGGTTGATATATTGGTCATCGTGGCGGGTTCTTTACTTCTGATGTGGCTTGGTGAACTTATCACGGAGTTTGGGGTAGGTAATGGTGTCTCCCTCATCATTTTTGCTGGTATTGTGTCGCAACTACCCACAACTGTGAGTCAACTCTTTTTTACATTTGACCCCGCACAATTACCTATTTACGTAGTGGGTCTTGCGGTCGCTCTCCTGGTTATCTTTGGTGTGGTGGTAGTAACGGAGGCAGAACGACCTATACCTATCACTTATGCCAAACAAGTCAGAGGCGGTGGGCGAACTACTGGCGGACTCTCAACGTACCTGCCGTTACGTGTCAATCAGGCAGGTGTCATACCCATCATCTTTGCCCTCTCTATACTGATTTTCCCCCAAATGATTTTCCAATTTCTAAGTGGGTCAACTGTAGCCGCTGTCGCGAGTGTGTCTAAAATGCTTCTCGCACTTCTTGCCAATAATTGGTTCTATACTTCTGCCTACTTTGTGCTAGTTTTCTTCTTCACTTACTTTTATACTGCTGTCACGTTCGATCCGGATTCGATCAGCACCAATCTACAGAAATCTGGAGCCTTTGTGCCGGGCGTACGACCGGGCGAAGCTACGGCCGATTACATCTCGCGCATTGTCACCCGACTCACTCTTGTTGGAGCGCTCTTCTTGGGTGTGATAGCGGTGCTCCCTCTCATTTTGCGCTCGCTCACTGGTATACAAGCCTTGGCTATTGGCGGTACGGCGCTCCTCATCGTTGTTTCAGTCGTTATCGATTTGATAAAAAAGATTGACTCTCAAGTCTCCGCGAGGGAGTATTAAATCCACTATGGATCTAAGCGGTAAACTCATTCTCGTCGTTGCTTCATCGGGGAGTGGTAAGGGCGTTTTGATCGATCATATTCGTAACTGTTTTCCCGAGTATGTCTATCCTGTAGCTTTTACTACACGCGCAATGAGACCGGGAGATGTCGATGGCGCTGTTTACCATTTTATCTCTCGAGAGGATTTTGAAGTACGCATCACTAGCGGTGACTTTTTAGAACACGCAGAATTTGGAGGCAATCTATATGGCACGCCACGTCAGGAAATTATGCAGGCACTTGCCGAAGGCAAGATAGTGATAAGAGAAGTGGAATCTCAAGGGGCCGCACAAATCAAAATATCTATTCCAAAAGAAAATTTAAAGATCTTGTTTATTGACGCAGGTGACTGGTCTCATCTAGAGAAACGCATTATTGCCCGAGCCCCTATCGCCGCCGATGAACTTGAGCGACGCAGACTACACTACGAACATGAGCGAGAATTTATGTCAGAGTCTGATTACGTTATCAAGAACGAAGATGGTAAGCTAGAAGATGCCAAGCAAAGCATAGAGGAAGTCGTCCGCTTAATTATAGAAGCTTAAACACCAATTAGTATACTCATGAAGTTGCAAACTCTAATCTTTTTTGGACGCTCTGGCTCGGGAAAGGGTACACAAGCTAATCGTCTTATTAAATTTATTACTGATCATGACAAAGATGGTAAGGTACTGCATATTGAGATTGGACAAAAGCTTAGGGAATTCGCAGTACGTGATAATTATACTGCTAAGCTAACACAAAAGGTTATGAATGAGGGAGGGCTTTTGCCGGTTTTTATGCCCACTTGGACTTGGACGAATCTATTGATTGAGAAGTTTACTGGTGAGGAGCATCTCCTCATGGAAGGACTGGTACGGCATTCAAGTCAGGCAGAAATTCTCGATTCTGCATTAAAATTTTATAATCTTAAAAATCCTACGGTTATTCTGATTAACGTTTCAAGCGTTTGGGCAAAGGAGAGATTGCTCGAGCGTGGGAGGGTCGATGACACCTCGGAAGCCATTGATCGTAGGATGGCTTGGTTTGGTGCAAATGTAGTTCCTGTGATTGATTATTTCCGAAACAACGGCTATTACAAGTTGATTGAAATAAACGGAGAACAGCCAGTCGAGAAGGTGCATCAAGATATTGTTTCTATGATTGACTGGAAGGATGATTAAACTCAAGACAAAAGAAGAGATCGAAATTATGCGAGAAGGGGGGCATAGACTCGCAGTGATTCTTTCTGCCCTTGGTGGGTTAGTTAAGCTAGGAGTTTCGTCATTTTTTCTTGAAGAAGAGGCGAGAAGGATGATCAAAGAGGGTGGCGATACGCCTGCATTCCTTGGGTATACTCCGCAAGGAGCAGTACGGCCATATCCAGCCGCGCTCTGTGTGTCGGTAAATGACGAAATCGTCCACGGTATTCCCAATGAGGAAGAAAAAATTTTTAAAGAAGGGGATATTGTATCTCTTGATTTCGGGATTACTCATCGCGGTCTTATTACCGATGCGGCCATCACTGTGCCGGTGGGTGAGGTGGATGAGCAATCAAAAAAACTTATTGAGGTCACAAGGAGATCTTTAGAGGCAGGAATCAAAGTGGCCATGCCGGGCAATACCATTGGCGATATCGGTGCTGCTATTAGCGCTGTGGTGAAAGAAAGTTCGTTTTCTCTTGCAGACGATCTTGTTGGGCACGGGGTAGGTTACAAAGTGCATGAAGACCCGTATGTTCCCAACTTTGGCATCAAAGGCAAGGGGGAGAAATTAGTGCCGGGGCTAGTGATTGCACTTGAGCCGATGGCAAATATTGGAAGATCGGCGATAAAAATGTCTTCTGATGGATACACTATCCGCACTCGCGATGGTTCGCGTAGTGCTCACTTCGAACACTCAATTGCAATTACGGAGAAAGGCAATATAATACTAACCCAATGATGAAACATTTGAAGGAAGAAAAAACTTTTGTCCTCATAAAACCTGATGGGGTGCAGAAGGGTTTGATAGGGGAAATCATTAAGCGCTTTGAACAGAGGGATCTTAAGATTGTGGCATTAGAAATGTTTCAGCCAACTATGGAACAAATTGATGAACATTATCCAAAGGATGAAGCATGGATTAACCGTTTGGGGGAGAAAAGCCTCAAGACATATGAGAAATATAGTATTGATCCAAAGCCGCTTCTTGGGACTACCAACCAATCTGAAATTGGTAAGATGGTCCGTAGCTGGGTCATAGATTACATGTCAGCAGCCCCTCTCGTTCGTATGGTGGTCAAGGGACTGCATGCTGTTGATATGGTTCGCAAGATTGCTGGCTCTACTATGCCATCGGATGCTGATATGGGCACTATTCGGGGGGATTTCTCCAACGATTCAGCAGCTCTGGCAAATAGTGAAAAACGGGCCGTAATGAACCTCATGCATGCTTCAGAGACGCCTGAGGAGGCAAAGCATGAGATAGAACACTGGTTTGGTAATTCTGATAATTAAGAAATATTTTCAAGAGCAAGTCTATACGATATCAACAGCCTGCCTGCCGGCAGGCAGGTTTTACATCTGCTATAATACGTACAGGGTTATTTGAGGTATTATCTAGCTAAAATATTTTTAGGGATCTCGAATCGTCCGTGACCTTGGTTACGTACTGAGAGAACCCACCTAGTTTTGAAACTAGGGTATACCAAAATAACCCTACTTAAAATCCCAACCTAAGTTGGGATTTTAAGTATAATAGACTCATGAAAAAATATTCTCTTCTTTACACGGCTCTTGGACTGATAATCCTTTTGGCGATTCTTAACTTAATAGCTCTCGCCCTACATTTTTACTGGACTCTATGGTGGTACGACTTAATGATGCATACTTTAGCTGGATTTTCCGGAGGGCTTGCTGCCCTGTGGTTTTTGAGATCTCTAGATAATTTTAAAATAATCCTTCTTGTTCTAATTTCTGTAATGATTGTTGGTGTTGCATATGAGGTATTTGAATATATCTACGACATAGTCCCTCCGGGGAACTACTGGCAGGACACTATAACCGATCTTATAGCTGACGGAGTGGGCGTGATCCTTGCTTGCCTCTATACTAGAGGACAGAAGTCAGAATCTTCTTAAGAACATCGGGTTGTTTCTCTGCAAGCCCTGCAAGAATCTTTCTATCAAGGGCCACATTGCCTTTCTTTAAAAGAGAAATAAATTGCGAGTATGAACTTCCGTTTTGTTTCAGAAACGCGGAGAGGCGTACATTCCAAAGGCGGCGGAAATCTCCCTTCCTATCTTTCCTATGTTCAAATGAATAAGTGCCGGCGTGGACTATAGCTTCGTTGGCGGCTCTTTCTTTAGTCGAGCGTCCGTGCCTGTAACCCTTCACCTTGCGGAGAATATTTTTTCGACTTTTGAGCGCGTTTACGCCTTTTTTAACTCTTGTCATATGTTTACTAAAAAACGACTTCTAGACTTATTGCTCATGTGGAATTCCACGTTGCGATTCTTAGCCGATTTCGCTCCGCGGCGTTCCTTGGCATTGAAATGGTTCTGCCCGGTCTTGCGCGTCAAAATCTTCCCATTCTTGGTAATCTTGAACCGCTTGGCATAGGACTTGTTGGTTTTCATGGACATAACGGTTCTCAATACTACTTATTTTAGGAGAGCTGTCTAGTGACCCAGCTTACGCTCTTTCGATCATAACCGACATGCCCTTCGGGCTCTTTTTGGCTGGGTCGGCGATTTTGTAATCGACACTGACAAATTTCAGCATTCGCTCAATACGTTCTTTCAAGAATTTCTCATCAAGATACTTGGCCCGACCGGGCAAGAAGAGATCCACCTTGACCCTGTTACCTTCGGAGAGCCATTCACTCGTCTTCTTGGCTTTCAGGGCGAGATCGTGGTCTCCAGTGCCGAGTTTGACCTGTACCGTTTTGACTTCCGTAGAATGGGATTTTTTACCCTGCTTTGATTTTTTAGTTTCTTCGTAGAGATAACGCCCGAAGTCGGCAATCTTGGCTACGGGTGGAACGGCATTGGGGGAAATCTCGATCAAATCTAATCCGAGCTCCTCCGTGCGCTTAAGTGCTTCCTCAAGAGTGATGACGCCGAGGTTTTCTCCATTCGACCCGATAACACGAAGTTCGCGCGCTCTTATCTGCTGGTTAATACGAGGTTGTTGCATCGAGCTTGTCGAGATGTGTATGACTTATTAGTGGTACTATTGTAGACTATAAACGAATGGAATACAAACACAACCCACCCACCCTCGCGGAAATGAGAGCATACAGGAAGCCCATTAGAGAACCTCACAAAGAGGCCAATATGACTCTTTCTCCCATGGAGCGCTTTGCGGTCAAGATTACCCAGAATGTTGGCTCAACTGGCTTCTTCCTTGTCCTCGTACTTTGGACAGTTTGCTGGCTCGCATGGAATCTCTATGGGCCGGTAGAACTGCGCTTTGACCCGGCACCGGCTTTCGTCATATGGCTATTTGCCTCCAACATTATTCAGTTGATTCTTCTGCCACTTATCATGGTTGGTCAGAATTTTGAGAGCCGATTTGCTGAAAGACGTTCTCAGGCGGATTTCGAAATCAATCAGAAAGCCGAACATGAAATTGAAGTTATCATTGCCCATCTCGAGAATCAGAATGAATTGCTATTAGAATTGATTAGAAAGGTTGAGAGAAGATGATTAATCTTGAAGATTTTAGAAAGCTTGAGATAAGAATTGGTCGCGTGAAATCTGTGGAGAAGGTTAAAGGAGCAGACAAACTTTTGAAATTTGTTTTTGACCTCGGAGGGGAAGAGAGGCAAATCCTTTCTGGTATTGCAGAATTTTATACTGATTTATCTGCTTTAGTGGGTATAGAGATGCCGATTCTTGTGAACCTTGAGTCACGGATTATACGAGATCTTGAAAGTAATGGTATGGTACTCTGTGCAGATGCAGATGGCCGCCCGGTCATCCTTCACCCCGAATCAGACGTACCTCCTGGGTCTATTGTGAAATAAGGGGGGGCCGCAAGGACCGTCCTTGCGATTGCGACTTGCGAACAAAAAACACCCCAGAGGGCGTTCTTTGTGCTAGTGGTTTACCACGAGCGAGTTCGCCTATTGGCGAATGAGTCGAGTGGACTTAGTGAGCAAAAATTGCTTGCCCGTCCGAAGCCTGGGCGAAGGAGGGGAACCAGCTCCACTCATGGGTTTTCGAAGCGTCTGAGGCGATTTTAGTGATTTCGCCCATTATCTAATTATATGATATAGTGTTTTAAATGATGACAATTCATGCCTTTTTGATAGCGGATGAGGTGGCTGTTACTTCCAAAGGTAGCAAGTTGGTCATAGAAGGTGTTTTTGACACTGTATTTTCTGAAGTATTTCCTGCTCGGCATAAATCTCTAACAACCATCCTAATCTTTAATGACAAAGATAATAAATTCAAATATGAATTATTCTTGAAACATAAAAATAAAAGGACAAAAATAGCAGGAACGGAATTTACAAAGAAAGAAAAAACACACAGAGTAATTAGTCGTCTTAAGGATTGGGTGGTAGAAGGTGAGGGCGAGTATATCTTTGAAGCTGAATTGAATGATAAGATTGTTGCGAGTTATACTGTAATCGCAAAAAAGATATGATAACAATGACAAGACGGGCTGTTGTATCAGGAGGGGTGGACGAGGCTGAATCTTATCCTTTGCTTACTCCGACTATTAAAAAACAAGCCCATACCGTTTGGAGCGAGAGTATCGCTTACGCAACCACTTTTTCTGGTAATAATATTGACCAATTACTCGATTATCTTCAAGAAGAAGGTGTAAAGATTGATAATCAAAGAGAAACCAAGGATTTTCTAACAGAATATAATCACTTGGTTACATATATGTATAATATTCCATCAAAAGTTTCTGAATATTTTGGAGACGCTGATGTAAAACTGAGCCTATTCAGAGATTTTGACAGCGAGACAGATAATCCAGAACTTTTTATAGAAATTAAAACATCTCTATCACCGCAAGAAGCAAACAAAAGATTGGGAAAAATCTATAGAGAGTGGTTTCTTCCTCTTAGGTTGAGTTTAGATAAATTAAACATATCTCTTAATTTTTCTTAAAATCATGGATTTTGATTGGAGTAACTACTTACGTATTGCTAAAGATATAGAGACTTCTGGTAATAAGGACGAGGCTTTGTTAAGAACAGCTGTTAGTAGGGCTTATTATTCTGCGATTAATCTTGCTGCTAAAAATGCTCAGGAGAAACATAAACATCCTCCATTTTCTTCAAAAAATTTTCACAGTGATGTTATTAGTTTTTATACATCTGATATGAATAACCCGAATTACTATCTAGCTGGGAAGTTATTACGCACCTTGCATACAAGTCGAGGCAAGTGTGATTACGATGCCTCATTTACAGGGGACTTAGAAAAACTTCTTGGAAGCTCGATTATCCAAGCTGAAAATATTAAATCTGAACTAGCAAAAAAGACATACTGACAATTCAACACAAAACCGCCCGGACGGGCGGTTTTGTAAATTGGTGGAGGTGGGGAGAATGAGCTCCCGTCCATAAGAGGGTGTTGGACGAATCTAGCATGCCTAGACTGATTTTGGTTCTCGATCTGCGGACTAAAAATCAGACAAAACATCCGAAAATCAAAGCTCTAAGTTTGGTCCCGATATGAGCAGTATCGGAATTACAGTCCGAGAGATAAAGCGTCTACTACCCCATACCGGACGGTGAGATAGAAAACGTTCGCTTAGACGAGTTTAAACTCGAACGTAGGCGAAAACAAAGTCGTTCGCCGTAAAATACGGAGAAACAATTGACTTTGCCCGTGCGACTATGGAGTCTGCACTTAAATTTTCTCGCAAGTTTAAAGAGTTCGCGAGAGCTCTGCGTGCCACGTCAAACACATTTCTTGTGTCGAAACTGACACCCCCGTATTGATAATTTACAACGAACGCTTCAGGTCTCTCTCGACATCGCGCTTCTTTATCGCCTGGCGTTTATCGTATTTCTTCTTGCCACGGGCGATGGCGATGTCGAGCTTTAGAAACCTACCCTTATTATACACCGAAAGAGGGATGATTGTCAATCCTTTTGTTCCTTCCGCATCTTTTAGCTCTTCGAGTTCACTTTTTGAGAGCAAGAGTCTTCTTGTTCGCTTACTATCATAATCTTTCGGAGCATTTTTGGGCTGGTAAGCAGGTATTTCAGCACCGACGAGAAATGCTTCACTACCTCGTACCACGACAAACGTGCCTCGTAGATTCATCTTGCCCCCTCGCACCGACTTTACCTCCACGCCTAAAAGTTCTAGCCCAGTGCTAAATTTCTTGATGATTTCATAATCAAATCTGACTTTGGGATTATCGGCGTATGCCATGTGGAGAATGATACAGCAATCAGCCCCGACGCTCCAAATAGGAGGTCGGGGCCCCGACCAAAGCGTCGGGGAAAATAGTAATATTTCATTTTTTCAGTATAATGCCACTATGATCGGATTTCCCAATAAACCCAAGAAAATCATCATAACCAAACCCACGAAAAAGGGCGGTACTCGGCCGGGTGGAGACCTTTTGCGCCAAGCATTTCTGGCTTTCGTTATTTTCTTCGCCCTTGTTAGCATCTATCTCCTCATCACCGATAATTCAAAATCTGCAGAGGAACTGTCTCTCTCTGTCGTCGCCCAAGAGATTTCGCTCGGCCATGTTTCCGCCGTGACTGTCGTCGGGGATAAACTGGAAATTAAGTTTACCGATGGTACAGAAAAAGTTTCTAAGAAAGAGGCCAATACCGCTCTCTCAACCACGCTAAAGAATTACAACGTCACTCCCGAAGCTCTTGCGAAAGTAAATATGGATGTCAAAAATGATCAGGGATTCATGTACTGGTTCGCATCTCTTGCACCGATTATTTTGCCAATTGCTTTTATAGTTTTTTTCTTGTGGTTTCTTTCAAGACAAGTGAAAGGGGCCGGCATGCAAGCATTTACATTTGGCCAGTCGAAGGCGCGCCTCACTTCTCCAGATGATAAGAGTCAGAAAGTAACGTTTGCAGATGTGGCAGGGTGTAGAGAAGCCAAGGAAGAGCTTAGCGAAATTGTGGATTTTCTCAAGAATCCAAAAAAATTTCTCGACATCGGCGCGCGCATTCCTAAAGGCATACTTCTCATGGGAGCGCCGGGTACGGGAAAAACTTTGCTTGCTCGCGCAGTGGCAGGGGAGGCGGGAGTGTCATTTTTCTCCATCTCTGGTTCAGAATTCGTAGAAATGTTCGTGGGTGTAGGAGCATCACGAGTGCGCGATCTTTTTGCCTTGGCCAAGAAGGCGGGTCCAGCCATTATCTTTGTGGACGAAATAGACGCGGTTGGAAGAGTGCGAGGCACCGGGGTTGGCGGTGGTAATGACGAACGGGAGCAAACACTCAATCAGATTTTAGTTGAACTTGACGGCTTTGAACAGAACGAAAAGGTTATCGTGATGGCGGCGACCAACCGTCCTGACGTCCTCGACCCGGCGCTTCTACGTCCCGGGCGCTTCGATAGACGAGTGACTCTGGACCTGCCGGATAGAAAAGATCGAGAAGAGATTCTCCAGATTCATGCACGCAAGAAACCTTTTGCCGAGGATGTGGCACTTGCTCTTATCGCCGAGAGAACCCCCGGCTTCTCTGGGGCAGATCTCTACTCACTTATGAATGAAGCAGCTATATTGGCGGCTCGCGAGGAACGAAGCAAAGTCTCACAATTTGATCTCATCAGGTCTATTGAGAAAGTGATGTTGGGTCCCGAGAGAAAGAGTCACATCCTTTCACCAAAAGAAAAAGAGCTCACAGCTTTTCACGAAGCTGGACATGCTGTCGTAGCTGCTGTGTTGCCATATGCTGATCCGGTTCATAAGATTTCTATTATTTCTCGCGGACGGGTGGCTGGCTATGTTTTAAAATTACCTCTTGAGGATCGCAAACTACAATCTAAGAAAGAATTTCTTGACGATATTGCGGTATCTCTTGGCGGTTACGTAGTAGAGAAAACTATTTTTGGTGATTTAACAACGGGTCCATCAAACGACCTTCAGGTTGCTACAGCTTTGGCGCGTGATATGGTGACGAAGTACGGCATGAGCGAGAAGATGGGTCCCATGGCGCTTGAGAGCGCGGGAGGTAAGCCCCTCTTTGGTCTAGGCGTGGGGGACAAAGAATATTCGGAGAAAGTGGGAGCGGAAATTGATGCCGAAGTTTATAAAATCATGAATGACGCCATGAAGAAGGTGGAGAAAATTATCAAAGAGCACAGAAAAGTACTCGACGCTATAGCCACTCGGCTTATCGAAGTGGAAACTATAGAACAGAAAGAATTTGAAGAAATATTAGTGGTGCATGGCATAGCACTCAAGAAAAAGAAGGATATCGAACATCAGGTATAAATTTTGTAGCCATGCACTCGAAAGATTTTGATTCTTGGAATATTCAGAAGAAGGAAGTTCACAGTAATGGAAAAAATAAACTTTACCATTCTCGCGATGTTTGGTGGTGTTTGCTTGGAACAAATGTGGGGTTCGAGCAAGACGGAAACGGGGAGGAGAGGCAGAGACCCATTCTTATCTTGAAAGGTTTTAGCAAGCAGGTCTGTCTTGTCATTCCGCTCACTGCTTCGCAGAAGAAGAATCCGTATCATAGGCCACTCGGGTTAGTTGATGGTAAAGAATCATTCGCTATTATTTCTCAAATCAGACTTATTGATACTAAACGTCTCATAAATAAAATCATGAGGATTAATAAGGAAACTTTTGAAGAAATAAGAAAAGCCGTTAAAGATTTACTCTAACGGCTTCTCTGTTCTCCCCCGAAGGGGCGAGCCCGAAGGCATTTGTACCTATAGACTATCAATTACCTGAATTCTGTCAACTAACCTGCTGTGGGCCAAACATCAAGCACCAAGTATAAGTAATCTCCTATCTGAACTCACAAATTTCTTTATGAACTCGGATAGAAGGGGGACGAGAATTTACCGTCCCCCGCCGATGGCATCCTGGATGATTTCCAATAAAGCGAATCATCCATGGCGCCCTAAGTGTCTCGGCCGACACTCACCGTTTTCCTTGTCCCGAGCAGAGTCGAGGGGTCCCCGGTGAACGGGATTTGGCAAAACTACTCGTTTACCCACCCGAGGATTTCCTCGGGAGTAGCATCCCGGTCAAAAATACCGGGAGGAAGAACTCGAACTGCTCTTCCCATCGACGCCATTCTCATGGCGCCGGAGTCGTTTCTGTACTCCAATACGGACCTCCCGGGGAGGAATGCAAACACCTCCCCGTTGTTTCCGATCTCAACAGCCACGAAAACCTTCTCATGGCTGTCTGGAGTTTCCGATGCTATCCCCTCAATTAGTGGGGTTACCGCCGGATCCCAACTTCTTCCACCCGGGTTCAGAATTATTGCCCAGAAGCCTTCGTTCATTTGAAACTCCTTTCGAATAGCTCGGCTCTAAACAGGAACTTCGATCGGTGAACGCACCATGCGTCGCCGTATTGCGGTCCCCTCATAATGCCGGGGCAAGGAATGCCTATCAAAGATCGTCTACGACCATTATAGCACCCGATGTATAATATGTCAATAGTAAAAGTTTTATTAAATTAAAGTCCTAAATAGAGCCATTTTGTGGCTAAATCAAAAACCCCCCAGCGATAGATATCATCGCTAGGGGTTGATAGGGTTTATTCCTCGTTATGGGTTTCCTCATAGGACCGCTGCCGCTTGCAGGCGGCGCACAGACGGTCGAACCCGTCGGTGGTGTCGCTGTCGCAGATCCGGCAGCGGTGAAGCCCTGGTTCCTCGGCTCGAATGTCAGAGGGCTCTCCCTCGGTGCTGGAAGCAGAGCCGGGTTTGTACCACCACGGCAGCTCTCCGCCACGTTTCTTTCTCGCCTCGATCATCAACTCGAGGAGACCTTCGGGCAAACTACTCAAGTCCCTCTCCCTCTTCTTCATGCGAACCTCCCGCCCGCTTGTAGCAGGCTCATTAGAGAGACAGCATTGAAACATGTCCTCTGCTATTGTATCACTCCTATATAGATACGTCAATAGCAACGAATTTAGGAAATTGGCGCTATAAAAAACCCCATGTGATAGATTCAAAAAAGAAAAGGCCCCGAGTGTTTCCACCGGAGCCTGTTGTGAGTTGAGGCCGTGTTCTCAACTCGGTTGAACTTGTGCGCGACACGGCGCGTGTGTGGCTAGCGGGCAACGGGGATCAGTGTCTCGCCTTTGTCACTCATCGGGTCGGGGTTGACCCAGACCTTCAACATCTCGCATCTGCCCGCTTCGGAGATGCCGGCATGGCTCCCCACGATTTCCGATACACTCAGAACATGATAAACGGCGGCGAGACCGAACGTTCCGTCCTGACGCTTCTGCGGGTGGTTCTCGAACACTCCGAAGCGGAGTCCTGCGAGTGCCGCCGCGATGTAGTGTGGCGCACCAGCAACGGCGTAGACGAAGCTGTCGGAGTGGTTGCGGATGTAATCCGCGAGTCCGTCGGTGTTCGAGAACACCACCGGGTCCTTCGCCACTTCCGCGTCCTCACCGTGCAGGTCGCGAATCGCCAGTACTTGCGCGGGAGAAAGGTCGTGCCGAGACAGCCAGAAAATCTTCATAACATTCTCCTTTGCCCAGCCTTCTCTTGCGAGTAAGGACTATTAAGGGCTCATGCCATACTCATCAACCCCCTCTATGCGGGGAATCAATATTCTTGATTATATTTTCTCTCAAAGAACTTTCTGTTTCGTCCTTTTGGACTCATCAGCGCAGATACACATCTGCGAACAGTGGGAAGTTTTGCTGAGAACCTCCCCAAAACTCTATGTTTTACTAGCCGGCGAACTCCAGGACGATGCGGGGAGTGAACTGCCCCCAGCATGCCGGTTTCCACTCGTGCGGGATACCCTGGCCGCAACTACACTTCCAGGGCATGATACGCCACTCGTCCGGTTGGGTCTCGGCGAAAAAAATTCCCTGGTTCAATGAGCAGTAATCACAATCGCCCTGGTAGTGGGCGATGGGATTCGTCCCCGCACACCAGAGCTCATCCCACCCATGCCACTCGAAGTGGGAGTCTCTCATCGGCCCTGGCACTACAGTGGTGCAGACCGAGCACCGGAAGAACTCCATCTTCCGGCACGGTCCGCAGATCCACTCATCAGGACGGATCTGGATCATATCGTCCTGGTCTTTCTCACCCAGACAACCGCAACAAATGAGAAACATGACGTCCCCTCCTTTTTTTCGGGTGAACTCTTTGCTTTTTCAGTCTGCCTTTAATGGTAGCACAGTACAACTTTATTGTCAAGGAATTTTAGCACGGTTTCTGGAAAGGGAACTAGTTATAGGCCTTTTGTGACCAAACCAAAAACCGCCCATGGGCGGTTTTTGTACAAGGTCTCACCTTGTATTTTTA
>Ga0209514_10004989_pt1 | contig 17368 bp, 14 predicted proteins | sample Subgrocontami58m_FD_187452 | JGI IMG/M metagenome (GOLD analysis project Ga0209514, IMG submission 187452) | Subsurface groundwater microbial communities from S. Glens Falls, New York, USA - GMW37 contaminated, 5.8 m (SPAdes) (version 3) | ecosystem: Environmental > Aquatic > Deep subsurface >...
CTCGCGGTCCTGGTACGGGGTTCCGGTGCCGACGGCCACCGCGCAGGCGCCGTGCGCGCGCGCCACGCCGACGTCGTGCACGGTGTCGCCGACGACGTGGACGTCCTCCATGCGGACGCCGACTCCGCCGGTCGCCCCAGCAAGCTGGCATTGCCAGGCGCGCCAACGGGCGAGCGCGATCGGCAGGAGCTCGGGGCGGGTGCGGGCGTCGTCGCCATAGGCGCCGAAGGCGAACCTCCCGTCGAGCCCGTGCGCGCGCAGCTTGAGCGCCGCGCCGCGCGCGATGTTCCCCGTGAGGAGGCCGACGTGCACGTCGGGCGCGTCCGAGAGGGCGCCGAGCACGTCGAGGGCCCCCGGGAGGAGGAGACTCGTGCGGTTCTCGCGCAGCTCCGACGTGAGGTTCTCCACGTACCGGTCCATCACGGCGGCGAGGAGCCTCTCCTCGGGCGCGATCCCCATCGCGGCGAGGAAGTCGAGCAGGATGAGCGGGTCGGTGCGCCCCGCCATGGAAACGTGGGGGAGGGGCGCCTTCGTGCGGGTGACCTCGACGAGCGCGCGCTCGAACGCTCGGCGGCCGAGGCCCCCGCCTCTGAGCAGGGTGTTGTCGATGTCGAAGAGGACGACGCGTGGACGGTCGGACATGGCGCACGAAACGTACCACGCGTCCCCGCTGGGAGCAAGCGGCTCTACCGCGGCCCTTCCATGTGCTTCTTGATCTCCTCGATCGACTCCTTTGCGTTCTGCCTGCGCACCGCGTCGTCGTCCTGCGCGAGGGTCGCCTCGAAGTCCTTGAGCGACTCCTCGAGCTTCCCGAGCTGCGCCCGCACGCACCCCCGGTTGTAGTACGCGCGGGCGTGGCCGCACCCGATCGCCCGCCCGAACGCCTCCTCCGCCCCCGGCAGGTCCTTCGAGTCGAGGCGGCAGAGCCCGAGGTGGAAGTGCGCCGGCCCGTGCTTCGCATCCAGACGAAGCGCCTCGCGGTCGTCCTCCTCCGCCTTTGCAAGGTCCCCCGCCAGGTACCGCGACCAGGCGCGCTGCACGAACGCCTCGGGGTCTGCGGGCGTGAGCTTCACCACCCGGTCGTGGAACGGCAGCGCCTCCTTCGGCCGCCCCGTCGTCTGCAGCAGACTCGCGAGCCCACTCAGCGCCCCGCGGTGATCGGGGTTCGTCGCGAGCGCGGCGCGGTAGTCCTCCTCGGCCCCCTTCGCATCGCCGCGCGCCGCTCGGCAGTGCGCGCGCAGGGAGAGCGAGCTCGCATCGGTCGGGGCCAACCCGACCGCCGCGGCCGCGTCCGCCTCTGCATCCGCAAGCCGCCCCAGGTTGAACCGGAGGGTGCCTCGGTTGGCGAGGGGAGTCGGATTCCTCGGCGCGAACTCGATCGCCTTGTCCAGCTCCTGCGCGGCCTCGGCGGTCCGCCCCAGCTCGAGGAGGGCCCGGCCCAGGGCGTCGCGCGCCTCCCACGCGACCGGGTCGAGCTCCACCGCGAGGCGCGCCTCCTTCTCCGCGTCCCCGTACCGCCGGCGCGAAAGGTACACGTCGGCGATCCCGGCGTGCGGCGCCGCCATCCGCGGGTCGCTTCGCATCGCCGTCTCGTAGTCGCCCAGCGCGGCGTCGAGGTCCCCGAGGCGGAACCGACAGAAGCCCCGCGCGGCGTACGCCATCCCGAACCCCGGAAGCGCCTCGATCAGGCGGTCGAGCGCGTCCCGCCCCGCTTCCCAGTGCCGGGCGTCGACCTCGTGCTGGCTGCGGCAGACCCACACCGCCCAGCCGTTCGGGTCGCGCCTCGTCGCCTCTTCGAGCATCTCGGACGCCCGGGCCCGGTCGTGGCGGTAGTTTTCGTACAGGCTCCAGAGCCAGGCGTAGGCGATCGCGTCGGCGGGGTCGAGGTCGGCGGCTGCGCGCAGGTCCGCCTCCGCCCTGTCAAGGTCCCGCGTCCAGAGGCGGCACGCACCACGCTCGCGATAGTACGACGACCTCTTCGGGTTCAGACGGATCACCTCGTTCCAGGACTGGAGCTGGACCTCGGCCGACTGCAAGGAGAGTCCCGCGATCAACCGATCGATCCGCTTCTGCCGCCGTTCGCAGTCGGCCTGACGCACCTTCGCCTCCGCGTCGTCGGGCGCGATCGCGGCGACCCGCTCGTACAGCCGCCGCGCGAGGTCGAGGTCCCCTTCGTCGTAGGCCGCCTCGGCCTCCGGCAGGATCCCTCGCAGCTCCGCCGCAACCGCGATCCGCCGGTATCCCCACGCGCCGGCGAGCGCGAGGATCGCGAGCGCCGCGACGCCCCCCGCCGCCCACGCCGCGCGGTTTCGCGCGATGCGGCGCGAGAGGCGGTAGAGGAGCCCTGCCGGACGCGCTTGGATCGGCTCGTGGCGGATCCACCGCTCCAGGTCGTCCGCGAGGTCCGCCGCCGTCGCGTAGCGCCTCGAGGGGTCCTTCGCCATCGCCTTCAGGCAGATCACCTCGAGGTCCCGAGGCACCGAACGCACTCGTCTCCTCGGCGGGACGGGGTCGTCGACCCGCACTGCGTGGAGGAGCGATCCGAGGTCCTCCTGCGCGAATGGCCGGGCGCCGACGAGCACCTCGTACAGGATCACCCCGAGGGAGTAGACGTCGGTGCGCGCATCGACGGCCCCCCGCTGCCCGCTCGCCTGCTCGGGCGACATGTACGCGGGCGTGCCGAGGATCTCCCCCGAGAGGGTCGGCGCCGAGGAGGCGGCCCCGCTGACGTCGAGCGCCAGGCCGAAGTCGGTCACGAGCGCGCGCTCCCTCCCCTCCACCAGGATGTTCGCGGGCTTCAGGTCGCGGTGGATGACGCCGTTCCGGTGCGCGTGATCGACCGCGCGCGCGACCTGCACGAGGAGGGGGACGACCGCGGAGACTGGCAAGGCCGGTTCGCCGGGCGCCGGGGGATCGGCCCGAAGGAGCTCCGTGAGGTTCTTCCCCTCGACGAGGTCCATCGTGAAGTAGTCGCGATTGTCGATACGTCCGACCTCGTGGACCGTGACGATCCCCGGGTGGCGCAGCTTCGCGGCCGCGCGCGCCTCGCGGGCGAACCGCTGCACTGCGTCGGTCGAGGCCATCTCCCCGACCTTGAGGACCTTCACGGCGACGTTCCGCGAGAGCGCGGGGTCCCATGCGCGATAGACGATCCCCATTCCCCCCTGCCCCAACTCCCCCTCGAGCGTGTACCTTCCGAAGCGCGTGCCGGCGGGCTGGGCCGTCGGGGTCGCCGGCGCGGTCGGCGAGGAGGCGTCCGCATGCGGAATCACGATCGTCGGCGCCGACCCCGCGGTGACGCTCGCGGGCCGCGGGGCCCCCTCGGGCCACCTGATGGCGTCGAGCGCCGCGAGGAGCGCCGCGCCGTCGGCGAAGCGATCCGCGGGGTCGGTGCGAAGGCAGCGCAGGACCGCCTCGGCCATCTCCGCCGGAAGGCCGGTGACCTCGAGCGGCGGCGGCGCCCCCTGCGTCATCCGCCGGAGGAGGCCCGTGCGGCCGGCGGAGGGGCCCTCCACGTGGAACGGGTGCCTCCCCGCGAGCGCCTCGTACGCAACCACGCCGAAGGAGAAGACGTCGGACCGCGCGGTGGCCCGCTCGCGCTGGAGCTGCTCGGGCGACATGTAGAGCGGCGTGCCGAGGAGCGCACCGGACTGGGTGATCGTGGAGTCCTCCGCGAGACGCGCGAGGCCGAAGTCGGCGAGGATCGCGGTCTCCCCCTCGATCAGGACGTTCGTCGGCTTGAGGTCGCGGTGGATCCCCCCGCGGGCATGGAGGCACGCAAGGCCGCAGGCGACGTCGCGGAGGACGGAGGCGACCTCACGAGGCGACCTCGTCTCCTGCACCCACCCCGCCAGGGTCTGCCCGGTGACGAGGCGCAGGGCGAGGAAGTGGAGGTCGCCCTCCTCGCCCGCGGCGTAGACGGGGAGGATGTTGGGGTGCTCGAAGCGGGCAAGGTACTCGGCCTCGCGCCGGAACCGCACGGCCATCTCGCCGGGGGTGAGGATCCCCTCCTGGAACACCTTCAGCGCGACGGGCCGGTCGAGCGAGCGCTGGACCGCGCGGTAGACGCGCGCGCACGTCCCCTGACCGAGGAGGTCGAGGATCAGGAAGTCGCCAAGCGTCCGGCCGATCAGGCGATCCATTCCGCTATTCTACCCCGACGAGGCGTCCGAGGGCGCGCGCCGTCCCCTCGGCGACGCGCGCCAGGAAGTCGACGTCGAGCGTCGCGAGCGTGTCGCTCGGCTGGTGGTAGTGCGGGTTTCGGTAGAACGAGGTGTCCGTCACGAGGAGCGCGGGGTACCCCGCGTCCCAGAATGGGGAGTGGTCGGAGAGGCGCACCGCGGGGACGAGGGCGCCTCCGCCGGGGACGACGAGCGTCTGCACGTCGAGACCGGCCGCGAGCCGCATCCCTTCCGCCCAGCGCGCGAGGAACGGGCGCGACGACCAGTCGGACACGACCGCGACGAAGCGGCCGTGCTTCGGGTAGAACCACGAGAGACCGACGGGGTACTCCTGCCGCTCCGAGGTGAAGCCGACCATCTCGAGCGAGACCATGCCGGCGACCTCGGTCTTCGCTGCGCGGAGCGCCTCGACGTGCGCGCGGCTGCCGAGGTAGCCGTACTCCTCGAGCGAGTAGGCGGCGAAGACGACGGGGGAGCGGGTCGCCTTTCCCGCGAAGCAGCGCATGACGTGGAGGAGGGCGGCGACGGCGCTCGCGTTGTCGTCGGCGCCCGGCGTGCCCGGCACCGCGTCGTAGTGCGCGCCGACGATGTGGAGCGGTCCGCTTCCGCGCGGGCGGGTGAGGAGGTTGGGCCAGCGCGCCCCGTCGCCCGCGACTGGCAGGGCCAGCTTGCTGGGCGGCTGCTCGTCGAACTCGTATCCCATCGAGGCGAACTCGGCGCGGAGGCGATCGAGCACGCGGGCGAGGCCGTCGGGGGCCGTCTCGGGGTCGCGGGGGACGGCGATCCAGGCGAGGTCGTCGCGGATCCGCGCCTGGCAGGGCCAGCCTGGCAAGGCCAGCTTGCTGGTTGCTGGAAGGTCGGGGGTCATTCGTCCATCTCGTCGTCGGACAGGCCGAAGTAGTGTCCGACCTCGTGGATCACGGTCTCGCGGATCTCCTCGATCAGCTCTGCGCGCGAGCGGCAGACCTGCTCGATGCACTCCTGGAAAAGGAAGACGCGGTCGGGAAACAACGGGTCGCCGAAGCCCGCGTTGCGCTCTGGGAGCGGAACGCCCTGGTAGAGGCCGAGGAGGAGCTCATTCGGCGGGACCTGGGACTCTCGAAGCTGCTTAGCGCTGGGGCGGTCGCGGACCTCGACGGCGATGTTCCGCATGCGGGCGCGGAAGGGCGCCGGGATGGTCGCGAGCGCCTCGGCGACGACGTCCTCGAACTCCTCGCGGGTCATGGGGGACATTCTCGCCTGAGCGTACTCGCATCTCAATGAAGACGCTCGGGGCTACCGAGCGACGGGATGGGCTGGCCCCGCTCCCGCACCCGCTCCCGCACCCGCTCCCGAAGCCCGAAGGGGTGCGACGCGCAGGTGGGAACGGACAAGGAGGATGTACGGAACGCCCTGGTCCATGTCGCGGGCATCGGGAGCGGGTGCGGGAGCGGGAGCGGGAGCGGGTCGTTTGGAGTCCTCGGAGGGGGAGATCCGAGGCGCTGACCCCCGAAATGCGTACTCTCGCCAGCGCCCACCCGCTACAATACTCGCCCCCCAGGAACCGGGAAGGAAGCGCATGTCCCTCCGCATCCAGTCCGTCCTCCTCCACGAGCCCCCGCCCCTCTCTCTCGTCAGCCTCTTCTCCGACCTCTGGGCGCGGCCCGTCTCGTGGTCGCAGGCCCCCGCGCCGGCCGAGCTCGCGGGCACGATGCCGCGCTTCGCCATCTCCCCGCGGTTCGGACCGTACGTCATCGTCTTCTGCTCCGACTTCTCCTGGCTCGTCCCGCGAAAGGGGCACCCCGGCCTGCTCCTTGGCGCGACCCGCTACCTCAAGTGCTCCGCGATCGCGATGACCGCGTGCGACCACGAGGGCGGCGGCTGCAGCCATGACCCCGAGGACCCGCCGCGCGAGGAGTACTGGCTCTACGACAACGGCGACATCCTCCTCGGCGCCCGCTCCTACGACGCCGACGACGACGTCGAGGCGCGGCAGGAGGCCGCCCTCGCCCGGGCGGAGTTCTCACGGCAGTGCTCTTCGGGCCGAGGCCCCGTCTCCGAGCTCCTCATCCACGACCTCGCGCCGCTCCCCAAGTTCGGCCGCGAGGGGCGACCCTGGTTCCGCATCCCGTTCGGCGCTGGCCTCCCGTGCCTCATGGGGACGTTCGACTCCTTCGCGAGCGGCGCGCTCGACGCCCCCCGCCGCGAGGAATGGACGGTCACCGGCCCATGAGCGCCGGCGTGGCCGAGGCACGAGGGGCCCCGCAGGCCACCTCCGTGGCGTCGCTGGTCTCGCTGCGGGGCGTCCGCCTCCGCCGAGGCGACCGCTGGGTGCTCGACGGAGTCGACCTCGACGTCGCGCGGGGCGAGTGCGTCGCCGTCCTCGGGCCGAACGGCGCGGGGAAGTCGTCTCTCCTCCGCGTACTCTCCCTCGTGGAAGCGCCGACGGAGGGCGCGGTCCGCTGGGAGGGGCTGGGCGCGGGGGAGGAGCGGCTGGCCGCGCGGCGTCGCGTCGCGACCGTCGCGCAAGAGCCGTACCTCTTCGCGGGGACCGCGCTCGACAACGTGATGGAGGGGCTCCGCTGGCGCTGCGTCCCGCGCGACGAAGCGGCGCGGCGCGCGGAGGAGGCACTCTCCGCGTGCGGGGCGGGGGGACTGGCGAGGCGCCGCGCGCGCGAGCTTTCGGGAGGGGAGGGGAGGCGGGTGGCGATCGCCCGCGCCCTCGCGCTCGCGCCGGCGATGCTGCTCCTCGACGAGTCGCTCGCGCACCTCGACGAGGCGACGAGAGGGGACCTCCTCGCGCTGCTGGATGCGCTGCCGCGGAGGGGGACCGCGGTCGTCCTCGCGACGCACGACCTCGAGGACGCCGCGAGGCTCGCGGGGCGGGTCTACGGGGTGCGCGAGGGGAGGCCGGACGCGGCGGGGGTCGAGAACTTCTTCCTGGGCGAGGTTCGCGAGGAGGGGGGGATGCACTGGTTCGCCCACGCGAGCGGCGTGCGCGTGGCGGTCGCGACGACGCGGACGGGGCGAGCGGGGGCGAAGGTGGAGCCGGCGGAGATCCTGCTGTCGGCCGAGCCGATCCAGTCGAGCGCGAGGAACTGCCTCGCGGGGGCGGTGATCGCGGTCGAGACGGGGGAGACCGTGGCGCGGGTGCGGGTCGACGTCGGGGTGGTGCTGATCGCAGACGTCACGCCGCAGAGCGCTCGAGAGATGGGAATCGCGGCGGGGAAGAAGGTGTACGCGACGTTCAAAGCGACGGCAGTAAGAATCGTGTAGGGGCGGCCCGGCGGGCCGCCCGTCCTTGGCGCGGGAGACGCACATGTGGAAGAACAACATCCTAGAGACGATCGGCGACACGCCTCTCGTGCGGATCAACCGCATGGCGGCCGACCTCAAGTGCACCCTCCTTGCCAAGCTCGAGTTCTTCAACCCGGGCCAATCGGTGAAGGACCGCATCGGCCTCACGATGCTCGACGACGCCGAGAAGCGCGGCCTCCTCAAGCCGGGCGGCACGATCGTCGAGGGGACGAGCGGGAACACCGGCGTCGGCCTCGCCATGGCCGCGGCGATCCGCGGCTACAAGGTCATCTTCACGATCACCGACAAGCAGTCGCGCGAGAAGATCAACCTCCTGAAGGCGTTCGGCGCCGAGGTGATCGTCTGCCCGACCGCCGTGGCCCCCGACGACCCGCGCAGCTACTACTCCGTCGCGAAGAAGCTCGCGAAGGAGATCCCCGGCGCCTGGTACCCCAACCAGTACGACAACCCGATGAACCCGAAGGCGCACTACCAGACGACCGGCCCGGAGCTGTGGGAGCAGACCGAGGGGCGGATCGACATGTTCGTTTGCGGCTGCGGCACGGGAGGGACGATCAGCGGCGCGGGGCACTTCCTCAAGGAGAAGAAGCCGACGGTGAAGGTCGTCGGCGCCGACCCGATCGGGAGCCTTTACCACGAGTTCTTCAAGACGGGGAAGGTGGGGAAGGCGCACACGTACAAGATCGAGGGGATCGGCGAGGACATCTTCCCGAGCACGATGGACTTCTCCGTCCTCGACGACATCGTGCAGGTCACCGACAAGGACGCCTTCATCACCGCCAGGCGCCTCGCGCGCGAGGAGGGGATCTTCGCGGGGGGCTCGAGCGGGGCCGCGCTCTGGGCGGCGATGCACGCCGCGCGGGACCTCCCCGCCGACAAGGTCGTCGTCGTCCTCCTCCCCGACACGGGGACGAGGAACCTCTCGAAGGTCTACAGCGACGAGTGGATGAAGGAGAACCAGTTCCTGGAGCCGCCCACCCCGCTCGCCGCCGCCGCGATCGCGAAAGAGAAGGCGTCCGGCAGCATCCGCGGCCTCGTCCGCATCGCGCCGAGCGCGACGGTCGAGGAGGCGCTCAAGACGATGGAGCGCCTGGAGGTCAGCCAGCTCCCCGTGTTCGAGGGGCCCGAGCCCGTCGGCAGCCTTGTCGAGGACCAGGTGATGGAGCTGCTCATGGTCGGCAAGAACCTGCGGCAGCTCGTCGTGCGCGAGGTCATGGGCGCGCCGTTCCCGGTCGTCCCGAAGGACGCGGGCGTCGGCCAGATCTCGCAGATCCTGACGCGCGGGAATTCCGCGGTGCTCGTCGACATGGGCGGCGGGTCGTTCGACATCCTGACGAAGTATGATCTGCTCAGGAGTCTCACTCACCACGAGGAGGGGACGGGGATGCGCAACCCCGGCTTCTAGCTCCAATGTTGGGGAACTCCAATTCCAACTTTCAACTCCAAGAAACTCCAACGCCAACCCCAAGGAACTCCAACGCCAACGAACCCCAACGACAACCCCAAGAAGGGCTCTTGGAATTGAAGTTGGGGTTCGTTGGAGTTGGAAGTTGGAGTTGAAGTTCGCCCCGTCCTCGACTAGGAGCTGACCATGCGATTCTCCACCCGGGCGATTCACGCGGGCCAACCCCCCGATCCGACCACAGGGGCGATCATGACGCCCGTCTACCTCACCTCGACCTACGTGCAGGAGGCCCCCGGGAAGCACAAGGGGTACGACTACTCCCGCACCGCGAACCCGACGCGGCACGCGCTGGAGGCGAACCTCGCCGCGCTCGAGGGGGCCCGCTTCGGCCTCTCCTTCGCAAGCGGCTGCGCCGCCGCGAACACGGTGATGAACCTCCTCAAGTCCGGCGACCACGTCGTCAGCGGCAACGACGTCTACGGCGGGACCTACCGCCTCTTCACGAAGGTCTTCCAGCAGTACGGCGTGCAGTTCACCTTCGTCGACACCACAGACCTCGCGAAGGTCGAGGCGGCCTTCCGACCCACGACGCGCGCGATCTGGATCGAGACCCCCTCCAACCCCCTCCTCCGCATCACCGACCTGAAGCGCGCGGCGGAGCTCGCGCACGCGCACAAGGCGCTCTGCGTCGTCGACAACACCTTCGCGACGCCCTACCTCCAGCAGCCGATCTCCCTCGGAGCGGACATCGTGCTCCACTCCGCGACGAAGTACCTCGGCGGGCACTCCGATGTCGTCGGAGGGGCGCTCCTCCTCGACGACGAGGAGACGAAGAAGCGGCTCGCCTTCTTCCAGAACGCCGTGGGCGCGGTGCCGGGGCCGCTCGACTGCTGGCTCGTGATGCGCGGGACGAAGACGCTCGCGGTCCGCATGGACCGGCACTGCGCGAATGCCCGGCATATCGCCCAGTGGCTGTCCGAGCACGGCGACGTGGCGCGGGTGAACTACCCGGGGCTCGCAAAGCACCCCGGCCACGCGATCGCGAAGGCGCAGATGCGCGACTTCGGGGGAATGATTTCCTTCGACCTCCGCGGGACGCTCGAGCAGTCGGTGAAGTTCGTCTGCGCGACGCGGGTCTTCTCGCTCGCGGAGAGCCTCGGCGGCGTGGAGTCGCTCATCGAGCACCCCGCGTCGATGACGCACGCGAGCATCCCGCGCGAGGAGCGCCTCGCGAACGGCCTGACGGACGGCCTGATCCGGATCTCGGCGGGGATCGAAGACGTCGAGGACCTCATCGAGGACCTCGAGCGCGGCTTTGCGGCGATGGGGTAGCGGTCCCCGCCCTGGAGGACGACCATGGAAGGCTCGGCGCTCCTGATGTGCCTGGCGACGACGACGTGCTGGGGCGTGGGGATGTTCCTCGCGAAGATGCCCGTCGTGCGCCTGGGGTGGTACTACCAGTCGCTCTGGGTCGCGGTCGCGAACGCGATCGGGCTGGTCGTCGGGGCGCTCCTCGTGCGGTTCCGCCTCCTCCCGTTCACGGCCCACGCCATCCAGCGCAGTCCGATCGACCCGATCGGGATCGCGCAGTGCGTCCTCGTCGGGGCGGTGTTCGTCTGCGCGGGGTTCTTCTTCAACATGGCCGTCATGCGCGAGAAGGTCTCTCTCGTCGTGGCGGTGACGAGCGTCTACCCCGTGATCTCCGCGACGCTCGCCTGCATCTTCCTGCGGGAGTCCCTCTCGCCGCGACAGCTCGTCGGAATGGCCCTCGTCGTCGCCGGACTCGCCCTCGTCGGCGTGCGGAAGTAGGCCACGCCTACTCCGTGGGGCGGAGGTGTGCGCGCACCCAGTCGCGGAAGGCGCGTACGACGGTCGTCTCGTCGGTGGTCTTCCGCAGGTCCAGGAACCGCTGGACCTCGGCGATCGGCAGCATCGGAAGGTTCCAGCTCTTCTTCACGGCCTCGTAGCGGCCTCCGCTGCGCAGCCGGCAGACGAGCAGTCGCTCGCCATCAAACCTCCAGAGCTCCGGCACGCCGAGCGCCGCATAGATGCCCACGCGATCCAGGAGGCGCGTGCTGATCTCAATCTCGATCGCGAGGTCGGGCGGAGGATCGAGGTCGAGGTCGATCTCCAGGTTCCCTCGCACGCGAGGCTCGTTGCTGCGGACACAGTGCATTCTCCTTGGATGACAACAGGCGCAACAAGCCCCCGTCTCCGAGATGGCCGGTGCGAGAAGGACATCGCTAACGCCATCATGCGCCAGGACTACTCACCCGCGACCTCCTCGATGTCATGGAGGAGCCCCTCGAGGTCTGTGCGAAGCGGGTGGGGGTCCGGACCGTTCGCGCGGACGACGATGTTCTCAGGGAGCCGCGCGAGGGCCTTGCCGAGCGCGGCATGCAGGCGCCGGAGCTGGTCGTTCGTGAGGAAGTCGGGCATCCTCGAGCCATTCAGCAGGCAAGGCAAGCGATCGAAGTCAGAGCCCTCCTCGAGGATCCGCGCCCAGATCTCGGTCCCCTCGGGGAAGGTTGCGCACTCAGCGAGCACCTCCCAGGCGCGCCCCTGGACGAACTCGTTGTCCGAGTCGCGGGCCAGGCGAACGACCTCCTGCAGGAGGGTCGGCACGCGTCCCTTCCACTCGTCGAAGATCGTGAACTCCAGCGCACAGGAGCGGACGTACGGCTCCTTCGACCGGAAGGCGGCAAGCCAGGCACGAAAGGCCTCCTCGTCGTCGAGATGATACTTGATCACGTCCAGGGCCGCGCTGACGGTCCGCTTGTCCGGTCCGTCCCGCAGGACGGTCTGCGCCGCCGCGTGCACTTCCTGCGGAGGCTTACGGTACCGCGCAAGCTCACGACCGCTCGGCTCCCTGAGTCGAAGGCAGCTGGCCGGCTGGTCCATGCGGTGGACGACGAGCGGCTCTGTGAGGGGGGAGGGGGCTTCGGGAGAGCGGCTCGTCGAATTCACCGGCGTCGACATCGGCGCGGAGGATGGCTGCGCTCCGACGTGCGGTGCACCGGACCGGTCGTCGAGAATGGACGGAAGCGACGGACTCGCGACCGTGGTCCGCGGCGCAGCGGATGCCGCTGGGCCTTGTCCTCGCGTCTGCTCTCGCTGCCACAGGGCCGCGGAAAAAAGAATGAGGACCGCGAGCGCGAGAATGAACGCGCGCGCGCGCACGCTACTTCCCGCCGAGCTTGAGCGTCAGCGTCTGCGAGAGCCCCTTCCCGCTCACGACGTCGTCCACCCACACCGTCAGCTTCGCCTCTCCCTCCTCGCCTGGCACCTTCAACTCGACCGGGAAGAGCCCCACGATCGCCCCGCATCCGATCGCCGCCGACTTGCCGATGCCGCCACGACGCGTGTCCATGCCCCACCTCACTTCGCTGGGAGTGTTTCAATTCTCGCGGTTGCCTCGGCCACCCAAGGCCCCTCCGCGCCCGCCTTCTTCACGTAGGCCTCGTACATCCCCCTCGCCCGCGCCCCGCGCCCCGCGAGGTCCTCCTTCGCGGCCGCGGCCGCCTGCCGCCACGCCTCGACCGCCGGCTGCGCGTTCTTCGACTCGTCCTTGTAGGCGGGGTCCTTCTCCGCCTCCGAGATCGCCTTCCGGAAGTCCTCCTCCCACGGCGTCCGCGCGTACTGCTCCCTGGCCACGAGGAGCAGCGCCAGCCGCGCCGCAAACTCCCCGGCCCCCGTCGCCGCCGCCAGGTCCCCCTTCGCCTTCTCCTCGACCTCGGCCCACCCGGACTCGATTTCCGGGCGAAGCGCCTTCCAGGAGTCGATGCCCGGGTCCTTCGCCCTCTCCACCGCCGCGTGCGAGGCGCAGACCGCATCCATCATGCGGAACGGGAGCGCGATCTCCTTCGCGCGGAGGAAGTCGATGCACGCACGGATCGCGGGGAGGTCGCGCACGCGGGCGTTCTTCGATGCGCAGGCCCATCCCTTCTTCGGGACGCCGCCGGGCACGTCCTCGAAGCGGATCGGGATGCTGTTCTTGCCGGCGTCCATCAGGCCGAAGTGGAGGTGCGGGCCGCGCGCCGCGCCGGTCTGCCCGCTCTTCGCGATCACGTCCCCCGCGAAGACCCGGTCGCCGACCTCGACGAGGACCCCTCCCTTCTGGAGGTGGTGGTAGACGGAAGTCGTCCCGTCGGCGTGCAGCACCTCGACGAAGTTGTTGTCGGCCCCGTTCCCCGTCGGACCCTTGGTGTCCTCCTTGAGGCCCGTGACGACCCCGTCCGCCACGGCGCAGAGGTCGCTCCCCTCCGGCATGTCGAAGTCGAACGCGTACTTGTTGTACTGGTCCTTGTGCCCCGGGTCCTGGTCGTTGCCGATGGCCACGGTCCAGGTCTTCCCCGCCGGGAATGGGAGGTGGAACTTGACGACCGGCTTCGCTTCCTCGGCGGCGATCGGCAGCGCGGCGAGGAGGAGGAGGAGGCGGATCACTCGAGCACCACCTTCGCGCCCCAGACCATCCTGCGATCCTCGTGCAGCATCCACGACTCCAGATAGACCTCTTTCCCGCGCTCGGCTTTCACCGTCCGCGCCTTCCCGTTCCACGTCACGCGGACCTCCTTCGCGCCGGCGTCGGAGGGGTCGAAGAGCGTCAGCTTCGTCGCGCCCTCCGAGTCGACCCGCAGGCCCCCCTCGGTCCACTCCGCGTCGACCGTCGCGAGGTCCCCCTCCATCGCGTCGATCCGGACCCAGTACGCCGTCCCGTGGTCGAGGTCGTGCGCGACGTGCGCCACGTGCGCGGGCGCGGCGTCGCGGCGCCGGTCGCCGATCCACTTCGTGATCTCGCCGTGCAGCTTCGACCCGTCGCCGACGGGGAGCATGTGCGACGCGCGGTGCACCTCGCGGTAGACGTAGTCGAACCCGAGGTCGTCGAGGCACTTCTTCGTCAGGCGATCCCCCTTGATCGGCACGGTGACGTCGGCGTCGCCGTGCAGGAAGAAGACGGGGAGGTGGACGAGGTTCACGAGCAGCTCGCGCGCCGTCGTGTCCTCGCGCGTGAACCACTCGTTCCGCGAGATGCCGCCCGCATACGCGACCACCCCCGCGAAGCGGTCCGGGAAGCGAATCCCGAGGTTCCACGCGCCGAAGCCTCCCATCGAATACCCCGAGAGGACGACGCGGTCCTCGTCGATGTCGAACCGCTTCTTCACCTCGGAGAGGAGGCGGAAGGGGAAGCCGTGCGACTTGTAGCTCCACCACTCCGTCGGCTTGATCAGCTTCATCTGCGGCTCGTCTTCCTCCTCGATCGACTTCGCGAGCCCCTTCGCGCGGGGGGCGACGAGGAGGCATCCCTCGCGCTCCGAGAACGACTTGTACATCCCCATGAGGCTCTCGGGGACGTCGCCGAGGCCGTGGAGGAGGAGGACGACGCCGGGCTTCTTGCCGACCGAAGAGGGGACCTCGAGGTACCCCCAGCTCTTCGTTCCGGCCCCGTCGACGAGGTCGACCCTCGTCCGCCCCGGCGTGGGGACCTCGTACATCCTGCCCTCTCGGAGGAATGAGGCCAGATCGGCCTCGGAGAGCCCCTCGGTCGCCTGCACCGCCGCCTCGACATCGCCCTTCGAGACCGCGTGATCGAGGGCGGCCCAGGTCTCCTTGGCGGTGTCGGCCGCGAGCGGCAGGGCGAGGAGGAGGACGAGGAGTCGGAAATGTCGCATGGCGGGCTCCTGGGGAATTCCCCAACGATTCTGTTGATCGCCTCGGAAACGGCCCATAGAATATTCTGCTTCGTCCCATGAGTCCCATTAAAAGAGGATCACCCCCCGTGGAGACGACCACCACTGCACCCCAGCCGAAGGCGGCGACGATGTCCGCCCGCAAGCCGATCGTGAACGACTTCTCCATCCAGATCGCAACCGTAAATGGCAGCGGAAGCCAGACTTCGAACATGGTCCTGATGCGGACCATCTTCCAGATGGGCGTCCCCGTGAGCGGGAAGAACCTCTTCCCCTCCAACATCCAGGGGCTGCCGACCTGGTTCACAATCCGCGTGAACAAGGACGGGTACGTCGGACGGAAGAAAGAAATCGACTTCATGATCATCATGAACTCGGAGACGGCGGAGGAGGACTTCCTCACGACGGAGCCGGGCGGGGCGATCCTGATCAACGACATGATCAAGGTGAAGTCGACCCGGGCGGACGTGACGGTCTACTCCGTCCCCTTCGCGAAGATCGCCGCGGAGTGCTGCCCCGAGGCGAAGCTGCGCAAGCTCGTGGTCAACATGATCTACGTCGGGGTGATGGTGTACCTCCTCGACCTCGACCTGTCGGAGAGCGAGAAGGCGCTCTCGAAGCAGCTCAAGGGGAAGGCGAAGGCGGTCGAGCTGAACAAGGCGGCGATCCGCGCCGGGTTCGAGTACGCGAAGACGAACCTCCCGAAGATGGACCCGTACCGCGTCGAGCGGATGAACAAGACGCAGGGGAAGATCCTGATCGAGGGGAACGCGGCGGCGGCCCTCGGCGCCTGCTTCGCAGGCTGCACGATCTTCGCGTGGTATCCGATCACGCCGTCGTCCTCGGTCGGCGACGCGATGACGGACTACTGCAAGCGGTTCCGCCACGACAAGAAGACGGGGAAGCCGACCTACTCGATCATCCAGGCCGAGGACGAGCTGTCGGCGATCGGCATGACGCTCGGCGCGGGCTGGGCGGGCGCGCGGGCGATGACGTCGACGAGCGGGCCGGGGATCAGCCTGATGGCCGAGTTCGTGGGGCTCGGATACTACGCCGAGATCCCCGCGGCGATCTGGGACGTGCAGCGGATCGGGCCCAGCACGGGCCTGCCGACGCGGACCGGGCAGCAGGACATCACCTTCGCCCTGAACCTGTCGCACGGCGACAAGAGGCACCCCCTGCTCCTCCCCGGCAGCGTCGGGGAGTGCTTCGAGTTCGCGCAGGCGATGTTCGACCTGGCGGAGCGGGCGCAGACGGTGGTCTTCGTCCTCTCCGACCTCGACATCGGGATGAACATCTGGATGAGCGACCCGTTCGTCTACCCCGAGAAGCCGTACGACCGGGGCAAGGTGCTCTCGAAGGCGGAGCTCGAGAAGATCGGGAAGTTCGAGCGCTACCGCGACGTCGACGGAGACGCGATCCCGTACCGCACGCTGCCGGGGACGGAGCACCCGCTCGCGGCGTACTTCACGCGCGGGACGGGGCACACGGAGAAGGCGACCTACTCCGAGCGGCCGGACGATTTCGTGCGGAACATGGACCGCCTCTCGCGGAAGTGGGAGACGATCAAGAAGCTCGTCCCGGCTCCGGTGGTCGACCCGGTGGCGGGCGCGAAGATCGGCATCATCGCGTTCGGCAGCACCGACCAGTCGATCCGCGAGTGCCGCGACCAGCTCGCGAGGGAGGGGAACCTCGAGACGAGCTACCTGCGGCTGCGCGCCTTCCCGTTCAACGAGGAGGTGAAGCAGTTCTGCATGGCGTACGACCGGGTCTACGTGGTCGAGCAGAACCGCGACGGGCAGATGTACGACCAGCTCTGCCTGGAGCTGCGCGGCGACTGCGGGCGGCTCCGCACCGTGCGGCACTACAACGGGTTCCCGATCGACGCGAGGTACATCACGGACCGGATCAAGGAGCAGGAGGCCGGCAAGCCGTACGTGCCGATGTCCTCGATCGCCGCCCGGTCTGCGCGCAAGGACCGCGAGAGCGACTAGTCGAGAGTCATGGAGTGGCGCCCGGGAGGGCGCCGGACCGGATCCCTTGGAGTAGAACAATGCCCGAAGCCCCCGCGAAGCCCTCCCCGGCGCCCAAGGTCAACCGCATCGGCCTCGAGAAGAAGGTCTACGAGGGGTCGGAATCGACCCTCTGCTCCGGGTGCGGCCACGACTCGATCACCGCGCACATCATCTCCGCCTACTACGACCTCGGGGTCGATCCGTACCGCGTCGCGAAGTTCAGCGGCATCGGCTGCAGCTCGAAGACGCCGGCCTACTTCATCGCACGCACGCACGGCTTCAACGGCGTCCACGGGCGGATGCCGTCGGTCGCCACCGGCGCCCTCGTCGCCAACCGCACGATGCACGGCATCGGCATCTCCGGCGACGGCGACACGGCGTCGATCGGCCTCGGCCAGTTCTGCCACCTGATCCGCCGCAACATCCCCCTCGTCTACATCATCGAGGACAACGGCGTCTACGGCCTGACGAAGGGGCAGTTCTCCGCGACCGCCGACCTCGGGACGAAGATGAAGGGCGGGAAGGTCAACGAGTACTCGCCGATCGACTGCTGCGCCCTCGCGATCGAGCTGGGCTGCGGATTCGTCGCGCGCTCGTTCAGCGGCGACCACAAGCAGATGCCGGCGATCCTGAAGGCCGCCTTCTCGCACAAGGGGACCGCGGTGATCGACGTCATCTCCCCCTGCATCACGTTCAACAACCACGAGGGGTCGACGAAGAACTACCAGGCCGCGCGGGACAACGACATCCCGCTGCACGAGATCGGCTACACCCCGTACTTCG
>Ga0209514_10004993_pt1 | contig 17356 bp, 13 predicted proteins | sample Subgrocontami58m_FD_187452 | JGI IMG/M metagenome (GOLD analysis project Ga0209514, IMG submission 187452) | Subsurface groundwater microbial communities from S. Glens Falls, New York, USA - GMW37 contaminated, 5.8 m (SPAdes) (version 3) | ecosystem: Environmental > Aquatic > Deep subsurface >...
TTCACGGATTTCACGGATGGACGGCCGATGAGAGTCCGGTGGACATCAGGGACGGTCACAGCGACACGCACGGTCTCCCGCAACTGCGGTCATGCACCCATGCTCCGGGCCAAGCGTCCGCTTGCTTGGCCGCTCCGGTCCGGCGGCTCACGCTCCGGGCTTGGCGTCCTTGGGCCTGGCATCACGCGCGCGGAACGTGTCGAGGATCCCCACGACCTGGGCCACGAGCGAGGAGAGCGCGTGCCCGTCGTGCGCCCCGTCGGTGCCGATCGAGAGCGAGCGCAGTTCGTTGGGCTTGGGGAGGCTCTGGGCGATCGCGGGCAGCTTGTCGATGAGCTGCGCCTGGACCTGGGCCGGCGAGACCTCATTGCGGATCTTCTGGCGCGCCTCCTCGTGGCCGAGCTCGACTTCGGTCTGGCGATTGGCCGCCTCGCGCCGCTCGTGCTCGAGCGCGAGTTCCGCCTTGGCCTGGATCCCGCGTCGCGTCAGGTCCTCGTTCAGGGCCAGCCGATCGAGCTCCGCCTTCTTCTCCGCGCGCACCCGGTCGAGCGCGGCCGCGGCGGTCGCGACCTCGGCGTCCTTGCCGGACTGCCGGATCCGGGCGTCCGCCTCGATCTTGTGGCGCCGGTCGCGCTCGACCTGCTCGCGGTCGAACGTCTCCGCCGCCTGCGTGCCGCGCAGCGCGGCGAGCTCGTCCTCGTTCTCGAGCTGCGCCTTGGTGCGGGCGTTTTCATGTTCCAGCTCGCGGGCCTGGATCACCGACTCCGACAGCAACTCGGCGAGACGCGCGATCTGCGCGCGCTGAGAGCGGAAGGGCTTTTGCAGATTTTCCCACAACCGGGTCGAGCTGACCACCGCCTCCTTGACCTGAACCGTGACGATCCGCAGCCCAAGCCCCTTGTCGGTGTGCCCCTCCCCCTCGGCGACCTGGCGGAGCCGTGCGGTGAGCTCCGCGATGATCGGCTGCTTGTCCGACAGCACCTCGTCGATGCCCATGGTCGAGACCTTGTCCTTGATCGCGGCTTCCGCCTGCTCGCGCAGTTGAATGGTGACCACGCGCATCGGGTCGACCGTGTCGGAGAAGTCGAGCTTCTTGTAGGCGACCCCGAATTCCGCGATGATCCATTGGACGTACCCCTGCACCAGCAGGCCCTGCAGGTCCTTGCAGATGCAGTAGGCGTTGATCAGGATCGTCTGCATGGTCGACGGGACGACGAGGAAGGAGTCCTTGTACGGGTTGTAGCGGAACGAGAGGCCGAGCCCGATGTGGAGCGGCTGGGGGTGGTCGCGGCGGGTGTGGACGACGTACGCATTGGGCGGGACCACCACCGCCTGCCAGGCCAAGAAGCCGGAGATGCGCACGTCGACCGCCTGTCCGGACGGGGCGGACGCGGGAGCGAACGCGCGCAGGGCGCGGCGGGCCATTCCGGCAGCCTGCACTGGTCCCTCCGGGCCACCGGCCAGGAAGTCCGCTTGCGCGGGGCCGCCGCGCTTGGCCCGCAGGTCGACTTCGAGCTGCTGCTGCTGGGCCTTTACCTGCTCGAGGTAGACGTTCTTGAGGTTTTCCGGTTCTTTGCCCATGGCGCGGAGTCTCCTGGCTGTTGCGGCGGGCTGTCGAGGATGAGAGAGTAGCAGACGCCCGGATCGGAGGTCAAGTCGGCGCGCCGGGAGGCCGGGAGGTGAGTTTCCCGCGCCGGGAATGAATCTCGATCCGCACCTGTTCTCGGGGCGTGTGTTCGTTTCAGGGGGAAGACCGATGAACCGCGACGAAGTAAGAGACGAGGTCAAGCGCAAGTACGGCCAGGTCGCGCTGCGGGTGCAGGGGCAGGGCGAATCATGCTGCGGTAGCGGCGGCGGATCCATGGGGTGCGGCGATCCGATCACCTCCAATCTGTACGGCGACCAGGAGAAGGGAACGCTGCCCAAGGAGGCCGTGGCCGCTTCGCTCGGCTGCGGCAATCCCACCGCGCTCGCCGAGCTGAAGCCCGGGGAGACCGTGCTCGACCTCGGCTCGGGCGGCGGGATCGACGTGCTGCTCTCGGCGAAGCGGGTAGGGCCCACCGGCAAGGCGTTCGGCCTGGACATGACCGACGAGATGCTCGCCTTGGCGCGCGAGAACCAGCGCAAGGCGGGCGCGACCAACGTGGAATTCCTCGAGGGGGAGATCGAGAAGATCCCGCTCCCCGAGGGCTCGGTGGACGTGATCATCTCGAACTGCGTGATCAACCTGTCCGCGGACAAGGACCGCGTCCTGCGCGAGGCCTTCCGCGTGCTCAAGCCCGGCGGCCGTTTCGCGGTTTCGGACGTGGTGGTACGGGGCGAGGTGCCGCCGGCGATCCGGAAGAGCGTGGAGATGTGGGTCGGCTGCATCGCCGGCGCGCTCGAGGAGACGGAGTACCGCGAGCGCCTGGCCCGCGCGGGATTCGTCGACGTTTCGCTCGAGCCGACCCGCATCTACCGAGTCGAAGACGCGCGCGAGTGGTTGGTCGCGGCGGGAATCGATGTGGATGCGGTCGCTCCCTACGTGGACGGGAAGTTCATGAGCGCTTTCGTGCGCGCCCGCAAGCCCGCGGGGTAGCACCGACCGTCCCGGAGGTGCGTCATCGGCGTAGGATTGAGCCTATGCGGCCGCCGCAAGGGGGCCCTGGAGGAAACGGAGCCCGACTTCTGGATTGCCGCGGTCGAGCGGCGCTTTCGCGCCGAAGCGGGGGCGTGGGTGCTGGCCAGCGAGCGCTCGGTGGATGAGTACGGCCATCGGGCGCTGCGTTTGCGGCTCCACCCGGCGGCCGGCGAGGTCCGGCTGACGACCACCCTGGACGGCGAGGTCAGCTTCTCCGCCACCACCTCGGCGGTCGGACCCGGGTACCACGCCCAGCTCTGTCGCTGGCTGCATGCGGTCTCGCGCGCGTTCCGGATCGCCTGGGATCCGCCGGATCCCGACGGCGGCACCGGCGACGACACCGGCTACTTCTTCCTCGCGGACCGGCGGCGCCTGGAATCGGTGATGCTGGCCTGGCTGCGGACGACGGCGGAGGGAATCCTCTCCTGCCAGGACGCCGGGGGGACCGAGCTCCAACTCTCCCTCGACGACGCCCACGTCTACGCGCGGGGGGACGAGGTCGCCACGCCGCTCGGTCCGCGCGACCGGAGCTGGGCCCGGACCGTGGTCGAGGATCCGCGCGCGGGGATCGACGTCTTTCCGTGGTGGGTCGACGGGGCCGGCGCACCGGCGCTCCTGGGCTCCGCCCTGGCCTCGATGTGGACCGACGTGCGCTGGACCGATCCGACCACCGAGGCGGAGTGCTTCCTGTTGCGCCACATCGCGGGGTCCCTGGAGCGCGCGTTCCACGAGGACGCGGGGCTTGCCTATCCGTGGCGCGAATGGCAAGAGGTTCTGCGCCTTGGGGGCGACCCCGGGGCGACGAACCGAACGCTCGCGGAAGAAATCGCTCGACGCGCGGGCGCCGTGCCCGCAGGCCCGGCGGTCGGCTATCGGAGAAGGACGCTGGGCGTTCGACTTCCCGGCGGTTGGCGGGTGGACATCCCCGGGCGGCTCGCCGAAATATGGTCCGCCGACGGAACCACCTGGATGGCCCGCGACTCCGGCCGGCAGGTGCAGGTGACCACGTATGCTGCGCCTGGCTGCTCGATCCGCGACCTGCTCGACCAGCGTCCGCCGTCCGGTACGGAAACGGTCGAGCACCTGGGGCTGCGCGTGATCGGCAGGGGTGCGGTCGATCGGGTGCTCGCGCCGGCGGCTCCCGGCCCGGACCCGCGGCCGTCCGCGGGGTTCTGGCTGCTGGACGGGCGGTCGGCGGTTCTCGGGCATCTCGCGGTCAGCCTCGTCCAGTGGGAGGACGAGAGCGACCGCGAGGGGTCGTTCGCGATCTGGCGTTCCCTCGATCACGTCGAGCCTGCGTCGTCGGAGATTCCGACGGCGCCCGGAACGCCGAGCTGAAGGGCGTCCGTGGGAGACGGAGCACGGGCACGGGCACGGGCATGGGCACGTATTCGTACTCAGCGCGCCAAGGCTGCGCGGATCTCCGCGATCCGCTCCGGGGTGACCCGCCGCTCCAGGAGGGCCGCGTTGGGATCGCCAAACTCCACGAGCCGGCCTTCGCGGTCGATGACGTAGTATTCATCGACGTTTTCCAGGTCGCGGCTGGCGCTCAAGCGGACCCCGCCGTCCGCGGTTTCGCTGACGCTGAAGGAGATCGGGGTGACCGCGCCGGTGGCCGGGTCGAGCTCGCGAAAGGCAAACGGCTCGCGGCCCTTGGCCGCCGCCAGGGGCAGGAGGAACTCGAGGCCGGCGACGCAGGGATGCCCGGGCAGCGACGCCGGCTGCGCGGTGGTCGTGCCGTCCTCGGTGCGCTCGAGGGTCATGCGATCGCCGCCGAGCAACGCGCGCTCGCGCACCGATTTCGTGGGTCCGTTGGGCCCCGAGGTGGTGCGCGCGACTTCGAGCTCGAGGACTTCGAAGTCGGGATCGAGCACGGCCCGCGCGGTCGCTACGATGCCCGCACCTTCGCCCATGCGCATGGTCAACTCGTGGCGGTACGTCGATCCCTTGCCGTCCTCGCGCGGCTCGAGGCGCAGGATGCTCCAGCCCACGGTACGGCCCTCCTGGAGGATCTCGAAGTGGGCTTCCCGGGCTGCGCCGCCAGGAACGGCCAGCTCGCGTCGAATGCGCTCCCCGCGGGCGAGTTGATCGGCCAGCTCGTCGGCTCGCGACGTCGCGGCGCCCAGGGCGAGGACCGTCAGGAGGAGCCCCGTGAGGAGGAGGCGCGGGAAAGCTCGGCCGCGGTCGCTCATGAGGACGGATCTCCGATCGTGCACGAGGTGCGCGCGACCATCCGTATCAACCACGCCGATCAGGTTGACACAAAAGCCGAGCCGAGAGCCCACACGGGTGGCGTGCTCCGTGCCATTGCCATGACCGTAGCGGCCATTGCCATGACCGTGTCGGCCATTGCCATGACCGTCGCGGTGGACGCGACCGTAAGCGGCGACCGTGGCTAGCTTTGGCTAGGTCCGGACTCCATTCCGAAGTAATAATCTGGGACAGCTTGGCTTGGCTCGGCTTAGCTCCCCGCCCCCCCCGAGGGATCCTGCAAGAGGTCCTTGATCCCCTGGACCTGCTCCTCCGCGGGGCCGGGGAAGGCCTCCTGCTCCGTGCCCCACTGGAACTGCGGCATCTTCGTCCCGGGGAGCATCTTCTTCGGGTTGGTCAGCCATTTCACCAGCCACTCCGGACGCAGGCGCTCCTTGGACATCAGCAGGTCCGGCGCCCAGTTCGACGAATCGCCCTTCGGCGTCTGCTTCCCCTTCACGTGGCACTTCTGGCACTCGAACCGCTCGAACAGCGCTTGGGCCTTCGCGAGCCGGCCGGGGTGGGCCTTCTCCTGCTCGTCCAGGTACTGCCGATGCTTCTCCAGGTTGAACTCGAACGGGAATTCCTCGCCGTTGCGCGCCGCGAAGTAGCGGGCCAGCGCCTGCGCCTCCCCATCCGACAGCTCGAAGGTCGGCATCTTGGTCGCCAACCACGGGCGCAGCGGGTAGGGCTCCTTGAGGAATTGGAACACCCAGGGGGACTGCACCTTCAAGCCCTCGAGTCGCAGCAGCGGCGGCATCTGGGGCGGAGCTTCCATTTCGTCGCCGATCACTTCCTGCTCGACCAACGCCCGGGTGAGGTGCGGCATGATGTCGCCGCCCCAGGGCTTCTGGTTGTCGACGATGTCCGCGAGCGGGATCTTCGCGGTCTCGGCGGTCCACTTGCCGAGCTCCGGGCTGTCGGCGTGGAGCTGCACGTAGAGATCCGTCTCGGACTGGGTCGTCGGCAGACCGTGGACCACGGCGCCATTTTTCAAGGTGAGCTTGTTGACCTCGAACATGTGGCAGCCGGAGCAGTTGTACTTACGCACGAGCTTCTCGCCCTCGATCACGCCGTCCTTCGGCCAGCGCGGGCGGTAGCGGTAGGCGAGCGGGAACTCCTTGCCGTCGAGGGACTGGACGAAGCAGACGATGTCGTCGATCTGCTCCCAGCTCAGCTCGAAGTCCGGCATGCGCAGCCGGTCGTCCCCCTTCTTGGTGAGGTCGCGCCCGTGATCCCACTGGCGCGGGTCCTTGATCTTCTCCCGCACCCAGATGCGTTTGAGGTGGGAGTGCCAGTCGTGCTTGTCGTGGATCTTGTACTTCTCCTTGATCTCGTGCTCGAGCAGGCCGAAGTCGAACTGATGGGGCAGCTTGGCATAGACCGCGGTGAGTTCGACGGCGATCTTGCCGGCGTTCTCGAAGCCCTTGATGTCGTGGCACGAGAAGCAGCCGTAGCGCTGGATCTTTTTCCTGCCCAACTCGGCGAGGGAGAGGTCTTCCAGGTAGCCGAGGTCCCGCTTCGGGATCAGCGGCTCGGTGTCGTGGACCTTGATCTGGAGCGTGGTCAGGTAGGCGGCAACCTTTTCGGCCTGGTCCCGGGTCAGACGGAGCGTCGGCATCCGGCCGTGCGGCTGGAACTTCTTGGGAGTCAGCACCCACTCGACCAGGTACTCGTAGGTGATCTTCTCGCCGACCTTGGACAGGTCCGGGGCGAACTCGCCGCCCTGGCGGGCCCAGGTGCCGTCCGCGCCTTTGACCTTGATCGAGTGGCAGGCGACACAGCCCACGGTCTCGAAGAGGTTCTTGCCCTCTTCGGCCTTCGCCTTCACCTCGGGCGGCGCCTCGAGCGGATGGCGGGCGAGGGTCGGGCCATCGGAGTTCTGCCAGAGGTAGGCGGCGATGGCCTGGATCTCGTTGACGCCGTTGTCGTCGCGCTCGAGCAGCCGGGAGTTCGGCATCGTGGTGGTGTCGCGCCAGCCCTTGGGGTGGGAGATCCACACCTCGATCCAGCCGGGGTAGACCTTGCTCTTGATCCGGGTCAGGTCGGGGCCGACCTGGCGGAATTCCTTGGCGGCCTCGTCCCAGCTCTTCTGCGCCCGGCGCATGCCGCCTTCGAGCTCTTCGACGCGGGCGAGCAGCCGCGGGTCGTTGGCGGCTTTGGCGGCCTGTTCCCTGGCGGAGGCGAGCGCGTCAGAACCCTGATCGCGCGCGAGGCGCGCGTCCGAGAGGCGGATCTCCTCGCGGTCGAAGCCGCGGATCTTGTGGCAGCCCCAGCAGCCGAGGTCCTGGATCAGCTGGCGGCCGCGGCTGACGCGGTCGCCTTCCGGGACCACCGTCTGCTCGTCGTGGCACTTGAAGCAGAGGGCCTGCGAGTCCACCGCCGGGAGCATCGGCTCGAGCCAGTACTTGTCCCAGCCGTGGCCTTCGTCGGGGTTCGAGTTGGCGTAGGGCTGGCCGCGGTGGCAGGTGGCGCAGCCGATCGCGTCGATGTTGTGGTGCTCGAGGAAACTGCCCGGGTGGGAGGCGAAGGGATGGGGGAATCGCTCGCCCTTGGGGAAACCGTCGAGGCGGGCGGCGACGTGGCAGTTCTCGCAGCGGTCGACCAGGCCGAGCTGGTCGTTGACGACCTGGCGCACTTCGATCCGGGAATTCTCGACCGACGCCTTCTGGCCCTCGATGCGGCTGATCGGCGCGACCAGGTGGCCGACCTTGCGCTCGGCGGCGTCGAGCTCCTTGCGCTGTACGATCAGCTCGGACTTGAGCTCCTTCTTCCGCAGGTCGAACTCGGTCATCTTGCGCGAGAGGGTGTTGGTGCCGGTATGGTTCTTCGCGGGATCGCCCTCCTCGAGCTGCTTGATCCGCTCCGCAATCCGGTTCTGCTCGGTCAGGTCCGTGCGCGCCTGCTCCCAGAAGTACTGGGCCTCCTGGAGATCGCCGCGCAGGACCTGGAACTTCTTGCGCACTTCGTCGTAGTCCTTGGCGTTCTGTTCCAGGGCCTGCTTGATGCGCTTGACCTCTGGGTGTGCGTCGAACGCGGCTTTCGCCTTGTCCACGTCGCTCTGGGCCGACCGGTACCCGGGCGACTGTAGCACCCGGCGGGCCTGCTCGAGGTCCTCGTCGTACTTGGCGCCGGCGATCTCCTTGAATTCCATCTGCACCGCCTTCCACGGGCGGCGGACCCAGATCTCGTCGTACGCCCCCCACACCATGGTGAGGAAGAGGATGCCCGAGCAGATCAAGAACTCCTTGGCCATGGAGACGTCCGTGATCGGATCGTGCTTCTTTTCTTTGGTGGCGGCCATCGCGCGCGCTTCCTATCAGCGGGGGTCTACACGTTGAACCAGGGGGTGACCCAGACGTACTTGATGTTGAACCCCAGGCGCAGGACGATCTTCACCACCACGCCGATCATCTGGAGCAGCATCATCATGACGATGTTGTACCGGACGAAGCCCAGGCGCGCGTACTCGTGGGGCTTGTACTTCCTGAGCCACAAGTACGGCACGGTCATGCCGACCGCGAAGAAGCCCAGGGTCACCACCATGCCGAAGACATCGAAGATCCCCGCGCCCATGGGGAACGACCAGCTCTGGAAGCCGAGCGCGTCGTAGAGGTCGATGTTGGTCGAGGAGACGGTTCTCCTCGGGTCCCATTCCATCCAGGGCCAGAACCACATCCAGCCCGGGCCGCGGATATAGGTGCCGATCACCACCATGACCACCCACAGGCCGACGAAGCCGAACAGGAAGACCGACAGGGCGAACGGCCGTTCCTTGATCGTGTAGTAGCCGTTCCCCTTCGAGTTGGTGTCGATGTAGGGGATGGTCATGAGGCCGACGACGATGATGGTCGGCAGGTAGACGCCGGCGATCCAGGGGTCGAAGTAGACCAGCAGTTCCTGCAAGCCGAGGAAGTACCAGGGCGCCTTCGACGGGTTCGGCGTGGCGTTCGCGTTGGAGATCTCCTCGAGCGGCGCGTCGAGCAGGATCGACCAGACGATCAACAGGGCGGTCGTCAGGATCACCGCGATGAACTCGATGCGCACCAGGTAGGGCCAGACGTGCACCTTGTCCGGCAGCCCTCGCTCGGCTTCGGGATACATGATGTCCACCAGGCCGCCGTCGGCGTTCCTGGCCATCGCCCGAAGCCGGTCGTTGGCGAGCCCCATCTTGAACGAGAGGTACAGGAAGTAGGCGACCAGCACGGCCATGACCAGGATCGGAAAGTTGTCCGGCACGGCCATGATCGACCACATGTTGTTGAACATCTGCATCATTGCAGGCCGACCTCCAGTCTGCGCGGTTCGCAAGTTCCGAGCGGAAACGTCATACCGGTCCGGAGATGCCTCCGTCCTTGCGGACGCGCCAGAAGTGGATCATCATGCACAGGGCCGCGATGATCGGGAGCGAAATGCAGTGCCAGACATACGCTCGCAGCAACGCGTTGCCGCCCACGATCGAGCCTCCGAGCAGCGCGAAGCGAACGTCGTTGTACGGGGTCATGCCCATCTCGGAACCGAACGGTCCCTCATGCCCTAAACCTGGCGTGGCCCGGGCCATGTTCGTGCCGACCGTGACTGCCCAGAAGCCCAGCTGGTCGTCCGGCAGGAGATAGCCGGTGAAGCTGAGGAGCAGGGTGAAGACCAGCAGCAAGACGCCAACCACCCAGTTGAACTCCCGGGGTGGCTTGTACGAGCCGGTCATGAACACCCGCATCATGTGCAGCCAGGTGCTGATCACCATCGCGTGCGCCGCCCAGCGGTGCATGTTGCGCATGATGATCCCCAGCGGCACGTCGTATTCCAGGTACTTCATGTCCTTGTACGCATTCGCCTTGTCCGGGTGATAGTAGTACATCAGCAGGACGCCGGTGAACGTCAGCACGATGAAGAGATAGAAGGTGATGCCGCCCATGCCCCAGGTATAGCTGAGCTTGCACCCGTGCCGCCGGATCATCGGCGGGTGGAGGTGCAGGAACACGTTGCTCAGGATCGTCAGCACCCGGTTTCGCGGCGTCGGCTCGAGACCGTGGCGCATGATCGACCGGTACAGCTGGGTCGATTTGATCTGGTCGAATAACTGAGGCACGTGACCTTCCTCCTATCGGAGCCCCTGCACTCGGCAGGGAGCTGTCAATTCTCTTGGTCGTCGAGCTCCCGCTCGAGTCGTTCGGCCTGCTCCGCGAGCCAACGCGATACGTTCGCGTGGGGCGTCAACCCCTTGCCGTCAGAGTCGTAGTCGAGCCCTTCGAGAACCTGCGCGTAGGGACCGAATCCCTGGATGCGCACCGGCACCACCAGCGCGCGTCCGCCGTCCCGGCCGGCTTCCTTCACGAAGGAACGAATCCGCTCGATCGCCGCGGCGCGCTTGTCGGGCCAGTCCTCCCGCAAGGTCTCCACCCGAAGGGCACGGTACGGTGCGCCTTTTCCCACCATGTCTCCCAGCGCGGCGAGCGCGGCCAGCCAGCGCTCGTTCTCGGCGTCGTCCTCCGGCCCGTGCCCGAGCAGCAACACCGACTCGCGCGCCGGGTCGCGGCTCAGGCCGCGTACGCGCTCGGCCAGCACCTCGCCCATCGTGTCGCATTGGGCCAGGCCTTCGCTACTGACCACGCAGCGCGATCGCGTTTCGATGCGCCAGAACGGGATCCCCTCGAGGTGGGCCTGCAGTTCGTTCGCACCGTGAAGGCGCTCGGGGCCCTGCCCGTGCGGGTGCTCCGCGGCATGGGCTTTTGCGGCATCCGGATCCGCCGGGCGCGGGGGAGCGCCCGGAAGCAGTCCGAGCACCTGCCGGGTGCGGTCGAGGAAGCTCTCGCCCCACACGAAGAGCCGGACCACGCCGATCCGGCGGACGCCCGCGTCCTCGAGCCGCCGGACTGCCTGCTCCATGGTGGAGGCGTCGGCCATCCCGAAGGCGATCTCCACCCGCCAGCGCTCGCGCAGCGGGCGCACCGTCTCGGCCACGGTCGCGTTCCATTCCGGCGAGCCGCCGTGCGACAGCAGGAGCACGCCGAAGTCTCCCGCGGGCTCCGCCGGCGACTCCGCGAACCCCGGGGCCGCCGCGAGCATGAGCGCGAACAGGAGGGGAAGGAACCCGGACGCGCGCAGCGATCGGAGCCGCAGCGAGCAGGCGCGGGGCGCCGGCAGGCGTGACGACCAGAGGCGAAGCGACATGGGCGGCGTCCAGAGTCGGGTATTCGGTCTTCTTTTCATGAGCGTGCGCCGGACCCGGGGTGCCGGCGCCGGATGCGGCCGCGCGCGGGCGGAACTCCGTGGGCGATCAAGTCCGCAGGAACGAGCCTTCCTTTTCCCAATCGCCCAACTCCTGCTTGAACACCCGGCTGGTGTCGATCAGCAACTGGCCATCGTCGGCGAACGCAATCTTCACCCGCTCGAGCGGGCGGGGCGCCGGGCCCTCGTAGTTGATCCCTTCCTTGGTGAAGCCGCTCCCGTGGCACGGGCACTTGAACTTGTTCTCGCCGGGCCACCAGACCGGGGTGCAGCCGAGGTGCGTGCATTTCGCAAGCAGTGCGTAAAAACCCTCGGGCTCGCGCACGATCCACACGCGCTGGCTCTGCTGGTAGTTCGTGTTGACTTCGCCAATGGTGTATTCCTGCGGGAAGCCCGCCTTGAACACGGTGGGCGGCTCGAACAGCACGCGTGGGAAGAAGAACCGCGTGGAACCGAGGGTGAGGCCGCCCATGAAGGTGGCGACTCCGCCCCAGCCCAGCCGGAGGAACCAGCGGCGCTTCATGAATTCCGGGTCGGTCATCTCTTTGGCCGGTTCGGGCAGCGGGTATTCGGCGAGGACGCGCTTGCCGACCGGCGAGCCGGTGGGCATCGGTGCGCCGGGTTTTTCCCCGCGCGGGCGCGGGGCGCTGGGACCGCCGGCGACCAATCGCGCGGCCTCGGGCGCGCCCGGCGCGGTCGCGGTCGCGCCGGGTCCGTCCCCCGGCACCGGCTTGGAGGTGGGAGATTGGCGGAGTGGGTCGTACGCCATCGGGATGGCCTCCCTTCGTCGCATCGATCCGGATCGACCGGACTGCTGCGACAATCTAGGGAGGGGTGGGGTTTTTTTCAAGGAAAAGAGCGGTCGGCCTGCGGCCCACCCCGAGCCTCGTCTGGTCGGCGAGAAAGCTTTGCAGCGCCAGGGTTTCGGCTTGCGACTTCAGGGCCGCCGCGAACTCCCTCTCGGCCCCAGCCAGGGCTTCTCCCAGGGCATCCGACAGGGCACCTTCGACGGCGCGGTCGTACGCGTATTCGAGGATCATGGTGACCAGCAGCGACAGGCCAAAGGACGCTACGCCGGTCCCCAGGCTGGTCAATCGCAAGCCCAAACGGGCCGCGATGCGGACCAGCGCCGGGGCGAGCACGCCGGAGAGGAGCCGATCCAGGCCCAGGTCGGCGAGACGATAGGCGAGCGCCGCGCGGGCGTGGTCCGGCGCCATCGCGGGCACGCCGGCGGGCAGGGGCGAGGCCGCGGGAAGGGGCGAGGCCGCGGGCAGGGGCAAGGCCGCGGGCGAAGGCGGAGCCGCGGAGTTGTGCGACCCACCGCGATCGGGCTCGCTCCGGGGATCTCCGAGGCCCCCCGGCAGGTCGGCGAACGCGCGCGAATCCGCTCCCAGGTCGAGGAACATCTGCACGCGTTCGGCGTCGATCGCGGCCCGCAGGCCGGCCTCCGCTTCCGCGAGCGCGCGAGCGAGATCCGCGGGGGCGAGAACGGTCTGTTGAAATTGGCGACGCACGGTTCGCGACGTCCGCCGCTCGCCCGCGACCGGCCCGGCCCACCAATCGACGGCGGCGTCGCCCGCGAGCGAGAGCGCCGTCCACGACGAATTGCTCCACTGGGCGAAGCCGGGGACACCCGTGCGCGCGCGACCGAAGAGTTCGCGAACGGGTCGGAGGGCCTCCGGAAAACGCGCGCGCACCCGGTCCCGCGCCACGGCGCAGCGCGCGCCGATCCGCAGCGGCGACCCCGGAGGCGGCTGGCCGCCGAAGGCGAGACCGCCGAGGAAGAGAATGGCGATCGCAGCCGCTTTCACCACTTGTCCCCCGCGCGGCTTCGGCCGCAACCGACGGAACTACGGATTACCCAGCGCGGCTGCCGCCGCAACCGACGGAACTACGGATTATACGGATTGTCCGGATTGCACGGATTGTCCAACGGCAGAGCGTGTGATTCCTCGCAATATCGTCGAAAATGCGACGATGTTGCCGGTGTGTACTACGGATTGTCCGGATTGCACGGATTGCCCAACGGCAGAGCGTGTGATTCTCCCGAGTTTCGTCCCCACCACGACCTATGGGTAGGACAGCGGATTCTGGATTCGCGACCCACGCCGCCGCAGGAGGTCCCACGCGACGGCGGCGGCGAGGGCCAATCCGACGGCCGCGAGCGTGCCTCCGCTGCCGAGCTCGCGCACGCCTGCGCGCGCGGTCGCGCCGGCCTGTTCGACCGCGTTCGGGGCCACCGCCACGAAGGTCGCGAGCGCGGCGATGAACCCGACCTCCTTCCAGCGCCGGCCGATCCAGGCGACGAAGCGGTCGCCGTGGACCCGCGCGCCTTCGAGGAACGCCGCGAGCCGCCCGACCCGGCGCGCCTCCCGGAACGCCTCCAGGTACTCCGGGTTCCGGAGCGCCTGCAGGACACCGCGGGCGCCGCCGCGCGCGAACACCTCCCCCGCATCTGCGCCCGCGACCTGGGCGAAACGGAGCCCGGGTCCGTCGAGCGCGGCGACCACCCGCAGCGCCTCCGGTCCGCCCTGCCGCAGCACCTCCACGGCGGCGTCGCCGTGCCTGGCGACCGCCCGGACCAGGTCGTCGCAAGACTCCGGCAGCTTGCCGGCGAGCTCCGGCCCGAGCCGCTCGAGGACGCGCACGCCCTCGTCGCCGTGGCGCGCGAAGACCTCGGCCGCGCGCGGCCCGAACCGCCGCGCGAGCGCTTCGGCAGCTTCGTCGCCGTACGCGTGGGCGAGCGCCCGCGCGGCCCGCGCGAGCAGCACGCCTTCCTGCGGTAAGGCGGGACCGGCGGCGAGCAGGACCAGCGGAACGAGGAGCGATGGCGCGAACGGCGACCGGGAGCGGGGCTGATTCATGGCTGCCTCCTGGATGGGTCAGGAAGCACCCGCTCGGCGGCGTCGATCCGGCAACCCGATTTCCGGCTTTCTGGCGGAATCTGCGCGTGCACGACCCGTGTGGGCCATCGGTCAACGGGGACCGTCACTCAGCGCGGCCGAGGCCGCAACCAGAATCGCCGAGCAGACTGGGCACAATTCTCCGGGGTGCGGTACTTAGAGCCTGGGTTCATGCGTGTCCCTCCTGCGGCGGCCAGGCCGGGCCCAGGTCCGCGCCGGTCACGGGGCTTCCGGCAGCGCCGGGGCGTCTTCTTCCCAACGGCATTCGATTTCCAGGGGCGAGCCCCTCGCTGCGCGTTCGAGGGCGAGCACCGGGTCGAGGCCCGGGCCGGCCGGCGCGGGGCCGACGCGCGCGAGCGGCTCCCATTCGAGATCCCGTTCCTCGACCTGGATCGCGAGAGTATCGAAGGGACCGAGGACGAGGTCCACGGCCAGGCGGTACTCGGGGGTCCGGGAATCGTCGACCGCCGCGGAGACGGCGACCTCGCGGCCGTTGATCGATACCCGGACGCGGGTGTCGGGCACGTCCCCCCAGGAATCCGCGAAGCGGCCGCGCAGGATCTTCAGCGCAGCCCGGCGGGGAACCGAGCGCCAGGCGGTGGCGGTCTTCATGGCCTCGACCGCGGCGCGCGCTTCCCCTCCCGCGGCCTGCGGGAGGAAGCTCTCGCAGGCGGCGAGGAAGCGCGGGAGCTCGCGCAGGCCGCGCACGCGATCGGCCAGAAGCAGGGCGCGGTACCGGTCCCGGAGGTCTTCGTAGAGAAGCCGGCGGATCGGTCCCTCGCGCTGCTCGCGCAAACGCGTGTTCTCGGCGCGCAGGGCTTCCGCCTCCGCGGCGAGCCGCTCGGCACGCTCGGACAGCTCCGAGCGTTCGGCGGTGAGACGGCCTTCGAGCCCCCAGGCGCGGAAGAGGAGGGTGCCGAGGACGAGCGCGACGCAGGCGAGTTCGCAGCCCACCACCACGGTCGGGCGGTCGAGCAGCCAGGCGACGAGGCCGGCCAGGGACGTCCCGCCGAGGGCGGCGGACATGGCCGCGGCGCGGTGGAAGCGGCGGCGCGGATCTTCGGCGAGCGCGCGCTCGACGATCCGGCCGACCGGCTCGGGGACGCCCGCGAGCACGAGCAGGGCGCGGCCCGCGCGGGCACGGGTCCCGCGCGGCTTTTCCGCGAGCGTGGACCCGGCGAGCATCTCGAGCAGCAGCACACCGGCGGAAAAGAGATCGCTCTCGGGGCGGGCCCGGCGGGCGTCATCGATCTGCTCGGGCGCGGCGTACGCCGGCGTGCCGAGGAATTCCCCCGGGCGGGTGATCGCGTCCTCGGGTCGGCGCTCGAGCTTGGCGACGCCGAAGTCGAGCAGGCACACGCTTCCGTCTTCGCGCAGGAAGACGTTCTCGGGCTTGAGGTCGCGGTGGACCACGCCGTGCGCGTGCGCGCGGCCGAGGATGTCGAGCACCTGCCGCGCGACGCGGGTCGCGCGAGCCGCCTCGAAGCGGCCCTCCTCGCGCAGCGCGTCGGCCAGGGTGCGGCCGAGCACCCGCTCCATCACCACCCACGGCAGGCCCTCGTGCTCGCCCGCGGCGATGCCGCCGGGCAGGCCTTCGATCCCGCGGGCGAGCAGCAGGCGCGCCTCGCGCGCGAAGCGCCGGCGCTGGTCGGGATGGCGCGCGAGATCGGGCAGCAGGACCTTGACCGCGCAGGACCGGCGGTCGGGGGCGGTCCCCTCGAACACCGCGCAGAAGCCGCCCAGACCGATCGGGCGTCCGACGCGCGTGCCGTCGGCCAGGGTCACGCCGGTCCAGGCGGGAATCTCGCTGCCGGTGCGCAGGAAGCCCACCAGCCGGCCGAGTCCGGGGTCTTCCGACGGCGGGCTAGCCAGGGTGCGCTCCCGGGACCACTTCGCGGTCCTCGACCCAGAGATCCCCATCTTCGAGCAGGACGCTCCAGCGCACGCCGCGCAGGTCGAGCAGCAGGTCCTCGACGCGCGCGAGTTCGCGGTCGGCCTCGTCGCGATCGAGGCAGGCGGCGGAGACCCGGCGACGCAGCGCATCCCGCAGGTGCGCGCGGATGCGGGCGCAGCGGTCGCGCCAGGTGCGCGCCGGGATCGCCGGATCGGGGGCGCGGCCCGCCATGAACGCCTCGCAGAAGGCGCCGAAGACCGCATCCCAGCCCTTCGCGCGGCAGTGGTCGCGGGTCTCGCGCAAGGCCTCGCGCAGGTCCTGGAGCGCCAGGGTGCGCTCGAAGCCGCGCGCGGCGTCGGCGAACGGGTCCCCGGCGACGGGCGCGGCGCGGCGCGCGCGCTCGCCGCGGCCGGCACGCCGGAGCGCGTCGGTCGCCCAGTCGGTCAGGCATTTCCACAGGAAGGTCTTGAAACGCGCCGGGCCGTTGCGGTCGATGCGCGCGAGCAAATCGCCGGCGACCAGGCGATCGGCGACGAACTGCGCGGCCAGCTCTTCGGCCCACTGCCCGGCCCGTGCCCACGGCACCCCGCGGTTCGCGAGGATGCGCGCGAGCGCCGACTCGATCGGCGCGTGATAGAGCGCGACCAGGCGACCCAGTTCCTCGCGGCGGCGCCCCGGAGGCAGCGCCCCGCAGCGGCACACCAGCGTCCACTGGGTCGGCGGCCAGGCCGTCCCGGGGCGGTCGGGTCTTTCCTGCACGGAGCTTCTCCGGATCGGGCGATGCCCACCCTATATGCATCGGCTGGGCGCGGCCGGCGGATGCGAAATCCCCAATCCAAAATCATAGCGCGGCAGAGCCGCAAACAAAACGCAGAGAACGCAGAGAGACCGGAGAGAGGACGCGGAGAACGGTTTCCCGTCGCTGGATCAGAGCCGATTGACCATCCGCCGGATTCCGTCCTCGAGGATGAGGACGTTGAAATTCACGAGTAGTCCGACCCTTGGATCGCTCAATCGCAGGTGGGCGCCCCAGCGAGGCTTCGTCGCTACTCCTCTGCCGAGACCGTGCCGCGCTGCACGAGGTCGTGCGGCAGGTCGAGGTGGTCGAGGATGCGGCCGACCAGGAAGTCGAGCAGGTCCTCGACGCTGCGCGGCCGATGATAGAAGCCGGGCGAGGCGGGCATGACGACCGCGCCGGCCCGGACCGCCGCGGTCATGTTCTCCAGGTGAACCAGGGAGAGCGGAGTCTCGCGCGGGACCAGGATCAGCTTCCGGCGTTCCTTGAGACAGACGTCGGCCGCGCGTTCCACCAGGTTACGAGAAGCGCCGTGGGCGATCGACGACAGCGTCCCCATGCTGCAGGGCACCACGACCATGCCGATCGTGCGGAAGCTCCCCGAAGCGATCGAGGCTCCGATGTCCTCCACCGGGTGCCACACCGCGCGGCCTGCGGCGGCTCCC
>Ga0209514_10005000_pt1 | contig 17313 bp, 14 predicted proteins | sample Subgrocontami58m_FD_187452 | JGI IMG/M metagenome (GOLD analysis project Ga0209514, IMG submission 187452) | Subsurface groundwater microbial communities from S. Glens Falls, New York, USA - GMW37 contaminated, 5.8 m (SPAdes) (version 3) | ecosystem: Environmental > Aquatic > Deep subsurface >...
GGTCCTCCCTCGGGAATGGTCATCAGCAGGAGGTCGCTGTACCCCCCGATGACGGTGAGGAGGTTGTTGAAGTCATGGGCGATTCCGCCTGCGAGCTGGCCGACCGCCTCCATCTTCTGGGCCTGCCGGAGCTGCTCCTCGGCCCGGCGACGGGCCTTGCGCTCGCCGGTCTCTCGCAGCTCGCGCAGGACGGCGGGTACGAGACGTCGGATGTTCTCCTTGGCCATGTAGTCCTGCGCGCCGGCTTTCAGGATCGCCACCGCCGCATCTTCCCCGATGCTTCCCGAAACGAGCAGAAAGGGCGTGTCGGGGGAGATCTCGTTTCGCACGGCGAGCGCGCGGGTGCTGCTGAACACCGGCATCTGGTGATCGCTGATGATGAGATCCCAGGGGCCTCGCTGGAGTGCATGACGGAAGGCGACTTCGTTGTCGACGCGTTCCGGCGAAACCTGGAAGCCGCCCCGCTGGAGCTCGGCGACTTCCAGACGCATGTCGTTCTCTTCGTCCTCGACGAAGAGGACGCGGAGCGGGAGATCCATAGTGAGCCCCTCTAGAGCGAAGTCCCGTCAACCCAGGATCATGCGAAAGCGAAACATAGCGTAGCACCTTCGCCCGGTGCGCTGCGAGCAGAAACCGTGCCGCCGTGACGCTGGAGGATGCGCTGGACCGTGGCCAGGCCGATCCCCGTGCCGGCGAATTCCGAAGCGGCATGGAAGCGCTGAAACGGGGAAAACAGCTTGTCCGCGGCAAGCGCGTCGAATCCCGCGCCGTTGTCACGGATGAAGAACCGCGGGGGCCCATCCGCAGCGGTCTCCATCCCCAGCTCGATGTGGGCCAGCGGTCGCTTGCGCGTGTACTTCCACGCGTTGCCGAGGAGGTTGTCGAGCACGACGCGCGCCAGCCCCGGGTCGGCCGTCGCGAGCAGGGGCTCGCCGATCACGACCTCGACCACCCGGTTCGGCTCCGCCCGACGCAGTTCCTCGACCACCGCGCGGGCGATCTCCGCCAGGTCGATCGGCGCGAGACGGAGGTCCTGGTGGGTCACCCGGGCGAGGGCGAGGAGGTCCAGGATCAGCTGGTTCATCCGGCCGGCGGCGCCCAGGATCCGGTCCAGCGAATCCAGCCCTTCGGGCGCGAGCGTGCCCCCAGACCCTTGCTTGAGGATTTGGCCGAAGCCAGCGATCGCTCGGAGGGGCGCCCTCAGGTCGTGGCAGACCATGTGCGAGAACGCCTCGAGGTCCCGATTGCTGGCGGTGATCTGCTCGACGCGGTGCTCGAGCGAGCGGTTGAGGCGGAACACCTCGGCCGACCGTTGCGCCAGATCGACGAAGACCTTGACCTTGGAGCGCAGGATCACCGGGTCGTAGGGCTTGAACAGGTAGTCGACCGCTCCTGAAGAGTATCCTTGGAGCTCGTGCACCGGACTCTGGAACGTCGCGGTCAGGAACAGGATCGGCGTGTGGCGCGAGCGCTCCCGCGCGCGGATCATCCGCGCCGTCTCATAGCCGTCCATCGACGGCATCTGGGCGTCGAGCAGGATCACGGCGAAGTCCCGGTCCAGCAGGTGCCGCAGGGCCTCCCTCCCCGACGCGGCGAGGACGAGGTTCTGCCCGAGGTCCGCGAGGACGGCCTGCAGGGAGAGCAGCCCGGCCGGCTGATCGTCGACCAGGAGGATATCGACCGGCACTGCATCGCTCATCACGGGTCCCTCCATGCGGAACACAGGGCGACCAGGAGCGGGGAGATCCCCTCGACGCGCCGCACATGATCGGCAAACGGGCGCGCCGCGGCGGGCATGATCGGGCACTCTGCCGCCTCCGGATCTTCCACGATAACGACCCCGCCCCGCCGGCGGATCCGCTCTGCGCCGCGCGCGCCGTCGTCGTTGGAGCCGGTCAGCACGACGCCCACCGTGCCGCGACCGAAGGCATCCGCCGCGGTCTCGAACAGCACGTCGATCGACGGGCGCGCCCAGCGCACCGGCGGCTCCGTCGAAAGCGCGAATCGATCGCGATCCACCAGCAGGTGGTAGTCGGCGGGCGCAAGCCACACCCGGCCGGGCGCGACCGGGTCCTTGTCCGCCACCTCCGCCACCGGCAAGGCGCAGCCGGCCTGCAGGAGCCGTCCGAGTTCCCCGCCCCCGCGGGGCGGTCGGTGCTGCACCAGCGCTACCGCCGCGGGGAATCCCGCGGGCAGCCCGCCCAGCAGGGCCTGCAGGGAGCGCAGCCCGCCCAGCGAGGCGCCGACCACCACGATCCATGGGGTCATTCCCTGACCTTTCGATAGACGCGCTCCGCCTCGGACATCATTTCGTAGTCGGCCTCGTGCGGCGTGAAGCGAAGGGACTCGCACCGCCCCAGCGCCAGAACCCCGAGGCGCGCAAGGCTCGCGAAGATCAGCCGGTGCACCCGATCCTGGAGCGCGCGGTTGAAGTAGATCATCACGTTGCGGCACAGGATGAGATGGAATTCGTTGAACGAACCGTCGGAGACGAGGTTGTGCGGCGCGAAGATGACGCTCCGACGCAGGCGCGGGTCCAGAACGACGTGGTCCTCCTGGGCGGAGTAGTACGAGCTGAAGTCGCGCTTGCCGCCCGCCTCGAGGTAGTTGGCCGTGTTGGTGCGCATGTCCGCGAGCGGAATCACTCCCCGCCGCGCGCCGCGCAGGACCTTCTCGTCGAGGTCGGTGGCGTAGATCCGGCAGCGGTCGAGCAGCCCTTCCTCCTCCAGGACGATCGCCAGCGAATGGAGTTCCTCGCCCGTCGAGCAGCCGGCGTCCCAGATGCGCGCATGCGGCCAGGTCCCGAGCAGGGCCACGACCTGGTCGCGCAGCACGCGAAAGAACCCCGGATCGCGGAACATCGAGGTGGAATGGACCGCGAGGGCCAGGAGCAGGCGCTCGAAGCACTCCGGATCGCGCAAGACCCGCTCGGCGAGCCGGGAAACGTCGGGCACGCCCTCGGGCTCCAGGCGGCTGACGACGCGGCGCCGGATCGACGCTTCCGCGTAGTCGCAGAAGTCGTAGCCGTAGCGCGCGCGGACGCCCTCGAGCAGCCGCCGGACCTCCTGGGCTTCGGGATCGTCCATACGTGGATGGCGCTTCGCGCTCTCCGTCCGCGACCTACCGATACAGCCACACGCGCAGCAAGGACAGCAGTTGGTCCACGTCCACGGGCTTCGTCAGGTAGTCCGACGCGCCGGCCGCGATGCACTTCTCGCGGTCGCCCGCCATCGCCTTGGCCGTCAAGGCCAGGATCGGGATCTTCGCGAAGGGCTCCAGTGCGCGGATCGCCCGCGTGGTCTCGTATCCGTCCATCTCCGGCATCATGATATCCATCAGGATCGCGTCGACATCCGGGGACTGCCGCAGCGCGGCCAGCGCGTCCCTGCCGTTCTCGGCGTAGACCACCTTGATTTCTTGCAGTTCGAGCACCGTGGTGAGCGCGAAGATGTTGCGCATGTCGTCGTCCACGATCAGCACTTTTCTGCCGGCCAGCACCGGGTCGCGGCGACGCACATGCTCGATCAGCCGGCGCTTTTCCGGCGGCAGGTTGCCGGCGATCCGGTGCAGGAACAGCGCCGTCTCGGCGAGCAGGCGCTCCGGCGAACGGCCGCTCTTGATCACGATCGCGTCCGTAATCCGGGACAGCTCGATCTCCTCCGCACGGGTGAGATCCTTCGCGGTATGGACGACGATCGGAAGTTCGCGCCAGGCGGGCTCCCGGCGGATGGCGTCGATGACCTGGAAACCGGTCATGTCGGGCAGCCTGAGATCGAGCACCATGCAATCGAACCGGCCGGCCTTCAGCGCCGCGAGCGCCTCGGCGCCGGTGGCCACCGCGACCGTCTCCACGTCCCCGTTCCCGACCAGGTCGACGATCGCCCGACGCTGCACCGGGTCGTCCTCCACGACCAGGAGCCTGCGCATCGCGCGATCGACGAACGCGCGCATGCTGCCCATGGCTTGCCTCAAGGCCTCCCCGGTGGAGGGCTTTTTCAGAAAGGCGATCGCCCCGCTCTTCAGGGAGCGCTGCGCCGCGTCCTCCACCGAGATCACATGCACCGGGATGTGCCGGGTCGCCGGGTCGTGTTTCAGGCGATCCAGGACCACCCACCCCTCGGAATCCGGCAGGTGGAGATCGAGCGTGACCGCGGCCGGCTCGAACTCGCGGATCAGGGCCAGGGCCTGGGCGGCGGTCGTGGCGGCCAGCGCTTTGAAGCCATGCTCGCGGGCCAGATCGAGCAGCAGCCGGGCGAAGGGGATGTCGTCTTCGACCACAAGGAGCGTGCGATCGCCGGGACGAACCGAGGCGCGGTCATCGGGGATCGACATGGGGATAGGCGCCGAATGGCGACCCACGGGGATCGGCATCGGGCTCGACAACGAGGCGGCGGGCGCATTCCCGAGCGCCTCCGCCGCGGTCGCCGGCCCGACGCTGCCGCCCCGTCGCTTCGGCGGAGGGGCATGGGTGACCGGGAGGAAGAAGGTGAAGGTGCTGCCCTCCCCGGGCGCGCTTTCCAGGCGGATGCACCCGCCCAGCATGACGGCGATCTCGCGGCAGATCGACAACCCGAGTCCGGTTCCGCCGTACTTGCGGGACGTCCCGCTCTCGGCCTGCTGGAACGCTTCGAAAATCACCTGGTGCTTGTCGTGGGGGATGCCGATGCCCGTGTCGCGCACCGAGAACGCGATCCCCGGGCCCCCCGCGGTCGGTCCCTGCGGATCCGGGTTCCACCCTTCCGGCGCGGGCGCGATCGCGACCTCCACCCGCCCGTGTTCGGTGAACTTGCAGGCGTTCGACAGCAGGTTCCGGAGCACCTGATGCAGCCGCTTCGGGTCCGTGCGCAAGGCGGGCGGCACGCCGGGAGCGAGCGAAATCGCGAATTCGAGCTTGCGCTTCTCCGCCACCGGTCGGAAGGTCCGCTCCAACGTGTCGCGCAGTTCCTCGAGGACGACATCGCCCAGGTCCACCGTGGCCGTCCCCGACTCGATTTTGGCGAGGTCGAGGATATCGTTGATCAGGTCGAGCAGGTCGTTCCCCGAGGAGTGGATGGTCTGGGCATACTCGACCTGCTTGGAGCTCAGCGTCCCCTCCGCGTTCTCGCCGAGAATGCCGGAGAGAATGAGCAGGCTGTTGAGGGGCGTGCGCAGCTCGTGGGACATGTTGGCGAGGAAGTCGGATTTGTACTTGGAGGTGATCGCCAGTTGCGCGGCCTTGTCCTCGAGCTGCCGGCGGGCTTCGTCCACTTCCCGGTTCTTCTGCTCGAGCTCCCGCTTCTGGCCGGTGAGCAGGTTCGCGCGCTCCTCGAGTTCCTCGTTGAGCTGGCGGAGCTGGTCGCCCTGCTGGCGGAGTTCCTCCTCGGACGCGCCGAGCTGCTGGTTCTTCTGCGCGAGCGCGCGGTTGGCCTCCGCGAGTTCCTCCTGCTGCGCCTGGAGTTCTTCGGTGAGCTGCTGGGAACGGCGCAGGAGTTCCTCCGTGCGCGCGGACGAGGCGATGGCCTGAAGCGTGGCGCCGAGACCGTCGGCGACCCGCTCGAGGAAGTCGAGCCGCGTTTCCGGGAAGTCGCGCAGAGAGGCAAGTTCGAGCACCGCAAGGACCTCGTTCTCGAAGAGGATGGGGAGGACGACGATGGCACGGGGCGCGGATTCTCCCAAGCCGGAAGCGATCTTGATGTAGTCCGCGGGGACCTCGGTGAGGAGGATGCGCCGGCGCTCGCGCCAGCATTGGCCGACCAGGCCCTGGCCTTCGCGAAACGAAGTGGGCACCTGATGGCGCTCGGAGTAGCCGAACGAGGAGATGAGCTGGAGCGCCGGGACACCGTCGGCGGTCTGCTTGAGGAAGAAGACGCCGTGCTGAGCTTCGACCAGGGGGGCGAGTTCGGAGAGGAGGGTGCCGGTGAGGGCCTTCAGATCGCGCTGGCCCTGGATCTGGCGCGCCAGTCGGGCTTGATGGCCCTTGGACCAGTCGCGCTCCGCCAGGGCGGTCTGCGCATTCTGGATGCCGTCCGCCATGCGATTGAACGCGCCGGCGAGCGTGCCGAGCTCGTCCTGGGTATCGACCGGCACGCGGGCGTCGAGGTGGCCGGCTCCGAGGCGCTCGGCGCCGGCGACGAGAACGGCGAGGCGACGGGTGAGGCTGCGGGTCAGCCGGAGACCGAAGCCGGCCACGAGCGCGATGCCGAGCACGGCGGTTCCGAGGGTCGTCCAATGGCTCGCGGAAACCACGGCTTGCGCGATCGCGGTGCGCTCCAGGAGCAGGCGGTCCTCTTCCGCGTCGATTTCGCCGACGACCTGGTCGATCGCCAGCATGTGGGCATCCGCGGTATCGCTCTCGATGCGTTCGCGTGCCGCTTCGAACCCGGCGGTGCGGCGCAGCTCGATGTTCCCGGACCAGAAGGCCTCGGCCTGGGCCACCCGGGTTTCGAGTTCGTCGATTTTCCCTTGCAGTCCCCGGTTGCTGGAGGTCAGTGCGCGCAGCTCGATCAGCAGGCGGGGAACGGCGGCACGTCCCGCTATATACGATGCGAGCATGTTTTCGGATCCGGTGATCACGAATCCGCGCGACCCTCCCCGGATGTCCCGGACCTTTGTGGGAATCTCGGCGAGCTTGGCGCGCACTTCGTGCGTGTGGGCGACCCAGTCCGCGGATTCCACCAGATCGCCGGTGGTGCCGTAGGAGACCCACGCCATGAGAAGGAAGGGCAGCAGGGTGATCGCGAAACCGCCGGCGATCTGCTTGCCGATGGACCATGACCAGTTCATGCGGGGTCCTCCCTGCGCTCGGTGGACTGGGGCCTGAGGTCGTCCGTGGCATCATATCAGCAACCGCGTAAGGGCGCCCAACCGGTCGCGGATCGACCATGACTCGCGCTTCATTTCCGCTTGCTGAGGATGGCCGGTCATGCAACCGTTTCGAGCTGATACAGGTACTTCTGAAATCCGGAGAAGATCGTCGCAATCTCCTCTGGCCTACCCAGGTCTGCCACCGCATCGGCGATGGAGTCATGGTACTTCAGGCGCAGCAGCGGCGTGAGCTTCTGCTGATCGAGTTCCTCCACGCCCACGCTCACGTAATGGGTGAGCACAAAATCGAGGAAGCCACGCTGCTTTCTGCTGAAGTGCGTGCTGATTCTCACCTTGGCCGTCGCGGCGCGTTCCTCGCGGCTCAAGGGCGCGAGCGCGAAAGCCACATGGGCGAGAACGTCGAACACGTCGCTCTTCTCGGCATCGATGATCTTTTGCATCTCGGCCATCTGTTCCCGGCCGAAGCCCTTTTCGGCCAGTCCTTGCAAGAGCTTGGCGCGCGTATCCGGCGCACTCCAGACGGCACGCAGTTCCTCTTCGCTCCTGAAAAGCTCGGGCAGCTTGCCGAAGAGCAGTTCCAGGAACTGCTGCGCGGACATCGGCGCGCCGTCCGGGTGCCAGAAGCTCGTGACCACCATGTGCTGGATGCTGCGGGCCTTTCCGTCCGCGAGCTTCACCTTGGCCTGCTTGTGACGTGGAGCGGGTTCCGGCCCTGGCCCCGGCACGGCCGGCGGGTAGGGTGGGGGTGGCAGCGGCGGCGGCTTCGGCTCCGGCTCCAGCGGCTCGCCGTCCCACTCGGGATCGCTGAAGTGATGGTGCGCCTTCACGAAGTCGTGAATCGTGAAGTAGTCCTTCCCGTCGTAGAGCCGCGTCCCGCGACCGATGATCTGCTTGAACTCGATCATCGAATGGATCGGGCGCATCAAGACGATGTTGCGGATGTTGCGGGCGTCCACCCCGGTGGAGAGTTTCTGTGAGGTCGTCAGGATCGTGGGGATCGTCTTCTCGTTGTCCTGGAAGTCGCGCAGGTGCTGCTCGCCGAGTTCACCGTCGTCGGCGGTGACCCGCTGGCAGTAACTCGGCTCCGTGCTCGACTTCATCTGGTTGATGAGGTCGCGCACGACCAACGCGTGCGCCTGGTTTGCGCAGAATACCAGCGTCTTCTCGTTCTGGTTGATCTGCTCCATCTGGATCTTCACGCGGTGGGCTTCGCGCTCCCTGATCTCGATGATCTTGTTGAAGTCCTTCTCCTCGTACCGCTTGCCGGTTTCGATCTCGCCTTCGATCAGCCTGTCGTCGGGCGTGTAGACATACTCGTCGAGCGTCGTGGAAATCTGCTTCACCTTGAACGGCGTGAGGAAGCCGTCGTTGATCCCCTCCTTCAGCGAATAGACGTAGACCGGCTCGCCGAAGTAGGCGTACGTGTCCACGTTGTCCTTGCGCTTGGGCGTTGCGGTGAGGCCGAGCTGCACCGCCGGGGCGAAGTACTCGAGAATGACGCGCCAGTTGCCCTCGTCGTTCGCGCCGCCGCGATGGCACTCATCGATGACGATGAAATCGAAGAAGTCCGGCGGGTATTCGCCAAAGTAGGGCGACGGCCTGCCGTCCTTCGGCGGGCCGCTCATGAAGGTCTGGAAGATGGTGAAGAACAGGCTGCCGTTCTTCGGCACCTTGCCCTTCTTGCGGATGTCCTCCGGCTCGATCCGCACCAGCGCGTCCTCGGGGAAGGCGGAGAAGGCGTTGTAAGCCTGGTTGGCGAGGATGTTGCGGTCGGCGAGGAAGAGGATGCGCGGTCGGCGCGAGGGCTGGCGGCTCAGGTTCCAGCGGCTGTGAAACAGCTTCCAGGCGACCTGAAAGGCGATGAAGGTCTTGCCCGTGCCGGTGGCGAGCGTGAGCAGGATGCGTTCCCGGTTCTCCGCGATCGCCTCCATCACCCGCTCGACGGCGATGTCCTGGTAGTAGCGGCTGGGGTGCGAGCCGCCCTTGTCCTCGAACGGCACGGGGGCGAAGCGGTCGCGCCACTCGTTCGTTTTGGCGAAGGTCATCGCCCAGAGTTCGTCCGGCGTGGAGTAGCGAGACACCTCGCCTTCCTGGCCGGTCTGCATGTCGATGCCGTAGGCGCCGTGACCGTTGGTGGAATAGGTGTAACGAACGGCGAGTTTGCCGGCGTAATTCTTGGCCTGACCGACGCCTTCGGTCGGTTCTTCATCCCACGCCTTGGCCTCGACGACCGCCAGCTTGCGGTTGCGATAAACCAGCACGTAATCGGCGGTGAGCGGCTTGCCGCGCCGGCCCTGGCCTTCGATCCGGCCCGGCGTGATCGGGTACTCGCGCAGGATCTTGCTGCCCTCGACGACGCCCCAGCCCGCCGCCTTCAGCGCGGGATCGATGTGCTCGGCGCGGGTTTCGGCTTCGTTCATGGCTATTTGCCCTTCCTCCGCTTCTTGGGCTTCGGCAGCTTCTTTACCTCGTCTTCGAGTTGCTTGAGGGTGTCGGCCTCCGCCTCGTTTTCGAGCCGGGCGCGGCGACGGGCGGCGAAGCGGTCATACTCCTGCTCCGCGATGGCGTCAGCCTGTTCGCGACGGACTTCGCCGGCGCCGGGCAAAATGGCGCGCTCGTTCAATCGCAGGAAATCGTCGAACCGCGTCTGCCAGTTGTGGAGGAAGATCTGCTTGCGCCGCCGGGCCTGATCCTCGGCGAAATCGAGGAACATGACGACGATGCGGTTCAGCCCGTTGATCTCGGACTCGCGCAGGTAGTTCTTGGCCACGGTCACATCCCCCTTGCGGACCACGCCGCTTTTCCACGCCGTCAGGCCCATGTTGGGCTGGGCGGAGTCGGCCCGTTCGGCGATCAGTTCAGGCGCGGTCTTGCCGGTGACGGCGAAGTGCAGCTTGTTTTGCACCGCCTGAAAGAAGACCTGCGTCTCCGGCTCGGAGGGCGAATAGTCGGCGGCCAGCGCGAGGATCTCCCGCACACGCAGATACACCCGCCGCTCGCTGGAACGGATGTCGCGGATGCGCTCGAGCAACTCGTCGAAGTAATCCGTATGGTCCTTGCCCGGCGGGTTCTTGAGCCGCTCGTCGTCGATCGTGAACCCCTTGAGGAGATACTCGCTCAAGCGCGCCGTCGCCCATTGGCGGAACTGGGTGCCGCGGGGACTGCGCACGCGGTAGCCTACGGCGAGGATGGCGGGCAGGCTGTAGTGCTCGACATCGCGAGCGACCTCGCGGGTGCCCTCCAATCGAACTATCCGGAAATCCCGGATAGTTGCCTCCCGGCTCAATTCGCCCTCCTCAAAAATGTTCACCAGGTGCTCGTTGATCGTCCTCACATCCTTCTGGAAGAGCTCGGCTAGAAGCGCCTGCGTCAGCCAGATCGTCTCGTTCTCGAACCGGCACTGGATGCGCGTGCGGCCGTCCTCGGTCTGGTAGAGGATGATCGAGGATTGAGGCGATGATGGCGTGTCGTCGGGCATCCGCGATTTCCTAGAGTGCGCCGGTGAAGGCTTGGTGCAGCAGGGACTTTTTCAAAGCGTCCAGCGTGGAGACCTTGCGTGAGTAGAGGGAGGCGAGGCGATTGGTTTCCCCATCCATGGCCTCAAGCTGATCAACAATGCGGGTTTGCTCTGCACCGGATGGGACAGGGATGTCAAGCGCAGAAAGCGTTTTTTGATTCAAGCTCTTGATGTTGGTGCCGATGCCGCCGTCAATCATGTGTCGCCGAGCCGTATTGGATTCAAGAAGTGGCAGAGGTACATCGGCGACACAGCGCTCTCGTTTAGCCGATTTAGCCGCGCCCTGATCGTGAAGCCAGAATGCGTAATCCTCGTGGTAACTGCTCCGACCAGAAGACAGCGACCGATGAGTTACCGATGAGTTCCATGTTCCCATTCGATCTTACAAATAGCAGGTCGTTCTCTCTCAACGTGTCTGAACTGGGAAGCGTGCAGTCGGTGGTAGCCGTGTCCAAGTCATCGAGGGGCGCCCACAACCTGTTCTGAAAGTCCTTCACGCCAACGATCTTGACTGCCTCGCGCTGGCTCAACTTTGTGAAGTTGATTCCATTTCGAAATGTCGCCAGCTCACCAAGCGGCCTCTCCACCCACCCATCGCCGCGCTGGGTGAAGACGGAGTGGAGGTGGCTTTCGAAGATGGCGCGGGCGTTCTGGAGGTTCTTCTCGGCGTTGGCTTTGGCGGTGGCGATGCCCGCAAGAGCTTCGTCGAGAATGCCGACGATTCGTTGCTGTTCGGGGAGTGGGGGGAGCACGACCGGGAACTCGGTGATGTCGCGCTGGTACAAATGCGGGGTAGTCGCACCATTAAGCCTCGAGTTGACGATCCCCTGGAAATATGGGCTGGACAAACAGCGATAAAGGAATTTGGGGAGGATCGAGTCTCCGCTTCGAATGAGCAAGAGTGACGAATTGATCGTTGCCCGGTCTGGGAGTTCCCCGACGATCCCGACCTTGCCGATGCCAGCACCGTCCTTGCAGATGAGGACGTCGTCTGTTTGGAGAAATATTTCGGGACTCTCGACGTACCGCTCTTCGCTGATGTGAAATGCATCCCGGAAGTCGACGTAGTCGCCATGATTTAGCGAGTGGACCGAGAGAAACAACGGTCCGCTTTCCGTGTATTCCTTCGCCGTTAATCCCCGCCAACCGATTCTGCCCTTCAGTGCGGCCAGTTCCCCAAGCTGCTTCTTCTGCCACCCCTTTTTCATAGCACCCCCCTGATGTTCCCCACCACCTCCGCGCGGGGCGGCGGCAGGAGAAGGATGGGACGGATGGGAGTCATGGGTTTTCCGGCCTGGGCGGCTCATGACCGGCCTCCGGGCTTCCTGGGCGCCGGCCCTTGCCCATCAGAGGACTCATGCGGCGCGGAATTCCTATTTCGATACTGCAAGCGGGCGCGGGTCATGCGCTCGCGCAGGCCGCCGTGTTCGAGGAAGTCCTTCTCCAAACGGAGGAGTTGCCGGTCAATCAGGTAGTTGGTCTGGTGGATGAGGCACAGCGCGATGTTGGCCACGACCTCGGGCGGGCGGGTCCCCATGAACTTGCGGTAGTCCTCGTAGGTTTGCGGCGTCTTCCGGCCCAGCTTGCGGACGTATTGCGCTTCCTTGGAGTCCTTGTCCCAAATCTTGAGGTCGCGGGCGCGGAGGTAGTCCTTGTAGTCATCCAGCAATTCCTCCAGGCTGGCGCGGGCGACGTTGGTAAGCTTGATTTCGGTTTCCTTGGAGGTGAGCGCGGCCTTGCTGCCCTCCAGGATGTTCTTCTTGCCCGACCGCGCGGACTGGATCATCTGGTCAACGGTGCGGTCGCCTCTGGAGAGATACTTGTGCGCAAAACGGAAGGTGAGGTCATAGACGACCTCGGCTTTCTGGAAGGAAAGGAGCGTCTGGTAATCGCCGCGCGGGGGAAGCAGGCGGTCTGACGGATGGGAAGAATGGGACGATTGGGAAGGATGTTTCCCATCCCTCGAATTCTTCGCATTCTTCCCATCGTTCTTCATAGCAGCCCCCTGATGTTTCCCGGCGCTTCCGCGCTCTCGGCGGCGGGCAATTTCAGTCGGTGACAATTCGTAACCGACTCGCTTCCTTCCTTGCGGAGGCGGTTCTTGAGAACCTTCCAGTAATTCCTCGCCGTCTGGTAGTCGGGCTGCTGGGTCAGCACTTGAACGATATCCACGACCGAGACAAACCAGGTGTCCGTCTTCTCGTCGTAAACACGACGGATTTCACGTTCCTCGAACACGACGGGCAGAAGCTTCATAGCAGCTCCTTGATCTTGACCAGCACCTCCGCGCTCTCCGCATCGAGCGCGGCGATTTCGTCCATGATCTCCTGCGGGCTGCGGTGCTTCACCTCCTCGCCGCCATTCGGGTTCTTCGCGGAGAGGTCGAAAGTCTCCCTGTCGATGCTCTTCGCGTCCACGCTCCAGCTCTTCGACGAGTCGGCTCTGGTCGCTTGCAGCTTCACGAACTCGGCGAGGTCGTCGTCGTTGAGCGGGTTGGTCTTGCCGAGGTTGCGGCCCGGGTCGAGCTGGTAGAACCAGGTCTTGCGCGTCGGCGCGCCCTTCTCGAAAAACAACACCACGGTCTTCACGCCCGCGCCCGTAAACGTGCCGCTCGGGCAGTCGAGCACGGTGTGCAGGTTGCAGCTTTCCAGCAACAGCTTGCGCAGGCTGACCGAAGCGTTGTCGGAGTTCGACAGGAAGGTGTTCTTGATGACCACGCCGCCCCGTCCGCCGGCCTTGAGCATCTTGATGAAGTGCTGGAGGAACAGGAACGCCGTCTCGCCCGTGCGAATCGGGAAGTTCTGCTGGACCTCCTTGCGCTCCCCGCCACCGAAGGGTGGATTGGCCAGCACCACATCGTAGCGGTCCTTCTCCTGGATGTCGGCGAGATTCTCGGTGAGCGTGTTGGTGTGCAGGATGTTCGGCGCTTCGATGCCGTGCAGGATCAGATTCATGATCGCGATGACGTAGGCGAGGGACTTCTTCTCCTTGCCGTAGAAGGTGCGTTCCTGAAGGATGCGGTCCTGCGCGGTGGTGCGCTTCGGATAGGTCTGCCTCAGGTACTCGTACGATTCGCACAGAAACCCCGCCGAGCCCACCGCACCGTCGTAGATCCGTTCGCCGATCTTGGGTCGCACCACCTGGACGATGGCGCGGATGAGCGGGCGCGGGGTGTAAACCTCGCCGCCATTGCGCCCGGCGTTGCCCATCCTCTTGAGCTTGTCCTCGTAGAGGTACGAAAGCTCGTGCTTCTCGATCTGCGAGCGGAACCGCAATTCATCCATGTGATCGATGATCTCGCGCAGGTTGTAGCCGCTGGCGATCTTGTTCTTGATCTCGCCGAAGATCTCCCCGATCTTGTATTCGATGGTGTTCGGCCCGCTCGCCTTTTGCTTGAAGCCGTGCAGATAGGGAAAGAGCTTCTGATTGACGAAGTCGCGCAGGTCATCGCCGGTCGGGGCCTTGTTGTGGTCGAGCTTGCCGTCCTTGCCCTTGGGCGCGGCCCAGCTTTCCCAGCGGTAGGGCTTGTCGAGGATGTAGCTGTACTTCTTTCCCTCCAGCGCGGCCCCATCGGCGAGGTCCTGTTCCAATCCGTCGAGGTACTTCAGGAACAGCAGCCAGGACGTCTGCTCGGTGTAATCCAGCTCGGTGGAACAGCCCGCCTCGTTCCGGAGGATGTCGTCGATATTCTTGAAGGCTTGCTCGAACATGCGTACCTATCCTCTGCACGGCCATGGTCGTCTTCTGGACGGGTCTCTCACGGGCTGACGATCAACCTCCCCGACCGCTCTTGGCGCGCAGGGTTGTCACCCGATCTCGAGAGACGACCTCGTGGTCATCGCGCCCGACGTGCCGTTCGCGGAACGTGCCGGAATTTGCGTCGCGGCTTGGGCGGCGCGCCCGGCGAGGTCACGAGGCTCCGGATCCCGGCGTGAAGCGCACGAAACGATGGCGAGCGACTGCCCGACGGCCTGGTCGTCAGCCGCGGACCCATCTCGTCGGCCCACCAAACCTTGTTGAGCCCTCCGTCGCCTACGATGCTGCCGAACAGTTCGGCGGTCTTGACGATGGAGTCCGGGACGTACGCGCGCGCCTTGTCCATGTCCGCGTTCGGGAAAGCACGTTTGAGAGCGCACAGATCGCCGAGATAGAAAGCTTCGGTCTCCTCAACCGCAATGCGGAAGATCACGTTCAGGCGGGGCTCGAGAGTCATCGCCAAGGCGACGAGACCCTGCTTCAGTGCCCCGCAATCGTCGTCGTCGGCATCGACGAGGACCAGCACAGCGTCGTTGCTGGACGCCGCCGCGTTGGCGTAGCCGCGCAACGTCGCCGGCAGTAGATCCAGGAGCCCGCGCCGCTTCGGTGCCGGGAGCGCGGCGGTGTCGCTGGGAAGGGCGCCCTTCCCTTGATGCGGGTGCGCCTGGAACCTGTGGCCCTTGAATGCGCGCGGGGTCCAGGCTTCGAGGAACGCCTTTTCGGATTTTCCCTCCACGAGGACGTGGACCTTCACCTGGGCCTCCCGCGGCCCTTCGAGGTCGCCTTCACGGGCTTCGGTTGCGACCCACCCTCGGGCTCGAAGTGGTTGCTGTACCACTGGGCGCCGAGAGGAACTCCCTGGTCGGTGAACTCCCGGACACCGGGCACGTCGACCACCCGCGTCGCGGTGGCCTGGCCACTGGCATCCTTCCGCATGAGCCAAACCTGCTCGGGAACGAGGGCATCGACGAAATAGGGCGAGTGCGTCGTAACGAGGATCTGCGTGGGTGCTTTCGGGCTTGAAGCATGGCTGACAAACTGCCGGGCGAGGCGTTCGATCAGCTCGATGTAGAGCCCATTCTCCGGTTCCTCGATCCCGACGAACGGGCGGGGTTGCGGATCCGCGAGGAGCACAGCGTAGGCGAGCATCTTCAGGGTCCCGTCGGACATGCTCTGCTGGTAGAAGGGATCATGGTAACCGGCGTCGTCGAAGCGGATGAGCAGCCGCTTGTCGGTGCTGACCTTGGTGGAGATCTTCTTCAGACCCGGGATGGCCCGCGTTACTTGAACGATGAGCGCGTCGAACTTCTCCGGGTAGGTCCGCTGAAAGTACTGAAGGACGTTGCCTACGTTGGAGCCCTTGCGGTCCAACCTCTGCTGTGCGCCCGCGGGCGGCAGATCACGCGCTGCGTCGGGGATGAAGTACGAGAGGTACCACTGTTCGATGTAGGTCCTCAGGGTGACGATCCGCGGGTGATTGGCGAGGTTTCCGAGCGTAGTGAGGCCCAGCCGGTTCAGGTCCACCAGCGTGACTTTCTCGGCACGCTTGTCGTCCGATCGAGACGGGACGTAATCCCCCGCCCACACCTTGCCGTGGCCCTTATCGAGCTTCAGGAAGTAGTACGGGCTACCGGTCGTCTCCCCTTTGCGGCGCTGCCGCAGGGTCTCCAGGGTGACCCCGGGGACGCCTTCGACCAAATCGATGTGGAGTTCGTAAACGATCGGCCGAGCGGGATCCTCGTGATCGAAGAAGATCTCGAAAGTGATCGGACCCCGCGCACCCTGGGTACGAAGGCGCTCGAACCCGCCGCGCGCGGGCTTGTCGCATGCCGCCTCCACGCCTTCGAGAAGGCAGTCCGAGACGAACCCGAACGCATCGAGGAGGGTCGACTTGCCGGCTCCGTTCGGCCCGATGAAGCACGCGAACGGGGGTAGCGCCGCACCCTGGGCGTACTTCACTTGCCCAAGTTTCAGGTCGGCGAAGGACTTGTAGTTCTTGATCCGAATGCCGAGAAGACGCGCCATGGATGCCCTCTGGAGCGCGAATAGGAACCAGGGAACTGCCTTTGTTGGACGGGGCCTGCCTTATGGAGGAACTCCGCCTGAGCCGACACCGAAGTAGTCTGTCGACCGTCTCGACGCTCGGAGTCTACTCTCCCCCTCGACCAGCGGGCAACGATTTGCTTGCCTTTCCCACCCCGATCGCGTACGATCCCGCATCGTTACGCTGCACCCCCGACGCCTCTCAGGAGCCCCGCCATGATCGACAAGGCCACCCGCGAAGCCATCACCCTCCTGGGCGACGAGGAGCTCATGAAGCTCGGCTCCCACCACGCCGCGGCCGCGCTCGATGCGCAGGCCGGCGCAACGATCGGGCTCGCGAAGAGCCCCGATGAGAAGGCGGCGATCGAGACGCAGATCGGCCCGAAGCTGATCCCCGCGGCCGAGGCGGCGCGCGCGCTGGTGAAGGCGACCGGCGATTCCCGCGTCGTCGGAGAAGGCTCCAGCAAGGGCAAGACTCTCGCCCAGGGCAAAGCCGCGCGCGCCGCGAAGGACTGGCGCCGCATGGCGATGAAGACGTTCAAGAACCTCGTCGTCCGCGGCGTCAAGGAGGCGGCCAACGAGACCACGATCACCGCGAGCGACAATTCGCAGGCCAAGCTGCGCGAGGAAGTCGAACACAAGGCGAAGCTCCTCTCGAGTTACGCTCCGAAGGCTCTGGTGCCGGAGACCGTGGTGGCCCTCGCCGCGCTCGGCGTGAAGGTCGCCTCGGACCTTGCCGCCGCGGACGCGATCCAAGAGGTCGAGTTCAAGAACCTGCCCTTGAAAACCCAGGAGGAGTACCTCGATAAGGGTATTCTCCTGTGCGCCTTGAAGGTGATCAACAACGCGGGGTGGACGGTCCACGCGGCCAAACTCAAGACCGCGGGACGCTACAACCTCGAGATCCTCTATCGCGGGGACCAATCAGGCGGGGGCGGCAAGGGCAAGGGAGACGGTGGGGGCGGAACGCCGCCGGCGAAACCGTAGGCTCTGACCGATCGTTTCCCTAAACCCTGTATCCGTCCGTGTTCGCGTCTCCCGGTGACAAGATCTGCCATTCCCCGGTCGCGATCAGCCTCTCCCCGGTCGCGATCTGCCTTTCCCGGTCGCGATCGGCCTCTCCCCGGTCGCGATCTGCCTCTCCCCGGTCGCGATCTGCCTTTCCCGGTCGCGATCAGCCTCTCCCCGGTCGC
>Ga0209514_10005001_pt1 | contig 17310 bp, 15 predicted proteins | sample Subgrocontami58m_FD_187452 | JGI IMG/M metagenome (GOLD analysis project Ga0209514, IMG submission 187452) | Subsurface groundwater microbial communities from S. Glens Falls, New York, USA - GMW37 contaminated, 5.8 m (SPAdes) (version 3) | ecosystem: Environmental > Aquatic > Deep subsurface >...
ACCTCTCCTGCAGCTACATTTGTTTGACGAATACTATCAAGGAGCGAGGTCTTTCCATGGTCTACATGCCCCAGGAAAGTTACAATAGGAGCCCGATTTACCATATCTTCGGCCTTTGTTGAAATCTGCTCATTTAAAAAGTCCTGTTCTTCTGCCTTCTCCTTTTTTCTAATTTCAATATCTACTCCATATTCGACACCCAGTAATTGGACAATCTCTTCACTTAGAATCTGATTGATTGTTGTACGAATATTGTGCTCAAGGAGTAACTTGGTTATAATCTCGTTTGCACGAATCCCCAATTTAAAAGAAAGGTCTTTTACGGTTATAGGCACTTCCATGACAACCTTTGTTTCTTTTTTAACTGTCGTCTTCTTTGATTCTGCAACTTCCGATCCATGTTCCCTCCTCTTCTGTGGTACGAAACCTGACGGATGTCTCTTTTTCCACATTGTTTTTACCGGAGTTACTTTTACAACGTGTGGTTGTTGAGGTATACCCTTATGAATCCTAACAACTTTGGGCGGTTGAACAACCTGAGCAACATGAGCGGCCGGACTGGCAAGCGGTGACGCTTTGATTTCTTTCTTTTGTTCAACGGTCTGTGTCGTGGCAGCCTCTTTTACTTTAGGCATTTCTTTCGGAGGAGTTACCTTTGCCGCTGGTTGGAACAATTTTCTTATCATTTCTGCTTGCTCAGGTGACAGGGTATTTGCATGGTGAGTAACATGAGTCAACCCCTTTTCATGGCACTTCTCAATTAACAGGTTGCTCTTTACCCCAAGCTCTTTAGCAAGTAAACTGATCCGAATTTTTTCCATTTAAACTCCTAAACTTATAAATCAAATACCCTAATAAAATTATGCATCTTCTTTACCGCCGCTCGTTTCAACACCTTCTGTAGTCCCAGCATCCGGAGGAGTTACATTTAAATTATCAGAGGGTGCTTTATTCGATCCAGCGACTTCTGTAGTCTCTAAGACACTGGCTTTCTGCCTTTCTTCAAGTTCTGATTCTGTTATGATATCAATATCCCATGCAGTTAAACGAGACGCAAGACGCACGTTCTGTCCCCTTTTGCCAATTGCCAGAGAAAGCTGGTCATTCGGCACCACAATGGTTGCAACCTGATTCTCTGACGACAGAATAATCCCGGAAACTTCTGCGGGTTTCAGCGCATTGGGCAACAGTGCTTCGGGTTCATCACTCCACCTGATAATATCAATCTTTTCTCCATTCAATTCATCCACAATATTTTTAATCCTGGATCCGCGCACCCCCACACATGCGCCTATGCAATCAACATTCGGATCACTTGAGGCTACAGCGATCTTGGTCCTATGGCCAGGCTCTCTTGCCAATGCTTTAATTTCAATAGTACCTTCTGCAATTTCAGGCACTTCTAATTCAAAAAGCCTGCGTACAAAATCAGTATGCGCCCTGGAGAGCATTATTCTTACCCGTGTGCCTACCTTCTTCACGTCAAATACCGTAGCCCTGATTCGCTCACCTGTATTGTAATGCTCGTCTGCAATTTGTTCTGATTTATGTAAGACACCTTCTGTTTTACCCAGATTGACAACCATGGTAGAGCCTTCAAACCTTTGAACCGTACCACTGACGATAGCGCCCTTTCGGCTATTATAATCTTCATATATAACGTCACGCTCGGCTTCGCGTATTTTTTGGATAATCACCTGTTTCGCAGTTTGCGCAGTGATCCTGCCAAGCTCGGAAGGATCGATTTTACGATCGCCATCCATAGCCACGATCTCTCCCGTATGCCTATCAATCTGAATAGATATCGCTTCCGGGGATTTAAAATGTTTTCTGGCTGCCGTAGTCAGGGCAGATTCGATACCTTGAAATACAACGTCCTTTGCAATCTCTTTATCCCTGTGCAAACTATCTACCAGGCGCAATAAACTTTCTTTGTCCATACTTACCTTTTTACCATTAACTAAGCTATACTAATGCTAGTCAACAATAACATTTGAGTAAAAATTATACCCCTTAAAATAAAAAAGTGGGTCATCCCCACTTTTTGAAATCCTGCAATCTCCCTTTAGTTAGTTATTACGACTGCTTATAAACCCTTTAAGGATAACGCATCTGTTTTATCCCTTTCTCTTTATTATCAATAATATTATGGAAAATTCTAACAGAAAAACCAACATTGTCAAGTTATTTTTACAGTAAGTGTATTCAATGTAAGTGGATGCAAAGACTTGTTTAATTGCCACTTAAAATCTCTTTGATATTCAAAATTTATTTTGTTACTATTTAAAACATGATAATCATTGTTGATAATTACGACTCTTTCACTTACAACCTCGTACAACAAATCGGTGCATTTGGTGAAAGGATGGAAGTTTATAGAAATGATAAGGTCAGCATTGAAGAAATTGAGGATAAAATGCCAGACCATATCATTATATCCCCTGGACCATGCACACCCAAAGAAGCGGGTATTTCGAACGATATTATAAAAAACTTCTCTGGCAAAATACCAATCCTTGGGGTTTGTCTTGGCCACCAGTGTATTGCATATACCTACGGCGCTGATGTGGTTCGAGCGCGGAGGCTTATGCATGGCAAGACGTCCATGATCAAACATGACGGCAAAACCATCTACAAAGGGCTTCCCAATCCTTTTGTGGCGACACGGTATCATTCTCTTATCGTCAAAGAAGACACACTGCCCGATTTCCTTGAGGTTACCGCTAGGGCAGATGATGATGAGATCATGGGTATCAGACATAAGGAATATCCATTGGAAGGAGTCCAGTTCCACCCCGAATCTTTCTTAACCGAAGAAGGCCCAAGACTTCTTAAAAATTTCCTGGCACTTTGACCAAATTGTAGAGACAGGTTTTAAACCTGTCTCTACGGATGCTTCGACAACATGGAAAATTTCGCCGATCAGCTTATTGCTACCATTCGCAGGAAAAATAGCTGTGTGGTCGTGGGACTAGACCCCTATTTCAAGCTCATTCCCGATACCGTTAAGAAAAAGCCCATAATATCGCACAAACCCAGCCTTGAATATGCGGCGCGTGTAATTCTGGAATTCAATCTGCAGGTCATCGACCTCATTGCACCCCATGTAGGCATCGTCAAACCTCAAATTGCATTTTATGAACTGTATGGCTGGTGGGGCGTCTGGGCATATGCAGAAACTATCAAATACGCCAAACACAAGGGATTGATCGTAATCGGAGATGTCAAGCGAGGCGATGTACCCAGTACGGCTGAGGCATACGCAGAGGCGCATATTGGAGAAGTCCACATAGACGATATTGTGGAAACCGCATTCGCCTCAGATGCCGTAACCGTCAACCCGTTTTTGGGGTCAGACAGTTTGCTTCCCTTTATCCAGACAGCAAAAAAGCATAATAAGGGTATATTTGTCCTTGTGAAAACGTCAAACCCCCTTTCTGGCGAATTCCAGGACCTCATGTGCGGGGAAATGAAGCTTCATGAAATCATCGCACAAAAAACCCACGAATGGGGAAAGGATTTAATCGGCAAGGAGGGATACAGCGCTGTGGGAGCTGTTGTCGGAGCTACCTATTCACAAGAAATAGAATTTTTAAGAAAAATCATGCCTTCGGCTTTTTTCCTCGTACCCGGTTACGGCACTCAGGGCGCTACGGCAAACGATATAAAATACTGCTTTAATCCTGACGGATTGGGGGCCATTATCAATGCCTCACGCTCCATCCTCTATGCCTACAATATTCCACCATGGAAGGAAAAATACGGCATAAATGGATGGAAAGACGCCACACAAGAGGCTGTAATTAAGATGAATGATGAAATAAGAGAGACATTGAGGTACTCTTAATTGAATGTACTTATGAAATTACACGATGTTCACGTAAGCACATATTCAGGATACAAGGCGGACGAAAGGCCGCTTGAGTTTACATTCAAAGAGAAAAAGCACAAAATTAAGAAGATAATAAGCCAAGCTTACGAAGAAATTTCTGGCAAAGGATTAAGGAGAAGGTACACTATAAAAACAGATGAGGGACTTACTTTTAAGCTTTTCTACGAAGAAAATCAAGACCGATGGTTCTTAGAAGAGTAATTTGGAAATATCGGTATTAACCAAGGCCCAACAAATATTCAATCACCTTTTTTTCTGGCAGAAATTTGTTTAACTGGCTTAAGCCCAATCCTTCTACAGCCGCGGTGATAAGTGCTTCCTCCGAAGTTTCCTCAGTATAAAATCGACCTGCGGCCAGCAATGCCTCTTTTGGGATGAGTCCCACCACTTCACTTCCCGTGACATGCACGCCAAATTTTCCGGCCTGTTTTTTTACCTCCTCAAAGGCCACATGCGGCGGAGTGACCTTGTGGTTCTGCAGGTTCATGGAGACCTGCGTAATATTATGTTCCTTTAGATAAACACCCATCGCCTGTACACATTTTAAAAGCCCAGGAACACGCACCTTTTCACCCTTTTCATTGACCTGTACAACTCCGGATGCCCTTACAATCCCTGAAATTTTATTGGCTATCCGAATGTCCTGGGTATCTAAATTCACATTATAGGCAATCAGGAATTCCCGTGCGCCAATTACCGTAGCCCCCGTCCTTCTTACGTTTTCATTAAATTCTACAGGACCATAATCAGGTCGCCATTTCTCGTCTTTCAATTTTTCAGGCAAACCTTCATACTCACCCTTTCTGATGTCGGGCAGGATGTGACGTTCTGGCATAACCGCAGCCTCTCCGTAAAGATAAACAGGAATACCAAGCCACTCTCCGACTTCCTTCCCCAACGTGCGTGCGATCTGAACACACTCGTCCATCGTTACATTGGATACAGGAACAAACGGGCAAACGTCGGTAGCGCCAATACGGGGATGTGCACCCTTGTGACGTGACATATCAATGACCTCAGCAGCCATCTCGATGGCATAAAAGGCCGCATCCTTGACTGCCTCTGGCTTGCCCGCAAAGGTGACAACGGTGCGGTTATAGTCTGCGTCTGATTCTACATTCAGTAATTTAACGTCTTTGACCTTTTCAATTTCACCGACAATCTTCGCTATTTTTCCGGAATCTCTGCCTTCGCTGAAATTTGGGACACATTCAATAATTTTATTCATTTTAAAAAATACTTATTGAGTTGCCTCAACAAGTACCCGTATGATGTGATGACATTGTATGTGTGTTTTTATACATTGCGGAAATCAAAATTAACTCAATAAGCATTTTTTAAAATAATGTAATTATACTTATCCCAATAATCATGATAATACCGCCGATTAATCTTTCCCGGATGTTCGTTTCTTTAAACCAGATAGCGCCATACATGATACCAAAAAGGAGACTCGTACGCTTTACTGAAATTACATAGGGAACTTCTATAATACTTACCGCTAAAAGGTGGGTAATTACTGCAAAGGCGACTACCAAACCAATCAAACTAAATAGTGTAAGTTGGGAAAATAATTGTTTAACTTCACCATGATTCTTCCACATCAAAACAGGAAAAAGGATTGCAGAGAGAATTGGGAAATAAACAGCGGCAAAGAATAACGGACTTGAGTGTAATATTGCCATCTTCCCCAGGTTAGATGTAATACTGTATATAAAGGCAACGATGATCATATACAAGGAGCCGCGCTCCCGTAGTATCGCCTTAAATGGCTCTAAAATGCCATGTTTTGTGGTATTGACATGAAGCAGATAAGCTCCGATGGTGGTAATTAATATACCGATGATCCCAAATTTATCCAGCCTTTCTCCAAGAATGAGGTTCGATGTAAAGATCATAAAGACCGGACTCAATGCCAAAAAAGGTAATGTTATGGATAAAGGAGACAGTTTGATAGCCTTCGTATATAAAATGAGCGCAGTAATTTCCAGCGGCAGTAAAATGGTTACTACAATAAAAAAATTTATGTCTAATCTGGGAATTTCTATAAAGGGAAGAAATAACAGCAGGAAAGGCGCTGCAAATCCGACATGCACCCAGGCAACGAGGTACTCGTTACTCTTAACGAGTGATTTCTTGGACAGCGCATCGGCCGAAGCTGAAAAAAAGGCACAAAGCAGGGATAGGAGAAACCAATTCACCGTTAGTTATCAAAAATATTAGCAAAGTTTATTATCTAGGGCACATGAAACTAAAAAATTGAAACAGAGTTGATGGGCGGAGGAGCAGAGGAGAAATCCCTTACTCTCACTTGCCCCCATGCTCCAATTCTCTCATTGCATCCGTACTTTACTATAGTTAACGCAAAAAGAAAGTTGTCATTGCGAAGGCGCAAGCCTGAAGCAATCTCAGGGAAGGATTGCTTCGCTCCTCTCGCAATGACGATTATATGTCACCTTATTTAAAATGTTTACTATAGTTGAACAGGCATCAATTTAGAGAATAGCTCTGTGGCGTTATAATTTATACCCGATCTTACGGAGGAACTGCTTGCGGTTTTGGACGTCCTTTTCAGTCTCGATACCTTTAGAGCAATAGCCGTCAATAACGCCCAGTATGCCCCTGCCCTGTTCAGTTTCTGCCACAATGACCTGCACGGGATTTGCCGTCGCACAAAAAACAGAACACACCTCCGGACACGCCTTGATGGAGTTTAACACATTCACAGGAAACGCCTCTTTGATGAGGATAACAAATGTGTGGCCGGCTGCGATGTTACTGGCATTTCGAATAGCAATTTCTTTTAAAGAACTGTCGTTCCCTTCTGCCCTGACAAGACAAGGACCTGAGGCCTCACAAAATGCAACGCCGAATTTAATGCCCGGTACGGCATTGACCATGACCTCATATAAATCCTCCGCCGTTTTAATAAAATGGGTTTGACCAATGATGATATTGGCACCATCAGGTATTTCCATTGTAACGGTTTTGATTTCCATTATTTTAACTCTATGACGTTAACCTTTCCAAAACTATCAAGTGGCTTATCGAACTTTTCCTTATCGCCAACCACAAGAATCTTGATTTCGTCAGGGTGTAGATATTTCCTGGCAACCCGCTGAACGTCTTCATGGGTAACCGACTGCACATTATCCAGATAGGTTTCGAGATAGGTCAAAGGCAGTTCTTCGTATTCAATATCGACCTTTTGCCCTACAATACTGGCGCTGGTCGTAAACCGAAAGACAAATTGGTTCATGAAGGTTTCTTTCGCCTGTGTTAACTCCTCTTTATCAATCGGCGACTTACGAATTTTTTCAGTTTCTTCTAGTGCAATCGAGATGGCGCGATTGGTCGATTCCAACTTGGTCTGACACGACACAAAGAACATTCCAATGTCTCGCGAGGTTTGAAAAGCGCTGTAAGCAGAATAGGCAAGTCCTTCATCCGAACGAATCCTGCCCGGAATGCGCGCCGTAAAGCTGCCGCCGCCTAAGATAAAATTCATAATCATGACGGGGAAATAGTCGGGGCTCTTCCGGTGAATTCCCAGATGTCCCATGATTACATTCGCCTGATTAATATCTTTATATACATAAAACACAGCCTTCTCAAAGCGTCTGTCTACCTTGGGTACTTCAGGAAATTGAATTTCCTCTTTCTTCCAACCTGCAAATACCGTATTCAGTTTTTTGATAATTTCGTCCTTATTGAAATCGCCTGAAATACCAAGGATAATATTATTGGGATGGAAATACTTTTTGTGGAAGGCAATCATATCGTCTCTGGCAATCTTCTCAATGGATTCCAAAGTCCCTTCAACCTTTCTGCTGTATGGGTGTTTGCTGTCATACATAATCTTGCGGAATTCCCTCTGTGCGATTTGTGCTGGATTGTCATTCTCGCGCCGAATGGATTCAATGACTTCGTCCTTCCGCATTCTTATCTTGTCTTCCGGAAAGGCGGGGTTCATAAGCACATCGGCAAAGATTTTCAGGCTTTTGTCAATGTCTTTCCTGAGCGTGGATAGGTTTGCACTGCCGGATTCTCGATCAATGGCGGTTTCCACAGAAGCCGCCATGAATTCGAGTTCCTCATTCATCTTATCGGCGGGCATAGATACGGTACCTCCACTTCTCATTACAAACCCCGTCAAACTGGCCAATCCCGCCTTTTCTTGAGGTTCATAAATTGCGCCAGTTCTGATACGGGCGGTGATATTAAATATGGGCAAATCATGATCTTCTAAAAGATACAAAATCATACCATTCTCCAGGACAACCCTGTCCACTTTCGGAGGGACAAAATTGAGGGGCTTGAATTTGAAACCCGAAACGATTTTTGCCCCTTCTGATTCAGGCTTTCCAACTGACGGGGCAACAACACGTTCATGTCCTCCCTGGGGTTGTGCGTAAAGATTGGAGGAATAGGTAAGAGAAAGTACGTATGCTATGAATATAACAGGAAATACAAAAAATTTATGCATGTTCACTTTAAAATCTCCTAAGTTTCAGATTTTTAAATTATTCCGTTTAAGTCCCCATTAACAAAGGGGGACTTCGTCGTGAGCTCAGTCGAACGATTCAGGGGGTTGTGTTTTTTCTGGGCTATTTTACAACCCCCTAGCCCCCTTTTCTAAGGGGGATTCTCTATGCCATACATCGTATAACCCACTTAAATAAAATGAAAATTCCTATACAATTAAATTAGGCCTTCGGCGACTTTTCAATGTAGAGCGAAGAGGCTCTTCTCTCTACAAGCACAACTTTGAAATTCCTTAACATATATGTAGCGCACCCAACACAATCTCCTTTAGTCCACCTTTATAAAGGAGAAATGGAGAATTTTTAGATTGCTTCGGGCAAACGCCCTCGCAATGACGACTTTCTTTTCGTGTTCACTATAATTTAAACGCGATTCGAAATTAATAGGTGGCTGTCGCTTTTTCTGGCTTATTATTGCCTTCCTTTGCCTCTTTCGCTTTATTGTTATTTTCTTTTTTTACCAGTATGGCCACAGTGCGATTGCTCTTCGTTAAATATTTTTTTGCTACCCGCATTACGTCATCAGCGGTTACCTGCGCTATCTTATCCATGAAGGTATTAATGTACCGCCAGTCGGAAAGAACTTCAAAATGCCCTATTTCGTTCGCAAGCCCAGCAGCCGAATTCAGGTCTCGAATAAAATCCGCCTCTAACTGATTTTTGATCTTCTGCAATTCCCAATCAGACGGCGGGGTGTTTTTCAGTTTTTCAATTTCTTCATAAATGGCAGACTCTACCTCTGCAACCGTATGCGGTGCACGAGGCGCCGCAATAAAAGTGAAGGTATCAGGATACTTTCCTATTTGATCATAGGCATGCGCCATGACAGCAATCCGTTTTTCTTCAATCATGGATTTATACAGTCTGGAAGTTCGACCATCTGAAAGGAGCGAACTTAGCACATCCAGCGCATACAGGTCTGGATGCCCAATTTCAGGGATATGGTATGAAATTGCAATATATGGATTTGATTCAAATTCGATCTCGACACGTCGTTCCCCTTTCTGTTCAGGTTCTACGGTCTTCACCCGGGGAGGCGCTGACTGGCTTGGAATGTCGCCAAAGTACTGTTCAACGAGTTTTATCATGTCGGCAGGATTAAAATCCCCCACGGCTACTATTACAGCATTGTTGGGAGCATAGTACTTCTTAAAATATTCTGAGGTTTCAGCCTTGGTAATATTCTGCACGTCTGACCGCCACCCAATGGTGGGCCAACGATACGGGTGTGCAATAAAGGTTACCGCATTCAACTGTTCGACCAACAAACCAAATGGGCTGTTCTCCGTTCTGAGCCGTCTTTCCTCCATAACGACATCCCGTTCCGAATAAAATTCCCTGAGCACAAGATTCTTCATCCTGTCAGATTCTAAAAACGCCCACAGTTCCAATTTATTTACCGGAAGGTCACAGAAGTAGTAGGTACCATCGGTTGAGGTTGCTGCATTCAGGCCAGAACCCCCATGCCGTAAATATAACGAAAAGACTTCATCTTTCACCACCAAGTCCCTGAGTTTTTTTCTTATTTCCTCCAATTCTTTTTCAAGTGATTCAATCTTTTTCTTGTCGGCAGCATCTCCACTATTTTTCTCTGCGGAGATTTTCATGACCAATTCGTCTTCCCTGTCAAGCAAAGGTTTTTCTGCATTATAATCCTTTGTCCCAAATATCTTTGTGCCCTTGAACATCATGTGCTCAAAGAGGTGAGAAACTCCTGTAATTCCCGGTCGTTCGTCCACTGAACCCACCTTATAATTAATCCGAAGGCAAACAATAGGTACGTCGTGTTTTTCCAGCATGAGTAATTTTAAACCATTTTTGAGCACATACTCCTTTACGTCAAGTTTCAGCGAATTGGCAAATATGCCACTGGTAAGAAACACACTAAACGTTATAAAAGAAAGAATTGATAGTAGTGTCTTTTTTTTCATTTTCTCCGTACTCCTCATAAGTATTGTTGGAAGAACAATTATTTAGATTAGAATTCTAAAGCGAAAGTGTATACATTTGCAATGTAAATTTTCCAGATTTCTTTTCCTCTTCATGAAAATATCCACATCTTTCTGGAACACAGACAACAGAAAGTTTGCTATCCACATGAAAACAACAATGCAAGAAATGACTCTTGCATTACAAGGAGAACTCATGGTAATATTTATCAACAAATTAGTCTCTCTGATTTGTTCCAGTGTAATATAATTTTTAATCCATCGACATTCGAAGAACTAAAGTAACAGAAAAATAGCAATTATTGAAATTAGTTAATATTATTAAATATTATTTCGTTACAAAGCGGATTTTGGGCATATACGAGGAGCCGGTCATTATGAAAAAAAGGAGTCTTTTAGGTTTAACCGTAATCACATCTGTTTTTCTTATCTGGTCAGGATATGCAGTTCATGCCAAGGAATTGAAACACGACGCTACTGCAACAAAACAGTTAGAGATTATCAGAAGAAACTTAAGCAGTCTTACAGAAATGAAGTCTGCCGATGCAAAGAAATATTATAACGAGGCGCTGAATGATCTGAATACTTTGATCGGAAAGTATGACGGAACAGAAGAGGCGCTGGAAGCAAAATTTTTCATGGGCGCTGTGCACAATGAGATGCATAATTTTGATGAGGCAATCAAAAGCTTTGATACTGTGCTGAGTCAGGGAGACATAAATCAAAATTTTAAGGCACGCACGTTATATTTTAAGGCAAAGGCTCTTTTAGGAAAAGGAGACGTAGTAACTGCAAAAGAGGTTGTCGCTGAATTGCGGCTGATTGAGCCCAGGGCAGCCGACTCCTTTGGCAATGAGCTAAGCGGTATGTTGAGGATAGGTGTGGAGGCTCCGACCTTTAAGGTAACAGCCGTTGACGGGAAACCTATCGACCTTGCACAATATAAAGGGAATATTATTATCATTAATTTCTGGGCTACGTGGTGTGACCCTTGTATCCAAGAATTTGCAAATACAAAAATATTATACACTAAATTCAAAGATAAAGGAGTTCAGTTTATTGGTGTCAGTCTTGATGACGATATTGAGGATTTACGCGGTTTTGTAAAGCAGGTAGAGGTTGAATGGCCGCAGATTTTTGATGGGAAACGCTGGCAGGGTGCAATTCCCGGTTTATACCATATACAGGCTATACCCTCCATGGTTGTACTGGATCGGGAAAATAAGGTACGCTATGTTGGAAGTGATACAGAGAGCGTTACCCGAATTGTTACGACACTCCTCTCTGAATCAAAAGATATGCCATTATTCCGGTAATAATGGGTGAGTTCGGGATAAACCTTAAGGGAAGCCCTCGATACCTAACTGTTTGCTGAACTGTATTACCAGCAACAAAATACCAAAGACAATAATAGCAATTATTAAAACCCAGTCTTTTTTCTTTTTTTTACCAGCAAGAGTGGGTTCTTCCCTAGGGGCAACGGTTTTCTCTTCCGTTGCCTCTTTCATTTCAACGCCAGCCCGTTCCGTGGCTACTGCGGCAGGTTTTATTTCCGGACTTTTTACCTTTTCCACAGGCGGTAATGTCATTTTTTGAGGCTTCTTAGTCTCAATCTTTGACCTTTCAGCCGGTAGAGTTTGTATCTTTTGTTGCGGCTTGGTTTCTAGTTTTGTCTGCGCAGCTGACTTCCCCTGATCAGCGGTTTGAGGAGTTAAAAACTCACCGCAAAAACGACACTTAATCGCTTCGTCCTTGATTTCTTCTGCACAATAAGGACATCTCTTCATAATTTATTCCCCTTTGGTTTAAAAAAATATATACAAAAAGAGGCGACAATACATAACCAGATTTGCACAACTACAATGTAGTACAAGAAACCCTTAATCAGCTTACCAAAATACGTCCTCTGCAATTTCGTCACAGTACCACTCTTTTTTTGAGGGCTCTGGAACAAGGTGGAACCCATTTTTTTAAATGGTTTAAAAAGATTTTTATAAGCAGGATCTTTTTTATCCACCTTTATATACGGCGATTTGTATTCTTCAAGTTTCGGGGCAGATTTCATTTCCTGAGGTGGTTGGAGAGGTTCAACCTGCCTCGCCACAACAGGAGGGGGCGCTGGCGCAACAACAGATGGCCTGGATTCTTTCTGTGGAGGAACTACCGGTTTTACCACAGTCGATCTCTCTGTTTGAGTTTCCACTTCAGGTGGTCTGGTTTCAGCAACTTTCGTCTCAGGGACAGTCGTTTCCGGGGGTCGTGCCTCTGGTGGCCGATAAGGTTCAACCTTTGTTTCTTCAGGTTTAGACGCCTCAACCCGTTCTTCTCGTTGTGGGGGTGGCGAGACAGGTTTTGCTACCTGGGGAGAACCCCCACCCATACTCTGCATACGTTCCTCAATCAATTTTTTGTATTTTAAAAGTTCCTCCTCGGCCCTGTCGTTCATACCCAGTTTTTTGTATGCCAGCCACAATCGCTGGTATGCCTCAACATACTCTGGTTTAATCTTAGTAACCTTCGTAAATTCCTTAACGGCGTCATCAAACATGTTCTGCCTGAAATAAATACTACCCATGCCAAAATGTGCCTCTGCATGATCAGGGCTAAGCTCTACGACTTTTTTCAACATTTCCAGGGATTGATCCATTTTCCCCAGTTTGTACATGTTGTATGCGTCGAGGTACGATTTATTCGCTTCATCATCTCGGTCTGCAAGCAGGACTTGTATGTGAAGCATGCTAACGAGGCTAAAAATAATAAAAACTACAAGATATTTTTTCATCGGAAAATACACTTATTCTCCCAAATCCCTATTTGAACTTGTCTATAAATTCTTTTGTGACTTTAAAGTATTCTTTTATTACATTATCATTATAGATAAGGCCCCTGTAATATCCTGCAATATGTAGAGTATCGTAAAGATGCTCAAACTTTTTCGCAAGCTTGCCGTTGTATACACCATAATATTTCTGCAATGCATTCCGGTATCCATCAACTGATTTAGGCAGATCTTTCCTGCTCAATCCTTTTTTCAGTAATGCTTCATTGATTGCTTCTAATATTGCCAAATAAGCTGTGCCAAATGCTTCTCGCACTGGTTTAATATCTGTATAATCGTCATCTTCAATCGGAATACGAGCGAGTATTTCTTTTGCGTTTTGTAAATACCTTAAAGATTCTTTCATTTTTCTTCCTTCGGTCGAAACGACAAAAGTATGGGGGGTTCGTTCAGACACTATTTAATCTTAACATTTTGTGCTAGCCATACAAATAAATTTTACCGGCTTCCTTTGAGTTTCTCATATGAATTCAAGGCTCTTTGAGCTTCCTCTTCCATCCCTTTCTTCTTATAAACCAGATACATTTCCTGATAAATAGTGAAAAGGTCCGGTTTAAGGTTTAATGCCTTTTGCAGCTCTGAAAGCGCCTCGTCGAGCATGTCTTTTTTATTGTAAATCATACCCAGGGCGGCGTGTGCCTCAGCAATGCGCTGGTTTTTACTCAGGGTGTTCTTCAAAATAATAATGGCATCATCCAGCTTGCCCTGTTGTACGTATTCTCCCACCGTTTGGAAATAAGCCACAGAACGGTGTAAACGTTTTAAGTATATAAAAAAACTTATGGAGGCCAAAAATACCACACAGGTAGCGCCGATAAGTAATATAAGCAATTGTTTTTTCATAGGTCTTTCTTTGTTAGATTTAAAATCCGTTTATTAGTTTTTAGTTCTCAACTCTAATCTTATTTAGACAATCCGTATACCTAGTTCTTTCAGTTGTTGCGCATCGACCTCAGACGGCGCATCCGTCATGAGACATGTGGCCTTCTGTGTCTTCGGGAATGCGATAACCTCGCGAATATCGTCAAGATGCAATAACAATGTAACCATGCGGTCTACCCCTAACGCAATCCCTCCGTGAGGAGGAGCGCCATACTTCAGCGCATCAAGCAGGAACCCAAATTTTTTGTAGGCATTCTCATCATCTATACCAAGCAGACGGAAAACCCTCTTTTGTACCTCTGGTGTGTGGATACGGACACTCCCACCGCCCAGTTCCACGCCGTTGAGCACCAGGTCATATGCCCGCGCCTTCACCGCCAAGGGCTTTTCCTCCATGAATGGAAGATCATCAGGATGTGGAGAGGTAAACGGATGATGGAGCGCCTCATAACGTTTCAAATCCTCGTTATAATCGAAGAGCGGGAAATCCACAACCCATGAGAAATTGAATGCACTGGTATCAATGAGTTTGTTTTTATGTCCCAGATGCAGCCTCAGTTGTGCAAGCGACTGGGACACCACCTTTGGTTTATCGGCAACAAAGAGGAGCAAGTCTCCCTTTTTTGCATCCATGCACTGTTGTATCTTTTGCTGGACGTCAATTGGAAAGAATTTTGTTATCGAAGAATTTAAGCCCGTTTCCTCTACCTTGAACCAGGCAAGTCCCTTTGCCCCGAATTGACCAACAAAGGCCGTTAAATCATCGATATCTTTTCTTGAATAATTACTGCAGCCAGTCGCATTGATTCCGCGCACCTGTCCACCCGATTTAATGGTATCTAAAAACACTTTAAAATCCGACTTCTGAACGATATCGGATACATCTTTTATCTTCATGCCAAAACGCAGGTCGGGGGCATCGCAGCCGTAAGAGGTCATAGCCTCTCTGTAAGAAATCCTGGGAAAAGGGATGGCCATCTTTTTTCCAATAACTTTATCAAAAATCGTAGCCATGAGTCCCTCGATGACCTGAATAATATCACTTTCATCTACGAAAGACATCTCCATATCCATCTGAGTAAACTCAGGCTGCCGCTGCGCACGGAGGTCTTCGTCGCGAAAACAACGTACAATTTGAAAGTAGCGATCATAGCCCGCTACCATGAGGATTTGTTTGAAAAGCTGGGGTGATTGGGGCAATGCATAGAACTTTCCGAGATTGACCCTGCTGGGCACCAGGTAATCCCGGGCGCCTTCCGGAGTGCTCTTTGTCAATACGGGCGTTTCAATATCGACGAAATCCAAACTGTCGAGATATTCACGTATTGTTTGACATATCTTATGGCGGAAAATCAACCGCTTTTGCACTATGGGACGCCGCAGATCCAGGTAACGGTGTTTCAATCGCAACTCTAATGATACATTACTATCATCCATAACCTCAAATGGCGGAGTTTCTGATTTATTTAATATCTCTACGGTATCGGAATATACCTCTATCTCCCCTGTGTCCAAGTTAGGATTTACTGTGCCTGGCGGTCTGGAAGAGACAATTCCTCGTATGGACACAACGTATTCGTGTCGTAATTGGCTGGCAATTTTAAAAAAATCTTCCCCTTTGTCAGGGCTAAAAACCACCTGGGTAATGCCATATCGGTCCCGCAAATCGATGAAGATTAAACCGCCGTGATCGCGGACGCTGCTTACCCAGCCAAACAGGGCTACAGTTGATTTCACATCAATCAAACGCAATTGACCACAGGTATGTGTTCGTTTCAATTTAGACATATTTATTTAGTATTATCCTGTAAAATTTTTGTGTAAGTTTCTACAAATTATTCCGCTTAAGTCCCCCTTAACAAAGGGGGACTTCGTCGTGAGCTCAGTCGAACGATTCAGGGGGTTGTGTTTTTTCTGGGCTATTTAACAACCCCCTCGCCCCCTTTTCTAAGGGGGATTCTCTATGACATACATCGTATAACCCGCTTAATTAAAATGAAAATCCCTATACAATTTTATTTCGGCTCTTCTGCTTAGGTCTGGGGCGATTGTCTATTCAGGAACCACTTGAGGACTTCACTTTGTTTGAGTGAGATTTCTTCGCTTGTTTCCATTATCTTGATCTTAACGTCGCCGCGGGCTAATTCGTCGGGACCCAACACAATCACGTATTTTACCCCCAATTTGTTCGCCGTACGCATCTGTGCCTTGGGACTTCTGCCTTCGTAATCAAAATCTGCAGAAATGTTGGATCTCCTTAAGAGGTTAAGCAAAGAGAAACATTGTTTTCTTGTTTCTTCACCGATAGAAACAATATACACCGTAGGAGAAGGGCCACAAATTTCCTGATTGATAAGTTTATTCTTTTTTGCAGTAACATTTTCAAGGGCAAGGATCGTCGCCTCCATACCGATGGCAAATCCAACCGATCCGATAGAAGGCCCCCCAATATCGGAAATCAGATTGTCATAACGCCCGCCCGCGCAGATCGCATCACGAGCGCCGAGGGAGGAGTGTGTGATTTCATAAACGGTCTTGGTATAATAGTCCAGCCCCCGCACCAGATGGGCATCGACAATATATGGAATACCGATTTCCAGAAGGGCTTCCCTCACGGTCTTCGCATGAGTCTGACATTCTCCGCACAAATAATCATTAATCGAAGGCATGTGATGACTGATTGTTTTGCATTTCTCGTTTTTACAATCCAGAATACGAAAGACGTTCCGGTTGAGCCGTGATTGACACAGTTCACAGAGCGCCTTCTCGTGTTCACAGAGTTTTTCCTTGAGGATGCTTCTAAACACCGGCCTGCATTTCTCGCAGCCAATGGAGTTAATCTTGACCGTATATCCCTTAAGGTCTATGCGGTCGAATATCCGTGTAGCCACACTGATAGTTTCCACGTCCAACAACGGGTCACTGGCCCCCACCGCTTCTAACCCCATCTGGTGAAATTGCCGAAGCCTTCCAGCCTGTGGCCGTTCCTTTCTGAATTGCGGGCCGATATAATAAAACTTTTGGAATTTTTTCGTCTTATGCAATTCATACTCCAGATACGCGCGCATCACAGGGGCAGTGCTTTCAGGACGCAGGGTTATGCTTGAGTCCTCGCTGTCAGCAAAGGTATACATCTCCTTTTCGACAATGTCAGTAGCCTCTCCAATACTCCTGACGAACAAACGAGTGTCTTCGAAAATAGGA